>Ga0209573_1001429_pt1 | contig 37053 bp, 37 predicted proteins | sample TNRBio252014_DNA_FD_185870 | JGI IMG/M metagenome (GOLD analysis project Ga0209573, IMG submission 185870) | Wastewater treatment Type I Accumulibacter community from EBPR Bioreactor in Madison, WI, USA - TNR Reactor_6/25/2014_ DNA (SPAdes)... | ecosystem: Engineered > Bioreactor > EBPR >...
TCTCGCTCGCTTCTGCCGATCAGCCGTGTCGCAGCGGCGTTGGAGAGGGTGACGCGGTACTGCGCGTCGAAGGCGATCAGCGGATCGCGTGAGCCATCGGCTACGGTGCGCAGAACGGAACCGGCGCCGAGTGTGCTGAAACTGGCGTCCATCGGTTCCTACGCTCCTCTCGTGCCTAAGCTGGGTTACCACGCGTCGCTGAAGAAAGGCTTAACGACGTAGGGAACACGCAACCTCAACGTGTTCTCGGATTCGGATGAAATACGCGACTCGGGTTAACCGTTCGTAAGCGGATCGGGCGCGACACTCGCGATCGGCGCGGCCGCCATGCGCCGCGGCATTTAGGCCAATGTTGATCGAGAGGTTCGACAATGATTGGAGACACGCGGGACGAATGGATCGAACAGGGATGGGCGCGCGTGCGCGGACATGCTGAAGCACGGTCGTACGTGATGCGTTTCGTGCAGGAAGCGGAACTCGACGACTTATACGCGCTGCATGTCTACGTCACATCGCAGGTCCACCATCCGCATGCATTTCGCCCGGACGAGCGGAACTTCATGGAGCAGCAGATCGAACGGCGCGGTCGCACTGTCGGCGTGTTCGGCGCCGGCGGAATCGTCGCCTACGCAGCGATTTCATTTCCCGACGGGGACCGTGACAACCTAGGCCGGGATCTGCCGCTCCCCTCGTCGGAGCTGTCCCGGGTGGCGGACTATGACGGCTCGGCGGTGCATCCCGACTGGCGAGGCAATCGGCTGCAACAGCGAATGACGGACGTCCGGCACCGCTGGGCGTTGCGCCACGGGCGCTATCACATCCTGGGTACCGTCTCGCCGTTCAATCCGGTCAGTATGCAGAACTTCCTGGCGCTCGGCTGCCGGGTCAGGAATTTGAAACGCAAGTATGGCGGGATGCTGCGCTTCATCATTCACCGCGATCTGCGCGATGCCGAGCCAGCCTCACTCGACCCTCGTTCCCTCGTCGATGTTCCGCTGGCCGACATGGATCGGCACGACGCGATGCTGCGACGCGGCTACGAAGGGTTCGAGGTCGCATTTTCGTCGAACTCGGCTGCGCTGCGCTACGGCCTACGTGCCGCTTCCCGGCGGGACGTGGCGATACTGGCGGCGGTCTCCTGATGCGCCCGGTCGCGGGCGCGGCCGTAGCGGCCGTAAGGTCCGCCCGCGCGTGCGCGTCGCCGGCGATTGGGAAGGGCATTCGTGCCGCGCTTTGACGAACACGCTGCTGATTCCGGAACAAGCCGCCTGATGTCGCCCACCTGTTCCGAGATGATTGCGCGCAGCGTTCCGATTTGATGCCGCGCACCAGTCCGGGATGAAGTCGCCCGGTGTTAGAGGCGAGCCTTCTGCTGGCGCGCATAGGGTTCGTTTCTTTGGCTGTGCCTTGGGAACAGGGCGCGGTCGGGGCCGCGCGGCGCCCGGTAATCGACATCTTCGAAGGTCGCCTAGTGGCGGAGCAGGGCCTAACGCAGGCGGTCGGCGAGCTTCTTGTCGTAGCGATAGGTCTCGCCTAGTCATGTAGCCTGCTGCGCGGCGCGCAGGTCCTTCCGGATCGCCCGCCACTAACAACCGGTGCCCGAAGCCGATGGCCGTAGCCCTCAGAAGCCCTGCCCGTCGTCCAGAATTTCGTCGATCACGAGATCACCGCCCAGGCCATCCCACAGGCCACGGATGAACACCGTGATCCGGCCGTCGCCAAAAAGGGCCTTCCGTCTGGCTTCCGGCAGATTGACCATGAGTTCAAGCGTCCGTTGCCGGTTGTAAATCAGGCAACCCGCCGGATTGTCGGGGTGCCACAGGGCTCGTTGCACCTTCCAAACGCACGGCTCCATCCCCTTCACCGCCTCCTATATTAGATATCACGGAATGCCCGTTGACAATCCTCGTTGCGCTCCTCGGCCGAAGGGCGCTTGCCGCGACTGGCTTTCCTGCACCTGATCTCACCCGTCGCTGTCGCTGGGCGTTGGAAGGAGGAGTTCCTGCAGCGCGCCGGCGAGTTCGGCATGATAGTACGGCTTGATCAGCCAGGGGACTCTTTCCCTGCACGGATTTTGGGGTGTGGCCGGTGGTGAACAGCACCTTGATGTCCGACGATCTCCACCATGGCGTAGTCGCCGGCGGTCACCTCCTGATACTGGGCAGCATATTCCTCCCCGAGCTGCACACCCGGGCCGTCCACGGGGAAGCGGGCGCCACAGAAAACAGCGACAATCTTTTCTCCGACGAAGAAGGGAATCCAGCCGAGGCGCGCGGCCAGATTGGTCGGTGCTGAATCGCCATCCCCGAAGAGGCGGAAGCCGGTGGCCTCGGAGCTCCGCTAACAGACAATCTGGCGCCGCCGACCGACGAGCGCGAGATCGCCCGCCACTACAGGCTGGGAGCCGACGGCCTGGCGAAGGCCGTGACCAAGCGAGGCGACGCCAACCGGCTGGGCTACACGTTCATGCTCCTCTACTTTCGCCATCCCGGCCGTGCGCTCGAGGCCGGCGAAACGCAGCCCGACGCCGTGCTCGCGTACGTCGCTCGCCAGCTCTCGGTGCCGGCGTCGGCATTTCGCGACTACGCCCGTCGCGATGCCACCCGACGCGGGCACCTGGTGGAGGCCATGCGGGCGGGGCGCCGCGCCGTACTCGCCGCCGCCGCGATCGCGCTGGAAGAAGCGCTGACCGACGCAACACTCGCCATATTCGAAAAGCTCCTGCGTGCGCTCGACAAGGCCTGCCGGCGCCTCCTCCGCGCAGGTGTGGCTTGGTACAATGACCTTTTCAATCACCACCCCCTCAATGTACCCTACCGCTCATGATATACGTCCGCATCGGCTACGCACGCTGCTCCACCGACAAGCAGGGCCTCGCCGCGCAGCGCGCGGCGCTCGCGAGGCTGGGGGTGGCGGAGGAGCGCATCTACACCGACCACGGCATGATCGGCACAACGCGGGCCAAGCCCGGCCTCGACCAGGCGCTCGCTGCCGTGCGCGCCGGTGACACGCTGGTGGTACCGAAGCTCGACCGGCTGGCGCGCTCCGTCCCGGACGCCGGGCGATCGCCGATCAGCTCTCGGCGCGCGGCGTCAGGTTGGCGCTTGGCGAGAGCGTTTATGACCCGGCCGACCCATGGGGAAAATGTTCTTCAACATCCTCGCCACCTTCGCCGAGTTCGAAGCCGACCTGATCCGCTTGCGCACCCGCGAGGGCATGGCGATCGCCCGCGCCAAGAGCAAGCTGCGCGGCAAACAACCAAAGCTTTCTGACAAGCAGCAGCGGGAGCTGCGCCGGATGAACGGCAGCGGCGAATATTCGATCAACGATCTGGCGGAGGTGTTCTCAGTCTCGCGGCCGACCGTCTACAGGACGATCGCCCGAGTTTCCCCTGGCCGTTGATCGAGGCCGATCATCCTCGTATCGCCGGGACCAGGCAACGCGCCGGCCCTTCGCGTCGATGATCGGCGGGCCGTCTCCAACGGCCTGCGCGGCAACTCGATGATGACGATTGGCGCGCCCCACCGCCTGGATGATCGCGAGGACATTGCGCGACGTGACGCAGTCGGAATTTTTGAGGGAAGGGGGACATTTACGGTCTGGGAGTAAAGCGGTGGATCGGGCTGCAACCATAGTCATCGCCGAAGACGAAATCCTGATTGGCGACCATATGCGCATCACTCTCGAAAGTGAGGGACTCACGGTTGTCGGCGTCGCCACCACCGCAGCCGAGGCCTTGCGCATCTCCGAACAGGCGCGGCCCGCCGTTGCCGTGCTAGACATCAATCTACCCGATCTCGACGGCGTCGAGCTAGCCAAGCGGCTACAGGCGCAGCGATCGATCGAGGTGGTGTTCGTTTCCGGGTTCGGTGACGCTGACACGCGCCGCCGAATGGAGACGATTGCAGGTTCGGTGTTCCTGCAGAAGCCCTTTAATCCCTACGAGCTGATCAAGGCGGTGCGGGACAAACTGAAGAGCCGCGGCCAATGCGGCTGATCGCCTCGGCATCCCGACTGCACGTATTGAGCTTTGCGTATTGCTGAGTGCCTGCTGAAACTTGCTATAAACAACACTGAAGCCGCCAATTGATAATCATGCGCATCCTGCTGATCGATGATAATTCCAACGACCGACTGTTGGTGCGGCGGGAGATTATCCGTGATCACAAGCAGGTTACCATTGTAGACGTCGAGACTCGTGAACAGCTCGATGAGGCCCTTTCGGATCATCCGGTCAATCTTGCGGTAATCGATTACTCTCTCGGCTGGGGCGAGGGCCTGACGATCTTCCGTCAGGTGCGGTCCGTCGATGCCGATTGCGCCGCGATCATGTACACCGGCACCCTCGGCGAAGAACATGCAGTCGAAGCGATGAAGGCGGGACTCGACGACTACATCGTCAAGGATACCGCCCGCCTTCCGCGCCTCAGGGCCTCGATCCACGCCTTGCTGGCGCAACAGAATCAGCGACGGGCGTTTCGCCGCGCCGAAGCGCGCTACCGCAACCTGTTCAGCAAGGTGACAGTCGGCTTGTTTGCCTGCGCCGGCAACGGCGCACTCGATGACGGTAACCCGGCCCTGCTGACGATGCTCGGCCTGTCCAGCGTTGAGGCCTTGCGGCACTACAATCTGCTTGACATGGTGCAGTCGGACGAGGTGCGCCGCCGCTGGTCGTCCTTGCCGTCCGAGGGTATGGCGCAAATCGAGACGGCGCTGATCCGGCCTGACCGGGCGACCGTGTGGGTTTTGATCGACGCTCATCCGGCAGCGGAGGCCACGGACGATGGTATCGAGGGGGTGCTCACCGATATCACAGCGCTGAAGACAGCCCTCGAACAGAAAACGGTTCTCCTGAAGGAAGTCTATCATCGAGTGTATAACAATCTACAACTCGTCGAAAGCCTGCTGTTCCTGCAAGAACAGCGCAGCAATGACACCAGTGTGCGCGAAAGTTTCCGCGATGTCAGCCGGCGCATTCGATCCCTGTCGCTGATTCAGCAAAAAATGTATCAAGGCGATGATCTACAATCCGTTGATTTTTGCGGCTATGTCCGCGACTTGACCAACGCGCTCCTCTTGATGCCGAGTCGACCGGACATTTCGGTTACCTTTGATCTTGAGCCAGTGCGGCTATCGATCGACAAGGCAACGCCACTTGGCCTGATGATCAATGAAATCCTGACAAACGCGGTGAAGCACGCGTTTCCCGAGGGCCGGAGCGGTGCCATCAGCATCAAGCTGTGGCGAAACCTTGAGGGCGAAATTACTTTGCGAATCGCAGATAACGGCGTCGGCGCCGACGCCACCGCCGTTCCCAGGGCGGGGCTGGGTTCTCAGCTTTTGGAGCGGTTGGCGAGGCAGGTCCACGCTGTGGTCGAAGTCGATCGCCATGACGGATTCGCGACTACTGTGCGGTTCTCGTCGTGACCGAGGTCCCAATGGTTGACGGCACGCCCGAGGCCCTGCAGCACACTGAGGCGCAGTACCGGGCCGTGGTGGAAACGGCGACCGAAGGGATTGTTGTCATCGACCACCGCGGCCGGGTGCTGGCGTTCAACCGCGCGGCGGAGGCGATTTTCGGCTACACCGCCACCGAGGTCATCGGCCAGAACGTGCGCCTTCTGATGCCGGAGCCGGATCGATCGTGCCACGATCAGTACCTCACGAATTATCTTGCCACCGGTGTCCGCCACATCATCGGCATCGGCCGCGAGGTGCAGGGACGGCGCAAGGATGGATCGCTGATCCCGATCGAACTGGCGATCGCCGAATGGTCACACGGCGGCGGGCGATTCTTCACCGGCATCATCCGCGACATCACATCACGAAAGGAGGCCGAAGAGCAGATCCGCCGCCTGACCGAGGATCTGGAAGGCCGGGTCGCCGAGCGGACGCAGCAGCTGCAGGCGGTCAACGCTGAGTTGCAGGCATTTGCCTATTCCGTTGCGCACGACCTCCGCGCGCCGTTGCGGGCGATGCAGGGATTCAGCAAGGCCCTGCTTGAGGATTACGGCGACGCGCTCGACGATCTCGGCCGTGACTATGCTGGCCGCATCGTCTCAAGCGCCGCCCGGCTCGACGAGCTGATCCAGGATCTCCTCATCTACAGCCGAATCGGCCGCGACGAAACCCGGCGCGAGGCGGTTCCCCTCTCGCCATTGGTGAGCGACTCGCTGCAGTTGTTTTCCGGCACAATCGACAAAACGCGCGCGGTGGTCGAAGTGGACGAACCGTTGCCGACCGTGATCGGTCACCGCACCCTGCTGGCGCAGGTGGTCAATAACTTCATCTCGAACGCCCTAAAATTCGTCGCACCGGGGATGGCACCGCGGGTGCGGGTCTATGCCGAGAACCGCGGTGCGCATGAGCGGCTATGGGTCGAAGACTCGGGGATCGGCATTGCCCCCGAGCATCAGGCTCGGATCTTTGATATTTTTCAACGGCTCCATGGGCAGGCTGTCTATGGTGGTACCGGCATCGGCCTTGCCATCGCCCGGAAGGCGATCGAGCGTCTGGACGGCCGGATCGGCATCGAGTCGGCGCCCGGCCAGGGCAGCCGATTTTGGTTCGAGCTGGAACGCGCGCCGTGATGGACCCCAGCAATCTGCCGATCCTGTTGGTCGAGGACGATCCGAACGATCAGGTGCTGATCCGTCGCGCCTTCGCCAAGGCGAAGCTGATGAACCCCTTGCATATCGTCGACGACGGCGATGCCGCAGTGGCTTACCTAAGCGGCGAAGGCGTCTTTGCCGATCGGGCGGCGCATCCTCTGCCGACGCTGGTGCTGCTGGACCTGAAGTTGCCGCGCCGCTCCGGGCTTGAAGTGCTGGAGTGGCTCCGCAGAAACCCCCAAATCCGGCGGATCCCGGTGGTGGTGCTGACCTCTTCGCAGGACAGCGCCGACATCGACCGGGCCTATGACCTCGGCGCCAACTCTTACCTGGTCAAGCCGGTCGACTTCGACGGCCTGTTGGCTTTGCTGCGCACCGTCGGTCTTTACTGGATCGTCATGAACCAGAACCCGACTTGACAGCGCGTGACGCCCTCCATGCCCAGCGCCTTCACCAGGTCGTTCACCGAGCGGGTGGATATGCCCTGGACGTAGGCCTCCTGGATCACCGCCGTCAGCGCCTTCTCCGCCGTCCGTCGCGGCTCGAGGAAGCCGGGAAAGTAGCTGCCGCGGCGCAGCTTGGGGATGCGCAGCTCGACGGTGCCGGCGCGGGTCTCCCAGTCGCGTCGCGGTAGCCGTTGCGGTGGTTGCGGCGGGCGTCGCTCCGCTCGCCATGTCCGGCGCCGTACAGGCTCTCGCTTTCCAGCTCCATCAGCCGTTGCGCGGCGAAGCCGATCATCTCGCGCAGAAACGTGGCATCGGAGCCCTTCTCCAACGTAACCGGCCGGTCTGGGCCGCCTTCTTGCGCCGAGCGGGGTCAGCAAGGATGCGTCGTTACCGACGTTAGGGACGTCAGTTACGGGGCGGGTGAATGCGGGCGGAGATTTGGGTTGGTCCCGAGCGGCGCCGGCGGTGGTCGGTCGACGAGAAGCTTCGGATCGTGCGCGAGGCGTTCGCCACCGAGGCGCGCGTCGCCGACGTGGCGCGTCGCCGTGATGTTTCGCGAGCGCAGATCTATCAGTGGCGCGCGGCGCTGGGTGACGGAAGACCGACCGCCGCGGGCACGGAGATCGCAGGCTTCGTGCCGGTGGAGCTACCCTTGGACGGGTGTGTGACGACAGCTAACGTGGCCGCCTGACGACAATCGTACCCATCCGGCGAGGGCCGCGGCTGGATTGGGTTGCCGGAACGGCGCAATTGTGGGCGGTTATGCGGCGGCGCTGATTGGCTCTGGTGCCTGCCAATTCCACGGTAGCAGCTCGTGGATACGGTTGGCGGGGTGGCCGGGAAGGCGGGCGAGGACGTCCGCGAGCCAGGCGCGGGGATCGATGCTGTTCAATTTCGCCGTCTCGATCAGGGTGTACATGGCCGCGGCACGGCGGCCGCCTTCGTCGGAGCCGGCGAAGGTCCAATTCCGTCTGCCGACGGCGATGCCACGCAACGCGCGTTCCGCGGCGTTGTTCGAGAGGCAAACCCTGCCGTCGTCGAGGAAGCGGGTGAAGGCGGGCCAGCGCTTCAGCAGGTAGTCGATGGCTTTGGCGGTCTTCGACTTCGCCGACAGCCTCGCGTACTGGTCGCGCAGCCAGGCTTCGAGGTCGAGGATCAGCGGGCGGGATCGCTGGTTGCGGACGGCCAGACGCTGCTCGGCCGAGGCGCCGTTGATCTCGCGCTCGATCGCGAACAGCGCGTCGATCCGCTTGACCGCCTCGATGGCGATCGGCCCCTGCTGCAGCTCGGCGAGTTCGAAGAAGCCGCGGCGGCCATGTGCCCAACAGCCGGCCTCGGTGATCGGGCCAGGCCGGCGATCGGTCTTGTACAGCCGGCCGAAGCCGGAGAAGGCGTCCGCCTGCATGATGCCGGTCCAGCCCGCGAGGAAGCGTTCGGCGTGCACGCCGCTGCGGTCGGGCGAATAAAAGAAGACGGCTGCCGGCGGGCCCGTTCCTTCAAGGTGGGGACCGCCGAACGGCCGGTCGTCGCGGACGACGGTCCACAGCCGGCCTTCCTTCGTCTTGCCCTTCGCCAGCACCGGCACCGGCGTTTCGTCGGCGTGGATGCGGGCGGCGGCGCGGACGTGCGCCTCGATCGCCGCGGTCAGCGGCTGCAGGGACGCCGCGACGGCGCCCACCCAGTCGGCCAACGTCGAGACATCCAGTTCGATGCCCTCGCGGGCGAAGCAGGCGCTCTGCCGGTTCAACGGCAAGTGCATCCCGTACTTGCCGAACACGACCTCGGCCAGCAGGTTCGGCCCGGCACGGCCGCGGGCGATGGGATGGAACGGCGCCGGCGCCTCGCGGATCGCCTCGCAGCAGCGGCAGGAGACTTTCTCGCGCACGTGCTGGATGACGAACCAGCGCGCCGGCAGCCGCTCGAGCGTCTCGGTGATCTCCTCGCCCAGCTTGCGCACCGCCCCGCCGCAGCAGGGACACGTCGCCGGCGCGGGATACACGACGCGGGTGCGCGGCAAGTGTTCCGGCAACGGCCGGCGTGCCGGCTTGCGTGGTGCCGCGGTGCTGTGAACGGTCGGGCTGCGCTCCGCCGTCCGCAGTTCGGCCGCGGCGTCAGCCTGGGCGGCCGTCTCCTGCAATTCGGTCAGCGCCAGCTCCAGCTGCTCCAACCGGGCGCTGCGCTCCGACGAGGAACCGAACCGCTGCCGGCGCAGCCGGGCGATCTCCAGCTTGAGGCGCTCGATCTCCAGGTCGAGAACCCGCTTCGTCTCCTTCGCGATCGCCGCTTCGGCCTCGGCCGCCAGCCGGGCCGCGCGCTCGGCCAGGATCATCGCGTGCGCTTCGGCGAGGTCGGCGGGCAGCGGCTCGGGCATCGTCATCACGACCCGAACTGAATCAGATTCGCAGCCTTTTGTAAGCTGTTATCTCATCCGGCGGCGATCGGACGCCAAGTTCGCCGCGGCATCCTCCAGTCTATGCCCTCGAGCAGATACGCGAGCTGCGCAGGCGTGATCGTCACCGTTCCATCGGCCGCCGACGGCCAAAGAAACCGACCGCGTTCGAGACGTTTGGCGAACAGGCACAGGCCCTGGCCGTCGTGCCAAAGGATCTTCAAAAGGTCACCGCGTCTTCCGCGGAAGACGAACAAATGACCACAATGCGGGTCCTGCTTCAGCCTCTCCTGCACCTGCAACGCCAGGCCGTCGAAGCCGCGCCGCATGTCGGTGTGTCCGGTCGCCAGCCACACCCGGGCGCCGGTCGGAACGGGAATCATCGCCGGTCCAGCACGTCCAGAACCCGCCGCAGCGCCTCGGCGTCGAAATCGCCAACTACGCGGACACAGCGACCCGCGCCGAGTTCGATCTCGATCACCCCCGGCCGGCCTTGCCCAGGCTTGGCGGGCGGCATCATCGCCGGCACAACCGCGGCCCTGCCCGCAGGCCCCGCCGCGACGGCTTCCGTCTCCGCCACCTCGTTCGCGGCCGCGTCTTCCGCGACCTCGACGGCGACGAACGATGGCAACTCCGAAGCACCGGGGATGTCGATCACGCCGAGCGCCGCCAGACGTCGCCATTTGAACACCTGCGCCGGCAGCAGCCCATGCCGACGCGCCACCGCCGAGATCACCACTCCCGGCGCCGACGCCTCCGCCAGAACCGAAAGCTTCTGCTGGAGCGAGAACCGTCGCCGCCGCTCGACCCGTCCCAGCACCTCACCATGACGATAAGACATTGATCTTGCGCTACCGCTAGCTCCAAACCCGAGCCAAATGCCGCACAAAATCCCACCTCACGACAAGGCGGCCATCACCGGATGCGTACCGACAATCGGGATGGCCGGTTGGTGATGGGGTGATCAGCCTGCCCCCTGCGATCGCAGGGGGCAGGCTGATGCCGGGAATGCCGATCACCGACCGCCAGGTTAGGCGGTACATGGAGCAGCGTCGGATGGGGGCCACGCAGGTGGTTGCGGCGGCGAAGGCGGGGTTCAGCGAGCGGACGGCGCGGCGGCTGGACGGGAACCCGGTTCTGCCGAGTCAGCGCGCCGGCGAGCGGCGCAAGCGAGCCTATGTTTGGGCGGAGGAGATCGTTCCGCTGTTGCGGGCGGTTCCGCATCTGCGCGGCACCACCGTTCTGGAGACGCTGCAACGGCAGCATCCCGGCCGGTTTGCCGACGGGGTGCTGCGTTCGCAGCGGCGGATCGCGCATTGGCGGGCGACCGAGGGGCCGGAACGGGAGCTGATCTTCCGTCAGGAGCATCCGCCGGGGGAGCAGGCGTTGTCGGACTTCACCGATGCGTCGAGCTTGGCGGTGACGATCGACGGCGCGCCGTTTCCGCACCTGCTCTACCATTTCTGACTGGCGTTCTCCGGCTGGCAGTACGTCAAGGCGATCCGGGGCGGCGAGAGCTTCACCGCGCTGACCGAGGGCCTGCAGGAAGCGCTGTGGCAACTGGGTGCGGTGCCTGCGACGCATCGCACCGATCGCCTGTCGGCGGCATACCGCAATCTGCGCAACGAAGACGATGCGGCGGCCGGCTACCGGGCGTTCTGCGATCACTATGGCCTGGATCCAACCCGCAACAATCCAGGCGTCAGCCACGAGAACGGCAGCGTCGAGGCGGCGCACGGCCATCTGAAGACCGGCTTGCGCGAGGCCCTCGGCTTACGCGGCAGCCGCGACTTCGCCGACCTCGCCGCCTACCAGGCGTTCCTCGCCGAGTTCGTGCGGGCGAAGAACGCGCGCCGTCGAGCCGGGCTGCAGCTGGAGCTGCAGGCGATGCGGCCGTTGCCGCGGTTCCGGACAACCGACTTCAGCCTCGCCACCGTCACCGTCACGCGCTCGGGCACGATCTCGATCCGCGGCGTGCTGTACACGGTGCCGTCGCGGCTGGTTGGCTCTCGGCTGAAGGTGCATATCTACGACGACCGGCTGAGCTGCTGGCTGGGCACGACCGCGGTGCTGGAACTACCGCGCCGGCACCGTCCGCGGCGCGGCGACAAGCGGCTGCGGGTCGTCGACTATCGCCACTTGGCCGGCGCGCTGATCCGCAAACCGCAGGCGTTCCGCCGCTCGGTGTTCCGCGACGAGTTGTTCCCGCGCCCGGTGTTCCGGCGAACCTGGGAGGTGCTGGACCAGCGGCTGGAGCCGCGTGCCGCCTGCCGGGTCTACGTCGGCCTGTTGTATCTGGCGGCGACGCACGCCTGCGAGGCGGCGCTGGCCGATCACCTGGAAGACGTGCTGGCCCGTGGCCAGCTCCCCTCCGTCGAGACCGCCCGGCTGGCGGTGGCGCCACCGCAGACGATCGTCCCCTGCGTCGTCGTGTCGCCACCCGATCCGGCCGTCTATGACTGCCTGTGCGCCCGGATGCCGGCCGGAGAAGCGGGATGACCGACGTCGATGCCGCGCGCCTGCCGTTGATGCTGGCGACGCTGCGGCTGCCGACGATCGGCCGGCACTGGCAGAGCTTCGCGCAGCGCGCCGATGCCGAAGGCTGGGGAGCGGCCCGCTATCTCGGCGCGCTGTGCGAGCACGAGTTGGCCGAGCGCGCCCAGCGCCGCATCGCCCGGCACCTGCGAGAATCCGGTCTGCCGTCCGGCAAGACCTTCGCCACCTTCGACTTCTCGGCCGTGCCCACGGTGCGCAAGGCACACCTGCTGGCGCTCGCCGAAGCCGACGGCTGGATCGAGCAGGGCGCCGACATCCTGTGTTTCGGCCCGTCGGGCACCGGCAAGAGTCACGCCGCGGCGGCCATCGGCTACGCGCTGATCGAACGCGGCCGGCGCGTGCTGTTCAGTCGCACCACCGACATGGTGCAACGGCTGCAGGCGGCGCGGCGGGACCTTTCGCTGCCGGCGCTGATCAGCAAGCTCGACCGGTTCGATTGCCTGGTGCTCGACGATCTCGGCTACGCCCGCAAGGACCAGGCCGAGACCGCGGTGCTGTTCGAACTGATCGCCGAGCGCTACGAACGGCGCTCGCTGATCGTCACCTGCAACCAGCCGTTCAGCGCCTGGGAGCAGATCTTCCCGGATCCGACGATGACCGTCGCCGCCATCGACCGGCTGGTGCACCACGCCACCATCCTCGAGTTCAACACCGAGAGCTATCGAAGGCGCACCGCACTCGCGGCCGCGGAACAGTCGGCCGGGTAATCGTCGCCGACTCCGGGCAATTGTCGCCGGACCGTGTCGCCGCCATGATGGCGACATGCCCTCCATCGACCAGACGATCATCCAGGCCAAGGTCACGCTGCAGGACATCGAGCCGCCGATCTGGCGGCGCCTGCTGCTGCCGCCGTCACTGAACCTGGTGGAATTGCATCACGTGCTGCAGGCCGCTTTCGGCTGGCGCGACCAGCATCTGCACGAATTCATCATCGGCGGGCTCGTCTACGGGGCGCCGGAACTGGACGACGAGGGCGCAACGGAAGACGATCGGCGGACGTTCGAAGCCACCGACGTCCATCTCCGCGACTTCGACCTCTACCACGTGCCCGACCCGCGGTTTCTCTACCACTACGACTTCGGCGACAGCTGGCTGCACCTCGTGGCGTTCGAACAGCGGCTCGCCAAAGACAGCGGCCAGAAATACCCGGCCTGCATCGACGGCGCTCGCGGCGCGCCACCAGAGGACGTCGGCGGACCCTCCGGCTACACCGAGTTCCTCGAAGCCTGGAACGACCCCGCTCACGAAGAGCACAAAGCCATGCGCCGATGGGCCGGCCGCACCTTCCATCCCGAGAAGTTCGATCTCCAGGCCACCGACAAGGCCGTCAAAACCGCCCGTCGCAAAGCCCGCGGCGACTACCTCTTCCGTCGCCACTGAACCCGCTCAACCGGCCACCGCAATCGCCGCCGACCGGCCACGCAAATTGTCGTTGCACAGACGGGACCGCATCGACGGGCTTCGAGCAGCCGGCGGCGAGTGCGGCGTCCGATCCGGTGATCGAGATCGGTTTGGCCGGTGGCCGCAGCCTGAAGGTGCCGTCGACATTGCCGGCCGCCCGGCTGCGCCGGCTGATCCGCGCGGTCGAGGAGGCATGATCGGGCCCGGAACCGGTGTGCGGGTCTATCTCGCCTGCGGCGTGACCGATATGCGCAAGGGGATCGGCGGGCTCGCCGCGGCGGCGCAACAGGTGCTGAAGCAGAACCCGGCCTCGGGCGCCGTCTTCGCCTTTCGTGGTCGTCGGGGTGACCGAATCAAGCTTTTGTACTGGTGTCGGTTTTCCTTAAAAGCTGGACTATGGGCTCATTCAAGCCAATTTTGCCTTTAAAAGCTGGAAAGACGGACCCGTTGCCGTGTTTTTTGCCCGGTAAAAGCTGGAAGTTGCCGCTTTAAAACGAGACCGGTTGCCGTCACGGAGCGTATCGTGCTCCACCATGAACCGAGGACACGGCCACGATGGTTGTTGGTCGACGGCCCGCCAAGTCCCAGTCTTCGTCGCTCGCCTGTTCCCAGTCGCGCACCGCCGCGCCTCCGCGCCCGTGACCGGACACGTGGTCCCGCTTTCTGTGGCAAAATTCCAGCCTTCAAGGGACGATTCCAGCCTTTAACGCAAAGCGTAACCGGCTGAAAACGCTACGAAGTCCCTCCAGCTTTTAAGGAAAACCGACATCAGGGCTCGGCTCCTCGGCGCAGCGTGATGTCAGGCTGCACCGAGATTGAGTCACAGCCCTTATTCCACGCCGATCAACACGTTGGTCTCGCTGCACCCGCAGTCCCGCGGTGCGGCGTGCCTCCGCGAGTCGCGCGTACGACTGGTGTCGGTTTTCCTTAAAAGCTGGACTATGGGCTCATTCAAGCCAATTTTGCCTTTAAAAGCTGGAAAGACGGACCCGTTGCCGTGTTTTTTGCCCGGTAAAAGCTGGAAGTTGCCGCTTTAAAACGAGACCGGTTGCCGTCACGGAGCGTATCGTGCTCCACCATGAACCGAGGACACGGCCACGATGGTTGTTGGTCGACGGCCCGCCAAGTCCCAGTCTTCGTCGCTCGCCTGTTCCCAGTCGCGCACCGCCGCGCCTCCGCGCCCGTGACCGGACACGTGGTCCCGCTTTCTGTGGCAAAATTCCAGCCTTCAAGGGACGATTCCAGCCTTTAACGCAAAGCGTAACCGGCTGAAAACGCTACGAAGTCCCTCCAGCTTTTAAGGAAAACCGACATCAGGGCTCGGCTCCTCGGCGCAGCGTGATGTCAGGCTGCACCGAGATTGAGTCACAGCCCTTATTCCACGCCGATCAACACGTTGGTCTCGCTGCACCCGCAGTCCCGCGGTGCGGCGTGCCTCCGCGAGTCGCGCGTACGACTGCTGCTGCGCCCGCATTACGTCGTCCAGCATTGCCCAGAGCAGGCGCGGATCCTCGGCCGCCAAGTCACAAATGACCCGTTTGGGGACAAGCAATAATTCGCATTCGCAATTTGCGCGTGCAAAAATCTGCTGTGGTTCCCATGATGCGAGTGAACACGTGCCGAGCAGATCGGTGATCTCGCGCGTGTCGACGACACAGTCCTCGAGCAGGACCTCGACGCTACCGCGACGCACGACGTAGACGCGGGAGTCCGGCTCACTCGGGAACGGCACGGGCTCTCCGGCACGCAGCGTCACCGTTTCGGCACTCGCCGCCACCCGGGCGACGGTCTCGAGGGGAAGATCCTTGAACAGTCGCACGGTCTTGAGGAACAGGACGAGATCGAGCATCGCGGTCTCTTCGGCTTTGCAGGGAAAGGGTCTCAGGGTCCTGAACAGCGGTGCTACGAGAAACCGCAACAGGGGGTCGTCCGCCGCGGCTGCCCACAGGGCCGCATCGGCGTTGCCGCCCGACCAGCCCGAGGCGGACGCGCCCGGCGTCGCAGGCTGCCGATCGACGGTCTTCGGCTCGAGCAGGGACAGCAGCGGCCGGACGAGCTGGCCCGTGGGCAGACTCATCAGCGCTTCGATAGCATCGGAACGCTCGCGCAGGTTACCCGCTTCGGCGATCCGCTGCAGAAGGGCGATGTCCCGATGGTTGCCGAGCGCCGACTGGACCCCCAGCACGCGACCCAGAATGCCACGATTGCTGTCCTCGAGGGCTTTCGAGACCAGCCGTGCGGTCTCGGCATGGCCGGGCGCCGGCACCATCGTCTCGAGTGCGGCGAGGGCGGCGAGGTTGCGGCGCACCCGATCGTAGAGCGGCTTCAGGTGCGCGCGGAGCATGCGCCGGGCAGCACAGCTCCGGATCGCCACGAGCGCCAACATCGCCGCTTCCACGACCCGGGGATCGCGGGAGGCGAGGCGCTGGCAGATGGCAGGCAAGGCTCGGTTCCCGTGCCGGGCTAGTCGCGCCGCGGCGTCGCGGCGCGCGTCTGCGGCCTCCTGTTCCAGCTCGGCGGCGAGCAACTCGATCGCGGTCGGGTCACGGGCCGCTTCGGGTGAGCGCCCCCGCAGCAACCCGCATGCCCTTCGCGCGAGGACAGCCTGCAGGTCACGGCGATGCGACGGATCCGGCGGGGTCGTCTCTGTCCCTGCCTCATCGCGCTGGCCGCTGGCGGTGGGCAGCAGTTCGGGGAAGCGCCCACGGGCCAGTTCCCCGCCCAGAGTCCGTAGTTCGGCGTCCGGATCGTTGAGCAGGCGCAGAACGTCGCGGCGAGAGAACATGCGCATCCAGGCATAGCGCCGGTACCGGCTGGGATGCACGCCGCGCAACCGCAGCCCCCGGATCATGCTAGGTGCGAACAGGATACCGATGAGCGCCGAGCTGGCCAGGAACAGGACGCCGAGCGCGGTCGCCACCGCTGCGATGCCCTGCAGCTCGAAGTTCGTCTGCAGCGCCAGCAGCCCGCCGCCGGCGAGCGCGATGCCGAAGGGATAGACGCTGCCCTCCAGCAGCATCCGCATCGGCGCCAGGACGGAGTGCGGGATGACGACGTAGTTGGTCGTCTTCACCGGCTCGAAGATGCCGTTGGACATGGCGTTGGCGTTGAGACTGAGGAGAAAGGCCAGCGGCAGCGTGCACGCCCACAGCAGGGGAACGAGACAGGCCAGGGTCGTGAGGGGGAAGAGGAGGTTTCTTGTCAGCGGTCCAGCGTTCTCCAGCAGCCGGCCGCACACCAGCAGGATAAGGATCTCGAGCCCCTGCTGCCCGGCATAAACCGCGGCCATGAATCTCGCGAGTTCGTCCTGATCGGCGAACGACGTCGAGAAAATTGTCATCGCCAGGTAATCCTGCAGACAGAACAGCGCCGACATCAGCAGGATACTCAGGGATATGACGGTCGAGATGGGAAATGTCCGGAAGACGATCCATGTCGAGCGCAGGACCTCAAAGTACCCGGGTTCGTCTTCTGATGCCTCGGCGTCACCCAGGCACTGCATCCGCCGGGAGATCCTGTCGCACTGGACGCACGCGAGACCCAGCAGGCCCAGCGCCGGCAGCATCAGGTAGTCCGCCGTGAAGAACTGGCAGAACATGCTGGCGAGGCCGCCGCCGAGGACACCGCCGATGCCGAACGACATTGCCAGGGCCGGCGTGTGCCGCTTGAGATCGCGTGTCGCCAAGTGCTCGGCCGCCACCAGCCAGAACAAAGTATCGAACATGATTTCCAGGACATAGCCGGCGATGCACAAGGCCACTGGCACGCCGGGGAGGTGGAGAAGCAGCGCCCCCTGCAACACAGCGCAGAGAGCCAGGGCCAGCATTGAGGCGACGCGGCACACCATGACCGCCGGCCAGCGGCCGAGTGCGGCTGAGAGTGCCGACGCAAGGGGGATCGAAACCACGGCAAGCAGCACGTAGACGACGGGAAGCGCGCCGCTACCGTGGTCCGATAGCAGCTGGGCGGAGCCCGCAGTGGTTACGATCAGAACCGAGGCGGAGCAAACCCCGCCCAGGATCCCGAACTGGCGGATCGCCCCGGGTATGCGCAGGGACGCCCACATGATCGTCAGACGTCGGCGGCGACAGTCGCGGCGAGAGCGGCGTCTGCGGCGAAGTCGGCGACGACGTCGAGATCGAGGTAGCGTTTCTGAAGAGCCTTTGGCAGCCTAGAAAAGCTCCGCACCACCCCACGGCACGACGGCGCGCCGCACCGGCAATCCATGTCTTCGAGCGGATGCTCCTGATGCGTCGAGTAGTCGTAGGTGAGTTCCTCGCCCGCGGCGATGTCCCGCAAAGCGATCATGGCGAAGCCGTCCGGCCAGGCGCGCAGCCCGCAGTTGGGCTCGCAGCAGTGGTTGGTGAAGTCGTCGGGGCCGCCGAGCGGTGGAATGAACGCATCCGGTCCGACCTGGAGGATGTCGGCGTGGGTATAGCCGAGCGCCCTCATTTCCTGATAGGGACGAGCAGGCGCGAAATACCCGGGTTTTATCACGCGAAGCACCTCCTGACCCGCGGCAAAGGCACGAGCGGTGAACATCCCGATCCCGGCAATCCCACTCAAGGCGACATACATGTAGAAGTACTGCGAGTGGAGCCCGGAATAGGCGTGACGTTCAAATTTCCGCTCGTGATAGTAGACGTTCATAACGAATGTATCCAGTACAGCAGCATTGCAATCTGTGTCCAGCTTTACGCAGCGTCACCATGGCGCACGCACCCTGATCCGAAGAACAGCCTTTTCAGCTTGCCTATCTTGAAGATGTCTTGTGCCAGCTTCGTGTTGTCCAGGAAATCGAGGTTATCCCGAATCCAGGTTGCGAACTCGCCGCCTTCGAGAGCCGGCGCGAACAGATAGCCTTGCGCTTCGTCGCATCCGTGCATCGTGAGAAAGTCCAGCTGAACCTGCTCCTCGACACCTTCGGCGACGATCCGCAGACCCAGGTCGTGGGCGAGGCCGATCGTCGCCTTGACGATCGCCGCCCCGGATGAACTACGTGAGACGTCCCGGATCAACGACTGGTCAAGTTTCAGAGCATCAAACGTGAAATTTTTCAAGTAACTGAGCGAAGAATAACCTGTTCCAAAATCATCAATAGAGACTCTTACGCCGAGCTCCTGCAGACTGGCCATAATATTTTTAGTAATTGGCGTATCGTCTATCAAAAGGCCTTCGGTAAGCTCGATCTCAAGAAGCGTCGCGGCGAGTCCCGTTTTTAGAAGAACATCCCGGATGAGGCGAACAAAATCCTTTTTCTTGAACTGCATGGTTGAAACATTGACGGAAACCACCAGCGACGGCATGGAGTCACGCAGCCACGCGACGTTCTGGCGGCACGCTTCGTAGAACACCCACTCACCGAGCGGCTGGATCAGCCCCGTCTCCTCCGCGATCGGCACGAACTCCGCCGGCATCACGCAGCTCCCGTCCGGCAACGGCCACCGCACCAGAGCTTCCATGCCTATCGCCTTCCGTGCGCGGAGATCGATGCGCGGCTGGTAGACCAGGCTGAGCTCGCCCTGTTCCACCGCCCTGCGCAGGCCGGACTCCAGCGTGAAACGCCGGGTCGCTCTCTGGCTGATCGCGCCGTTGAAGAAAGCGCAGCAGTTCCGACCCTGGTCCTTGGCGTGGTACATGGCGGTGTCGGCGTTTTTCAGCAGCGTCTCGCCGTCCTCGCCGTCGTGCGGGTAGACACTGATGCCGATGCTGGCACTGACCGTGATCTCCCGATCCTGCAGCTCGATCGGGTCGGACAGGATCGCCGCGATCCGCTCGGCGACGTGCGCCGGATCTTCGGCGCTCCTGATCTCCGGAAGGATTATGACGAACTCGTCGCCGCCATGGCGGGATATCGTCTCCAGGCGACTGAGAGCCGTTGCACCGCTGTCGTTCCTCCCGTCGTGGAACAGCGTGTCGCCGTGGCGGATGCACGTCAGCAGACGCTCGGAGACGGTTCGCAACAGTTGATCGCCGACCGCATGGCCAAGGGTGTCATTGACGCGCTTGAACTGGTCGAGGTCGATGAACAGAACCGCGAGGCGGCCGTGGTGCCGTCGCGCACGCGACAGTGCCTGATCTAGCAGTTCTCGCATCAGGAACCGGTTCGGCAGGCCCGTGAGTCCATCGAAATAGGCGAGATGCCGGATGCGCTCTTCCGCACGGCGGCGTTCGGTGATGTCGGTCAGGCAGCCGACGAGCTGCGAGGGCTGCTCGAACGCATCGCGCAAAAGCTTCGCCTGATCGCTGACCCAGCGGAAGCTTCCGTCCGGAAGCCTGAACCGGTATTCCGCAGCGATTTCTCCGTGCGCATGCAGCCTCTCGAGCGCCTCGCGCAGAGCCCCCAGGTCTTCCGGGTGGACGCGTTCCAGCCACGGCTGCTCCTCGTTCAGGAAGCTGGCCTCGTCGTACCCGAATTCCTGGCGAATGTTGCTGCTGACGAAGGTCGCGCGGTATGTTGGCACCGCTTCCCGGCAATAGACGATGACCGGCGTTGAATTGATGATCTGTTCGAGATGCGCCTGGGTGGCCTTCAAGTGCCGCTCCGTCGTCCACTTCGCCGACAGCGCATGCGCGAAATGCCTGAGTTCGCTGGCGTGCAAGGGCTTGCGGCAATATAGAATTTTATCCGGCGGCGGTATCCGGGCGACGATGTCCGAAAGACCGATGTCCGAATACGCGGTGATAAACACGATGTTGATGTCTGGATCGAGCTTGCGGATGCGCTCCGCCGCGACGGCGCCGTTTGCTCCCGGCGGCATGCGGAAGTCGATGAAGGCGACGGCGAACGGTCGATCATCGCGCATGCTCTCCTCGACGGCCGCGACGGCTTCGTGCGACTGGCGACACATGCAGAGGTCGAACCTCTTGCCGTAGACGCCGCTGCCTTCGTCGCCGAACAGATCGGTCTCCAGTTCTTTTAGGGTTTGCCGGTCGACGTTGTCGAAATCTGCCCCCCGCAGGATCTGCTCGTACTCCTCCAAGATGCGGGGCTCGTCGTCGGCGAGCAGGATGCGGAGCGGCGGATCGTTCGACATCGCGTTGAAGCCTAGGCCGCGGCGTGCATGTCGGCCATCGCGAGCGGCAGCAGGAGGTGAAAAACGGCGCCGCAGCCGATGCCGGGACTGGTCGCGAACAACCGTCCGTCCATCTTTGCAACGCTGTTGGCGCACCAGTGCAGGCCGGTGCCACGCCGCTCGCCAATCTTGGTGGTGAAGCCGCGCGCGAACACCGTATTTAGGTGATCCGCGGCGATGCCGATGCCGTTGTCGCGCACCTGCAGATCGACCATCTCGCGGCCGTCGGTGGTCTCGATGACCTGCACGACCTCGATCCGGCCCAGCTTTCGCTCGGCTGCCGCGATCGCCTCGCAGGCGTTCACCAAAAGATTGTGGAGGACGTGCTTCAGGATGAAGGGCGTGGAGAGCACCTCCAGATCGTGCTCCAGCCGCGGATCAATTTCGATCTTGATGTTCAGGTCGGAGTAATCTGGCAGTTGCGAGATGGTCTCCTGAAGCACCTTGCTCAACGTGATCGGCGTCAGATGGTTGCTGGACCTGCCGAAGCGTTCCAGCTCGCTGAGTGTATCGTCGAGATGGCGAAGGTCGTCCGACACACGCCCCAGCCACTGCAGCATCCTTTCGTTGCGATCGGACATGTCGCGCAGCGAAAGCTCGACGTACATACTGAGCTTTTCCTTCCGCACAGCGTCCGGTAGCCCCTTCGTCAACTCGTCGTAGGCCAGGCACAGCTTCGACCCGGGCGATCTGGAGAGATTTTCGCGCAGCCTGCCGACGCGCATGCTCAGTGGCGTCATGTGATTGCGCAGGTTGTGCAGCACGCCTGCCGCCATCTCGGCGAGCCCGGTGTTGTAAGACCGCTCCAGCGACTGATCGCGCGCCTCGGCGAGGCGCTCTAGCATTTTCCCGAACTCTCGGCTCAAGGTACCGATCTCGTCAGCGCGGTCGAGCGCCACCCGCTGCCCCAGATCGCCCTTCCGTCCGATGGCGACGACCTGTTGGGTGAATCTGACCAGCGGGCCGATGAGCAGCCACTGCAGCAGCAGCGCGGTCGCGCCCATCACGAGCGCGGCGGAGAACGCGATGCCGGCCATGGACGTCAGCAGCACTCTGCGGCCAATAGCGGTGATGTCCCGTTCCTTCTCCGATCTCACGATGACCGTGGGCGTTCCTAGATAATCTTTCAGCACCGAGTACGTCAGCAGTCGGTTGTCGTGGCCGTCCTCGAGCACCAGCGGTGCCCGGGTGCGCATGAGCTTCGGAAGCAGCTCGGCATCCAGGGGCGCCACCTCGCGCGTCAGATCGATCAGATCGAAGTCGATATTGGTCTTCTGCCTAATGTGATTGATGACGGACTCGTCGAGATAGCGAGCGAACACGAAGAAGCCGCTCTGCGGACCTTCACCGTTTGTCCTCAGAACCGGCCGCGCTGCGAACATAACCATGCCGTCAAGGGTTGAAAATATGCCTTTCTTTTCTGCGGCGCCATTGCCCACTTTTTCGTCTATGATTTCAGGAAACAACGAAACAAGTCTTGTTCTTAGCTTCGGTTTTCGACTATCGATAAGTTTGGCAAATATCAATTGCCTTTGAGCGTTGTATGTCTCCAACCAATCGATCGAGAATTTGGAGAGGTTCTCTGCATTGAGGTTTTCGTCTGGGAAATCTGGACTCTGCCCGTTCGCGAATTTATACGCCTCATCCCAGTTGCAGTAATCCCACACAGTAACACTGATGCTGTCAACTTCGCTGTTGATGGCTTCGATAACCTCCTGGTGATCCTGCATGGCGCTTCTCTGTTCCAGATCGGCGAAGGCCGGATACGCGAGCTGGTCAAGCACCACCCAGTTCCCCACCGCCGAAACCAGCAGGGAGAAGGCGATGACCGTTAGTGTTTTTCCCCGGATGTTCATGACGCACCGGAACAGCATGAGGGTGCGCTCATCCTGCTCTTGAAGAGAAACGCGAACCCGATCGAGCAGCAGAATGCGCCGCCCTTGCTGAGGCTCCGGTTGGTGCGGAATGACCTCCCCCGTCTAGTTCCTGCAGGTGAAGGAGCGAACCGCAGTGTAAAAATGCTTCGGCTGTGGCCAAACCCAGGAGTGCTTATGTTACGCGCCACTCCATCTCCGATTTCCGGAAACATCCCATTAGTGGCGTTACCACAGGATTGCGCAAACGCCTAGCGCGAACAGTTATCGTGACCAATATGCTATTTGGGGATGCGTGACATTTCCGGGACCGCCTGTAATCCGGGTATTCTCCCCGACCTGCGAGACCGGATGCACGCAAGCGCGCACTGGTAGAGTGGGTGGTCATCCACGCCTGGAGACCGGCGCCGGTGGGCTTTCGGGTTTTTCCCGGCTTGGCTGGACTGGATTTGATCGCGGCGTCGGGGTTTCCGGGATGGGATTGGCGGGGCGGTTCTGACGCCGTTTGCTCAGGGTCCTGCCAGCGAGGTGGCGAGGTGGCGGACCAGCGCCGCGTCCGGACAGGCGGCGGCGAAGGCGAGGCGGACGCGCGACGCGGTCTCGATGACGCGTGCGCCGAGCTTCAGCAGTCGCAGCCGAGCGTGGCGAACTCGGCGACGGCGAGGGCATGCGGCTTCGGGATGGCGTCTCGCAGTCCGAGCATCAGCCAATAGGCGGCGGTGTTCAGCACCAGGCGCACCTGGTTCGCCAGCGGCGAGCGGCAGCTGGTACGGTCCACTTCGTCAACGGGCTGTTAGAACGTAGCGCCGACGGTAAACACCGCTTTGGCGTCGCATTGGTTGTTCCCGCCGCACTCCCGAGCGTGATAGTTGGTGTCGGTATAGGCGACGCTGAGATAGACCCCCTTGATCATCACCGTCGTGCCGAACGTCCAGTCGGTGCCGCTCGCCGAATTAGCGACGTACTGGTAGCCGACGCCGCCGAATAGCTGCCACCCGACATACCCGTTCGGAACATCCACCGTCACCAGTCCACTGGTGTAATTGGCGGTACCCGTGTGAAACTGATATTCCGGGCTATACGCATTGAATAGCTGGAGTTCGACTACCTCGACCGGCTTGTACTTCAGGCGCAGCGGGATTTCCCAATAATCGAAGCTGTCATCGCGCGGCGTGTCTGGATAGGAGTAAAAGGCGCCGCCCAGATCCCAGCTCAGCCCCGTCTCGCCGATGTCGCCGCGAATACCGAACAGTGCGTCGATCTCTACATGCGCCGTGTCCGTATCGCCGGCCAATTTCGTGTTTGATCCGAACGTTCCGATATAGACGCTGGTTTCGAGAAGCCCGGTCTGGAGTTCGTACTCCAAGGTGCCCTGGATTGCCGGATCGTTGTCCGTCAACGTAATGCCGCGGTAAACGTAGTTTGAGGTCAGCGCGACGCCGGCACTGAACTTGCCCGGCAGCCAATCCCCCGGCTGCTCGACCGCGACGGCCTCGTCCGTGCTGGGCTGCACGCCACTCTCCGGCTCGAGTTCCTCCTCTTTGGCGCCGGCAACGCCGGACGCTGCCAACATTTGCGCAACTACGCAGGCAACGATCGCACGACGGAGAACACGACGGCAAAATCGTCTGCCTGGCACACCGCTCGTCCTCGTCACGATCTTTCCCCTACGTCTCCAGCTTCGCCGGCTTCCGATCCGGTCCACGCCTCGGCCGGGTCGTCCTTGAGATAGCGCTGGTCCCAGGCCTTGATCTCGCTCACTTCCTCGCCGCTCGCCGGCAGCGGTTTGAAGCTGCCGAAGCTCTCGGCGATGCGGGTTATCACGCCGGACAGGCCCGCGCCGCCGGCGGCGGTGACGAAGACACTCTCGTCCTTCGCCGTGCTTGTCACGGCACCGAAGTCGATGCCACCCAGCGCCAGCAAGCCGCGCGCCGGCTTGTCCGGATCGGCGCGCAGCAGATCCCGCCCGCTCTGCAGGATGCGCACCTGCTGGCGCTGTTCCAGGTAGCGGCCGTCAGCCAGCTTCAGCCGGGCGTAGGGAACCAGATGCAACGGCCCATCGGGGGCGAGGTAGACCGTCTGCACCCCGGCGAGCTTGCTCTCGAACGGTGTGAACAGGCGCTGGTAGAGTGCTCCGGCCGCTTCGTCCGTCTTGCCGGACGAAGCCTGCGCCAGCAGCGCTTCGATCAGCGCCCGCACCTCCGCCAGCGGACCGAGATCGGCCAGCATCGGCTCGTCGAAGCCGCCCAGCAGCATCGCCGCCAGCCGCGGCTCACCCCAGGCCCCCTTGCGGAAGTCGAAGGGCTGGAACTGCCGGAACTCGATCAGCACCGCACCTGCCGGCAGGGCCGCGCGCAGATCGTCGAGGTTGGCGGTGCGCACCCGCAGGTGATCCTTGTAGTCGCGGCTGATCTGGCCCAGCGCCAGCTGTTTCGCTTCCAGTGCCTGCCGCGCGGTTTCGAACCCGTCCGGCTTCTCGGACCGGGGGGCGGCGTTCAGTCCGCCCCGCAGCTCCGCCACCTGATCCGCCAGCGCGCGGATCTTCGGCGAGTCTGACCGCCGCGCCAGGCGGGCGAGATACGCCTCCTCCTCGCCCTGTAGCCCCTTCCAGCGCAGCATCACCGTGCCGGCCAGCCGGCCGCGCTTCAGGCGTGTTGTCGGTCGTCGCCAGCGTCAGCACCACGTCCTGAAAGGTCGCCTGCGACGAAACCAGCTGCCGGCGGACCGTCCCCGCTTCCGTGGTGTAGAGTTCCTGGCCGATGCGGCCGAGCAGGTTCGCTTCCATCTCCTGCAGCATCCGCACCGCTTCCGGCTGCCGCCTCTGGTTGACCAGGTGCACGGCCATGTTCAGCTGGCTCGAGAGCGTGTTTGGATGGCGGGGGCCGAGCGCCTGCCGCGCCAGCTGCAGTGCCTGCTGGGCGGCGACGATTCCCTCCGCGTAGTCACCCGCCCGGAAGGCTGCGAGCGCCCGCGCGTTCAACTGCTGCAATTGCGCTTCGGCATCTGCCGGTGCCGCTGACGCTGACGCGCTGCCGGCGCCAACGACGATCAGCGCCGCAACGATGAACCCCAGCCAAAAAAGCCGCCCTCGGTCGCGGGTGCCCGCCGCCATCGATACCCCCCTTGGCAATACCCTAGCAGCATTGCGGGGGCGTCGGAAGGGAGTCGCGGACGCCGGGGGCGCCAGTTTTCATAACGCCCCTGATGCGTCCGGCAAGACGGCTACACCCGCCTCTTTGGCGGCGGCGGTGAGAGCACGATCAGTCGTTGCCAGGGGAAGACGGGTGCGGATGGCGAGTTCGAGGTAGCTGGCATCATAAGCGGTGAGCGCGGCGGAGCGACCCAATCCGTAGGTCTCGTGGAGGATGCGCGGCATCGTCTGCTCCTCGATGCGGAGGGGAAGCCGGAGGAGCTGTTCAATGAATGCGCCGGCCTGCGCAGCGGTGGTGCGTTTGCGTCGTTCGGCGATGAGAAGTACGTTTGCCACTTCGAACGGCCAAAGTGCCGGGACCACGGCCCCCTCGTCCTGAAGGCGGTCGAGGATCGCCCATGTCGCCGAACTCGCTTCGTCCAGGAAGCACCAGGCCATGGTGACGGAGACGTCGAGCACGAATCCGTTCACGCGCGGCCCTCGTCTCTCAGTTCACGAACCGACAAGCCGTCGAGGCGGCAGCCGTTCGCCAGTTCTTTCAGCTTGGCGATCGCCGCGCCGACACGCTCGCGATCGATGGTCTTCTCCGGGACCAGTCGGGCGATCGGCTTGCCATGCTTCGTGATCAACACTTCTTCCCCACGCGCCACCCGATCGAGCAGCGTCGAAAGATGCGTTTTCGCTTCGAAGGCGCCCACCGTGATCATCAAAGATTTCCTGATCAGACCTGAAATTCAGACTAGTCTGACATATAGATCAATAAATGGTCAACATGGCGACTCCTGCCCGACGCGAACGGCGGGGTGAGCCTGCGATCAGGGCGTCGACGGCGGCGCGGGTTTGTCCTGTCCGGGTATGCCCCAGCGAGACAAACGATGAGACGCCGGATTCTGTATCGTTAGGGTTGATCCGCGTAATTCGGTACGATACTGTGACGGGGTCTAGAATCCAGCGAGACACTTCCTCCGGATGACCGTCTATGGCTATGCGCGAGTTTCGAGCATCGATCAGGACCTGCGGATTCAGAACGCCGCGCTGCAGGCGGCCGGCTGCGAGGTGATCCGAGCCGAGAAGGCAAGTGGCGCGCGTCGAAATGGGCGCGAGGAATTGGAGGTGCTGCTCACCTTCCTGCGCGCGGGCGACACCCTGGTGGTCACCCGGGTCGACCGCCTGGCGCGCTCGCTGAAGGACCTGCAGGACATCGTCCACGAGCTGAAGGCGAAGGGCGTGGCGCTGAAGGCGACCGAGCAGCCGGTCGACACCGGCTCGGCCGCCGGCAAGGCGTTCCTCGACATGCTGGGCGTGTTCGCCGAGTTCGAGACCAATCTGCGCCGCGAGCGGCAGATGGAGGGGATCAAGGCGGCGAAGGAGCGCGGCGTCTACAAGGGACGCAAGCCGTCGATCGACGCTGCCGAGGTTCGGCGTCTCCATGCCGAGGAGAAGCTCGGGCCGGCGGCGATCGCCCGGCGCCTCGGGATCGGCCGGGCGTCGGTTTACCGCGTGCTCGGTCGGCAGCGGGAGCCTGCCGCTGCCGTCGCCACGGTTTCGGGATAGCGGCGGTGCCGATCCGGCGCGAGCTGCGCAGCCTGTATCCCGCGCATTGGGCCGACCTCAGCCGGCGCGTGCGCTTCGAGCGCGCCGGCGGCGTCTGCCAGGGCTGCGGCCGGCCGCACGGGCTCGCCCTGCGCTGCCTGCCGGACGGACGATGGTTCGATCCGGCGCGGGGAACCTGGCGGGACGGGCGAGGTCGCATCGCCCGCTGGCCCGACCTCGAACAGGCCGCGCGGATGCGGATGACGCGCGTGGTGCTCGCCGCGGCGCACCTGGATCATGATCCGACCAACAACCGCCTGCGCAATCTGCGCAGCCTCTGCCAACGCTGCCACATGCTGCACGATCGTCCGCATCACCTGGCGCAGCGGCGGATCACCTACCTGCTGCGCCGCGCCCGGGGAGACCTGTTCCTCGGGCCGTACCGGATCGGCCTCCCCGCGGCCACGCCGGCGATCACCGGGAGAATACGGGGTGACTCGCCCGGCAGAGTTTCTACAGTGTAGCTCCTGGTGTCTTGCGATGATCCCGCTGGTCGGGAGGAGCCGGCATCAAGAGAGAGGATCGATTGAGACCATGAATGCGTCGAGTGGAGCCGAGAGCGGCGAGACGACACTTCTGCAGCTGACGTCCGAGATCGTCACCGCCTACGTGAGCAACAACCCGGTACCGGCGACGCAACTGCCCGAGCTCATTCGCAGCGTCGTCGCGGCGCTGGCGAACCTGGACGGCGCGGTGGCGCCGCAGGACACCGAGCCACTGAAGCCGGCCGTGTCGGTCCGCAAGTCGGTCACGCCCGACCACATCGTTTGCCTGGAGGACGGCCGGAAGCTGAAGATGCTGAAACGCCACCTGCGGACCACGTTCAATATGTCGCCGCAGCAGTATCGCGAAAAGTGGGGATTGCCGGCCGACTACCCGATGGTGGCGCCGAACTACGCCGCCCGGCGATCCGAGTTCGCCAAGCAGATCGGCTTGGGCAGGACGGCGTCCGCAGCCACCGAGCAACCGAAGCGACAGCGGTCGAACTCCCGAGCTGCCGGATCGAGCTGACCGAGAGCGGCCGGCTCCGGGTCAACGTCGACGACCAGCCACTCTTCGGGCTGCTCACGAGTGTTCATGAGGCGTCGCACGGCCACATCGCGCATCGCCCGGATCCTGTCTCCCAGGGCACGGACCCGTCGACGCCGGAACCCTCTGCGCCGACGCACTCACCGCTGGCTCGACCGCGCGCGCCGGGCCCAGCGGCGGGTGATCTCGGCTCCACCGCCGGTTCGGATCGTTGTCGTGGTCGCACTGGTCGTTGCGGCCGTCTCGGCGATGAACCTCGTCTATCAGGTGGTCCGGAAGCCGACGGAGCTGTTCTTTCCCGTGAGTAGCGCGTTCTCCAAGATGCCGGCCGAGACGTGGCGGCACTATGGAGCGCTGTTCCGCGAGTATTCGACGCCCCTCGTCACAGCCGAGCTGCTGGCGGCGCTCGCGCAGGTCGAGAGCGACGGGAATCCGGTCGCGCGCACCTACTGGCGCTGGCGGCTGACCTGGAACCCCTTCGCAGTCTACCAGCCCGCCTCGAGCGCCGTCGGCATGTACCAGTTGACCGATGCCGCGTTCGCCGACGCCCGGCGCTATTGCATTCGCCGGCACACCGTCGTCGAGGAGGGCTGCCGGTTCAGCGGCTACTACTCCCGGACCGTTCCGAGCCATGCCATCGAGCTCACGGCGGTGCTTCTCGACCGCAATGTCACGGCGGTTCTCTCCAACACGCGCGACGTTCGGGCGAGCCCGCAACAGCAGCAGGATCTCGCCGCCGTCATCCATCTCTGTGGCGCGGGGCCTGCCCGCGCTTTCGCCCACCGCGGCTTTCGTCTGGTGGCCGGCGAGCGGTGCGGCGACCAGGTCGTCGCGAAGTATCTTGCCGATGTCAATGCGATGAAGCGGCAATTCCTGCGCCTCTCCGCCGTGCAGGGATCACCTACTCAGGAGGTGATTCGGAGGTAGCGCGGAAGGGTTCAGCTGCCGGTGGCGGTCGGAGAGCCGGGAGGCTGTGTTCGCATCCGGCCCGCTTCATGAAACAAGCGGACATCGCGGGTGGTGGGAAGCGACCTCGAGAGCTTTGGAAAGCGTCGGTCCGATATGGTCGCTATCTGCAGCGCAGTTTCAGTGGCGCTGCGTCGCGCAGCGCGAGACGAGACTCGCGGTCCTCGGTGGTCGGGCTTCAGGCCACGGGACGGGCGGAGGCGAAGTTCATGAACTTGCCGATGGAAATGCGTCGGGCGATGCGGACGTGGTCGACGCCGAGATACGAGAGGGCGCCGGGCTCCCTCAGCTTCGGATGAGTCATCATCGAGCAGAGTGAGCGCAGTGTTGCCGCGTCGCGCCAGATCGGCCAAGCCAGCGAGAATCCTTCGGCGCCCGATCGTCCGCCGATGATGCTGGGGCGCACACGTCCGGCGCGCACCTCCGGCGCAAGCGTGAGTACCGCGAGCCCAACGGATGCGAGGCGGTTGGCACCGTGTTGCGTTCCTGCCTTGTAGGCGGCATCGGTCGGGTCGCCCGGCAACAGGGCATACCGCACGTCTTCGGCCGGGTCCCACCGGAAGGAAAACGTTGGATTGTCGTAATGCCAAGGGCGGAACAGCGCCTCCGCCAGGCAATCCCGCTCGGAGATCTCAAGCGCCTTCTTGCCTTTTCCGCGCGGTGGCGGAGCTTCCTGCCGCGGCACGGCCGACAGACGGTCAAGGAAATGCTGATGTCCCTGGCCGAACAACAGGCAGAGAGGCGTGGGGTCGACCGGCTGGGTCTTGTCGTCCTTGATCGCGGCATCGCTCATCAGTGATGACAGCACGTCGACCACTTCCCGAGCGTCGACGCGAGCCTGCCTTGCCTTGCGCTGCAGCAGCTCACGACATTCGGAGCGGGAGTAGTTCAGGTCATGTCGCCCATCGAAGTCTTGGGCAGTGGCAAGATGTCGAAGCCCTCGTGCCGCGCGCTCGGTCACGTCCGCTTCGGTCATGGGAGCGCGAACGAACAGGCGTGGTCGCAAAGGCGGCTCATCGGTGTCCCAGGCAGCGCGCGGCCGGGCTTTGTCAGAGTCTTCGTGGCCGTGGTCATCGGCCTCCAGAGCCCTGAGCAGACCGAGCAGGGCCAGGAAGGCGAGCAGGTTGTCTGGCTCGAGGCCTTCCAGCCTATGCGACGAAGCAGCGGTCATGACATCGCCTCGGAAGCCCTTTTCTCTGATGCACGGTGATCGGCCAGCCGCAGGATGGCCTCCATGCGCGCCAATTCCCAGACGCCGTACCGCTTTTTGAGGCGGACGAAGAGTGACGGCCAGTCGAGGCCGTTCCAGTCGAAGGCCAGCGACTGCGGTCCGGAACCGGGCGGCAGCGCACCCGGCAAGCCGAGAACCCCCGGCATCGCTCGCTTCGCGGCGTCGTCAGGATCGTTGTGCGGGTAGAGCGGCCGGCCGTAGCCGTGGTGGGTGCCCAGCAGCCAGAGCACGAGGTCTCGATCTCGATCGCAGGCCTCGGCAAAGCGGCTGATCAGAGGCGCCAGCCGCACCGACAGCGCCTCGTGGCGCCAGTGCTCCGGGAGCCCGGCAGCGCTACGCGCCGCGCGCGGCAGGGTGCGGGCCGACTTCGCGAGGATGCCGTCGTTCCGCGTCACGTCCGGGCCGAGCGGATCGCCCCAGTTCAGCCAAGCCTGGAACCTCGCATCTGCTTTGCCGGCGTCGTGCAAAAACCCGGCGAGCTTCAGGTCCTCCACTCGCGATTCGGGTAGACCCGCGGCCATGGCGAACTCCCGGGATTTTTCTTCCACATCCTGGCTGTGCTGCTGGAGAGAGAGTGAAAATCCCGGGGTCGAGCCGGCCGCATCGTCTTCGGTCGAGTTCGCGGTGCCGTCTTCCTGAGAGCCATCTTTGCGTTCGACGTCGACGCCGAAAGGGGCGATGAAAACGAGGCCGCGCGGGCGCTCCTCAGCATCCTCGCCGTAGACATCGAGGTGGACGACAACTTTGCGCCGACCTTTGCCCTTCGCGTGATTGAGCCTCGCCAGGTCTGCCCGGACCTGGGGAGAAACGAGGTGCTCGACCGCGTCGCGAAGGTCCCTCCAGCTCTGCGACGGGGCCCTGGCGAGGGCGTCGGCCAGCGCCTCGGGGCTCACGCCGTCGCCGAGCAGGCTCGGCGCGGGCGCGACCCGCACGGCGAACGAGCCGCCGACGAACGGCTTGGCAGCCTCGCACGCGACATCCTTAGCCTGCGCGGCACGGAGCGCCGGGTTCCAGCCGAACTCGTCGACCCCGCCGTAGGATGTCGGCACGACGATGGCATCCCCCGGCTGAAGCTCGCGGGCGCGGACCCAGCGGGAGCCCTCGGCGTTGCCTTTCCAGCGGAACACAGGCCCTTTGCCGCGCAAACCGCCGGCACGCTCGTCGTCCTCCGGCGCGGTACCGGCGACGTCGGCGAGAGCTCCCTGGCCGCCGCGTTCCATGAGCCAGCGGCGGACTGTCCAGACTGGCAGCTCGATCGCCTCGCCCGAGCGCGGCGGAACCAAGGTCAGCAGGCGGCGGACCTCGTCGTCCTTCGGCACGCCCGGCTCGATGTCGGCGCGCCAGACGACGGTGATCGCATCCGGCTGCCCGCGGTCGCCGTGAAGATAAAGCGAGACTTCCGGATCGGCGGCGGGCACCGGCGCCGTCTGGCTCAGCAGGTCGAGGTGTGCCGGCAGCAGCACCGGCGCATCCTTCTTCTCGCACAGCACCTCGGCAGTCATCGGGACGGTGAAGCCGTCGATCCGGAAGTCGACGACCGGCTTTCCCGCTACCTTCTCAGCTGCTTTCTCCAGTGCTGCCCAGCTGGGCCTGATCTTGTCTCCGTAGACGGGATCGTTCTTGCCGAGATCGCTCTTCAAGGCGATCACCGCGGCGTAAGGCGTGATGTCGCGTCCGGCGCGGTTGAGGCGGCCGAAGCGCTGGCGCAGCGCATCCAGCGGTGCGGCCTCGGTGATCAGCGCGTCGAGGTCGATGTCGACGCCCGCCTCGATGCACTGCGTCGCGACCAGGAGCAGCGGCTTGTCGAGCGCCGCGCGATCGGTGCCGGTACGGATCGGCTGAAGTGTCTTGGCCACCTCGTCGCGATCGACCGAGCGGGATGGACCGATCAGAAGGATCAGCGTCGCTTCTTCAGGGCCAACAGTCTTTCTCAGGCTCTCGAACACCGCCCTGGCCCGCGCCACGCGGTTGACGACGACGGCGATCGCCGGGTACTGCGGACGATCCTCAAACCCGTAGGCGTGCCTCCGAGCTTCCTCAATCAGCTTGCCGATTACGGCGGCGCGCCGCTCGGTCTCGACCTTGTCGGCGTCCGCGTCGTCGTCCTGCTCTCCGGCCGCCTCATCCGCGCCGGCCTTGGCTTTCGCCATGTCGACGAGGTGGGCGGGTTTGAGCGCTTCGAGCCGCTGCTTCAGCGTCGGGTTCGATCGGTCCTTTTCGTCCAGCGCGAAGTCACCGGGCGTTTCACCGGGCGTCGCGGTGAGCAGCGCAAAACCCCACGGCGCCGAGGACTTGGTCTCCCGCCAGTTCGGCCCCTTGTACATCCGCACCCAGTCCAGCGTCTGCCGGAACGGCTCGGCCAGATGGGCCTCGTCCAGCAGGATCAGGCAGTCCGCCCCGATCAGCCCGGCATGCACCGGCTTCATCACGTCGCTGACGCCGTAGCCGCGGAACAGCAGGCGCGAGCCGATCTGATCGACGGTGGAGCACAGGACGGTCGGTTGAGCAGGCGTGCGTGCCCAGTCGGTCTCGCGCGGAATGCCGCCGCGCAGCCGGCGGGCCATCAGTGGCGGGCCGTCGCCGGCGAGAGTTTTCAGCCGTTCCGCCACTCGCGCGGTCACCGGGCCTTTGGGATCGCGCAGCGCCTTCGCCAGCGCTTCGGCGCGCAGGAAGGCGTCGTCGACCACCAGCCGGCGGTCGACGACGAAGGCGATGCGGACCGGCGCGCACCGCGCGCTGCGGCGCTCCGGATCGGCCTGCAGCGCGAGATGGAACACGGCGATGTCGATCGCGGCCGTCTTGCCGGAGCCGGTCGGCAGATCGAGCACGTTCGGCCACTTCCCGTCCTCGTCGGTGGTGATCTGCCGCAACAGCCGGCCCTGCCACGGAAACGGCGGATAGCCGTAGACCTCCTGGAAGAATGCGCCGAAATCGTCCGGAGACAGCGTCATCGGCCCTCCCCGTCGAGCGGGCGGCACAGCCCGAGGCCGACGAAGCGTCCGGCGCCGAGGATGACCGGGCCACGGACGGGCTCGCCGAAGCGGACGACGGCGTGGGTGAGCTGACGGCTGGCGAGCGACGGCGGCAGGCGCCAGCTCATCCAGGCCGGCGATGATCCCGACGGGTAGGCGGACGGCGCTCCCTCCAAGGCCGAATGCTTGTCGGCGACGACCTCGTCCGGCTCCGGCAGCCCAATGTTGCGGCAGGCGCCAGCGATCTGCGCACGGATCTCCGCCTCGCGGGCCTTGCCCTGCTGCTTCAGGTGGCGGTCGAGGACGATCGGCGTAACCGTGGCGAAGGTGCGCCCCGGACGGGTGTAGAGCAGCGGATCAAGTGAGCGCTTGCCGGTGGGGGGCTCGTTGGTCGGCGAGAGGAGCACCTCGAAGCCGTGGCTGTGCGGCGTTCCTTCCCGTGGCTTGATCGTCATCACACGTCGCTGGCGCCGGTTCTCGATCGGCGCGATCGTCTGCATCGCGCGAAGGAAGGTCTGGTCGCTCAGGATCGCGCCGTCCTGCGGCGGAACGAGCGCAAAGCCCATGACGTGTCCGTCGGCGTAAGAAAAGCCGACATAGGACAGTGGAACGACCGCGAGGTGCGGCGCGAGCGCCGGTGCGCCGTCGGGCGAATGGCCGCTGACGACCTCTGGGATCTTCTTTTCGAGGCCGATCCGCCGGTAGCCGCTGAGGATCGCATCGCGTATTGCCTTGGAGACGAGCGCGCTGGCCCGCAGGTCAGGCATCTCGCCGTCGATATGGTCGAGGATCATCCAGCGCTCGCCGAATACGTTGCAGTCAAGCGCTTGCTCCGGCCGGTTCGGCGTGACCGGTGCGCCGAAGGATGGTCGCCGGCCCGCATCGAAGGTCCGCCGCAACTCCGCCAGCCGGCCGCCATAGACCCTGCGCCTGGGCTGAGCGGGATCAGCCTCCACCGCGGTCAATGCGTCGTCGGAGCGGCGGAAGTAGCAGCGAGTCAGGCTGGCGGAATGGCCGACATAGGCGGTGTCGCCAGCCAGCCGCTGTAGCGCGCCGAACACCGTGTCCGGCGCTTCGTCCTTCCAGTGCAGGCAAACGACCGGATTGTCGGGGCGCGCGGCGGGAAAGCGACGCGGCTGGCGGCTCCGCAAGGCCGGCACCACCCCTATTGCATGCTTGCCTTTGTCGCTGCGCGGATCATTTGGGGGAACGAAGATCGACGGCGCCGTGCGTGGCGTCGCAGCGGAGGCGCAGAGCTTCGGCGGTGGCAGCACCTCCAGCCATTCGAGCGCTTGCGCTTCTGCCGGCGCCTTGCCGCGCGCCGCCCAGGTGGCGACCAGCGCTGAGAAAATGCGGTCGGGCTGCGGCGGCCAGTCGGGCGCGTCGCTCTCGGGACCGATGGCAGCGAACGACACCCCCAACAGGTATTCGATCTCAAGAACGAGGGTCACTTGCTGCCGTTCGCCTCGTCCTGCTCGCCGCCTTCGCCGGCAAGCGCCAGCTTCTGGCTCTGGCGGACGATCTCGACGAGCTTGTCCTGCGGCGTTAGGCAGAGCGGTTCGGCAAAGATCGCGAAGCCCGCGTCCTTGGCTGCCGTCAACGCGGCATGGTAGAGCGTGCGTGCAGCCGAACGGCTGATCTCGACAGGTTCCGGCGTCCCGTCCGCCGCAACCAATTCCAGCGGCGACGGGCCGTCGCAGACGAGGTCGCAGCGCGAGCGGAGCGCGTAGCCGCGCGCATCCTGCTCGGCCAGGGCGAGCAGGCCGAGTGCGGCGAGAAGCGCGCGCCCGGCCGCATCCTTTTCGGCGGAACCGCCGAAGCGCAGCCAACGAAGCGCCGCAAAGCTCAGAACGAAGCCGTGCTCGAGCAAGTCGCAGGTAATGCCGAGTGGCTGAACCGAAGGCGCGATGTTGCCGTGATTGATCTCCGAAGGCCTGACCTTCTTCGCGCCTTTGCCGGCCCCGGCTTCGGTCGTGCTCCACCCGTTCTCGCCCTTGAAGACGTCCACCTTCCGCAGCACGCCCAAGGGGTCGATCCGGCTGCCGGTGCGTCGACCGGCGGTGCGCGGACCGATCTCGCCGGTCCGCGCGTCGGCTAACTCCTCGACCGGCACATCAATCGCAATAATTTCGGACACGAGGCAGCGGGCGAACTTCGCGCCCAGGCCGCCGCCTTCGCCGGTCGAATGCCACGCGCCGAAGAGCAGCGCCGTGGGAGAGATCTCCAGCAGCGCCGAAGCATCCTCCGCCTTCGCCTTGGCCAGGCGCTGGCCGACGGCGCTCTTCATGAACGGCTCGCCATCGAGCTGGCTGTCACGCAGAATCGCGTCATAGACGCGGTGTGGGGCGTCGAGCGAGGTGATCCGAGTTATGCCGTCAAGCTTCGCAGCTGTGAAGTCGACGACAACGTGCGGGATTGACAGGCCCTCGCCGATGGCGGCCAGCAAGCATTCTTCCAACCGGTTCGCTTGCGACTGCACGCTGTCCACCAGCACGCACCAAGTTTCGGAGCCGTTCAGCCGCCGGCGCTCGTAGACGTGGCGGGGCTGCGAGTTCCGGCCCTCGCCCGGATACGTGGGCGGGAAAATCTTGTCGCCCTGTCCCCCCACCGGCTGCAGCCGCTGCCGGCGCCGGATCGCCGCCTTGCTCGCGACCGCCTCGTGAAGTGTAGCGAGATCAAGCTGCTGCATTCCTGCTCCTTCCTCAAGCGCGCGTCCAGGCGGCGGACGGCTGCTCAGCATCCAAAGCGCACCGCGGCATGCCACGTCGCTCCGGTGGCTGAGGTGTTTCGATCAAGCCGCGTTGAGATGTTCGTCTGCCTTGCCCCCGATCAGGCTCGTCGACGATGCCGTGTCGCATCGAAGCCCCCGCTTGGAGCCCTGCATAGCACAACCGCAGCCGCCGTCAACGTGACCGGCTTCACGGGGCACGAAACATGGTGCCCGATCCGCCGGTCACTAAGCCATCAATGAGGCCGTGGCATCGCTGCCGCGGAAATGTATGCTTAAAGATCAGATACTTCGTATCTGCTCTAGCTTCAATGAGGCCGGCGCGACCGCCGCGGACGAGGCGTCTGCCGGGGCCGCCCTCGCCATCGCCCGCCGGATCCTCTATGTTGCCACAGCCGTTATAACACCCGGAGTGGTCACATTGATCGAAGTCAAGATCCGCAAGGTTGGCAATTCGCTGGGCGCGGTGCTGCCCCGCGAGGCGCTGGCGAAGCTGCGTGTCGAAGAGGGCGACCGGCTGTTTCTGACCGAAACGCCGGACGGGTACCGCATCACCCCGTACGACCCGGAGTTCGAGCGGCAGATGGCGCTCGCTGAAACCGGCATGGCGCAGTATCGCAACACCCTGCGCGCCCTGGCCAAGTAACGCCCGGGCATAATGTCCGAACCTGTCTGGCTTGATCCGCGGGTCGTCGAGGCGGTGCATGACCGCCTGCTGGCGGAGCACGGCGGTGCCGCCGGCGTTCGCGATGCGGGTCTCCTGGCCTCGGCGCTCGCCCGGCCGCGGAACCGCGCTGCCTACGACGAGGCGGATCTTTGCGCGCTGGCTGCCGCCAACGCCGCCGGGATCGTCGGGAACCACCCTTTCGTCGACGGAAACAAGCGAACCGCTTTCATGGCAGCGTACATCTTCCTGGCGCGCAACGGGCTGCGGCTGACGGCGCCGGAGGACGAGGCGACGCGCGCCGTCCACGCGCTGGCGGCGGGGGAAATGACCGAGGACGCCTTTGCCGCCTGGCTCAGGGCGTGG
>Ga0209573_1001430_pt1 | contig 36995 bp, 27 predicted proteins | sample TNRBio252014_DNA_FD_185870 | JGI IMG/M metagenome (GOLD analysis project Ga0209573, IMG submission 185870) | Wastewater treatment Type I Accumulibacter community from EBPR Bioreactor in Madison, WI, USA - TNR Reactor_6/25/2014_ DNA (SPAdes)... | ecosystem: Engineered > Bioreactor > EBPR >...
CAGATATATTATTTCATCTTTTCGTTAGAAACAAGTTCTGAATTTTACAATGAAAACGTTTGCGTAAATAATTGTATTTCCTTTCTTTTTTATGTGATTCTTCCATGTTAATATTGTGTTATTTAATTGTCAATAATTCTTGTCATTCAAATTCATAATAAAATGCCAAAAAAATTATGTTCCTTATTTGGTCTTTTAATATTTTTTCCCCAATTAATTGAAAAGAAAGCTTAATTTTAGGGAATATTTACTTGCAAAAAATCAGATAATTTTCATGAAGATGAATTATTGGATATCATATTTTACTTTGAATGGAATTGATTATCAATTAATTTTAAATGAAACAGTTAAGTATTATCAGCCTCCGTAATGCCATTATCCCTGAAAATATAAAATCAACTTCACTTCTATATTTTTGCATTTCAATTTTAATTATTAATCAAAAACAAAACTATTGCAATGAGACTTACACAACGAATTTGGCTAGCCTTATTCTTAATGGTCGGTGTATTGTTCAGCTTGAACGCGCAGGACCTTGAGATTACAGGTAAAGTTACCAACATGAAAGGAGAACCTATGATTGGTGCAACGATTGTGGTTATTGGAACCAACAATGCGACGGTTGCAGATGTAAACGGTGTTTACAATCTGAAAATACCCAAAGCAGGAGGAACTGTTCAGGTTTCTTATGTGGGTATGGCAACTTTAGAGAAAGTTGTTACACAATCAGGTCTTTACAATTTTGAAATGGAAGAGTCCGGTGTGGCGCTTTCAGAGGTAGTCGTGACTGCGTTGGGTATCAAGAGGGAAGAGAAAGCTCTCGGGTATTCAGTACAAAAAGTCAGCGGGGAAACAGTTCAGAAAGTTTCCACAGTGGATGTATCTACAGCACTTACAGGAAAGGTTGCCGGTCTTTTGGTCAGAAACCCATCTGATTTTGCGGCAGTTCCAATCGTCACCATCAGGGGTGAAAATCCTTTGATCGTAATTGATGGAGTAGCTTATGCGAACAAAACGCTGGGTGACATTTCTCCGGATGATATTGAAGATATCAACGTATTGAAAGGTGCAACTGCTTCTGCTCTGTACGGTTACAGAGGTGCCAATGGTGCTTTGTTGATCACTACCAAAAATGGGAGTTCCAATAAAGCTGGCGTAACTGTTGACTATTCCACCAACACAATGTTTACAGGCGGATTTCTTGCACTTCCGGAAAAACAAACAACGTATGGCCGTGGTTCCAACAACGCTTACAACATCAATTCTGATCAGGCATGGGGAGCTGCCATGGACGGGAAGATCCTGAACCAATGGGATCCTGTACAAAAAGTTTTCAGAGAATACGAATATTTGCCAATAGGCGCAGATAATTTCAAGAATTTCCTCCAGCAGGGGTATGTGACCAACAATAACCTGAATATTGGATTCAATAAAGGTAATGTTGCAGTCAGGAATTCATTCAACTGGATGCAAAACAGAGGTATTTATCCCAACTCAACATTGAATAAATATACTTATTCTTTGGGTGCTGATTTTAAAATGGATAAATTGAACATCAGTTCTAATTTTTCCTATGCTAAAAAAGCATCTCCTAACGTGGGTTCAAACGGGTATACCTCCTATGATCCTATGTATACATTGTTGATTTGGTCAACAGCTGATTTCGATATCAGGGATTATAAAGATAACTACTGGATCACTCCTGGTGTTCAGCAAAACTACATCTATGGATTACAGCCTAATGGTACATATACTGGTGCCAGTCATAATAATCCATATTATGACCGCTATGAAAAAACCAATGAGATCGGCCGTGACATCGTCAATGCAGGGATTACTATGAATTATGATTTTACCAATTGGTTGAAAGCAACTGTCCGCTCAGGTATTGACTTTTATAATGAAGTTGGACAACTCAGAATTTCCAAAGGATCTTACGTTTCAACAGGAAATACACCTGTTCCGGGAAACTTGTACACATGGCAAGGTGGTAATACTGGTGCTTATGTGATTGGTCAGAGCTCAGGTTTCAGTACGAACTCAGATTTGTTGTTATCAGGTGCTACCAATTTCAAAGATTTTGGTTTTGAATACCTTGCGGGTGGAACCATTTTCTTCAACAGGGATGACAATTTATATGCCAATACCAATGGCGGTATTTCTGTACCTGGATTTTTCTCCATCAAAGCTTCTGTAAATTCACCAACCGTGAACCAAAGCTTGTACAGGAGACAGGTTAACTCAGTTTACGGTAGGTTAGGGATATCATGGAGAAAATTGATATACATTGAAGCGACTGGTCGTAATGACTGGAGTTCTACTTTAGCAGCGAGCAACAGATCATATTTCTATCCCTCTGTTGCCACCAGTTTTGTTTTATCAGAATTGTTGCCGGGGACTGAAGGTTGGCTGGATCTCCTAAAATGGAGAAATTCATGGACAGTATCAAAAACTCCTGCTGGTATTTATGCCATCAACAGCAGTTATACTTTGAACAACGCTACCTGGAATACATTGAATGGAGCTGCAAAACCATCCAGTTTATATTCAGATTATATTTTGCCTGAAAGTGCAGCCACGATTGAAACTGGTATCCAGGCTATTATGTTCAAGAACAGGGTGATGTTTGACGTTTCTTATTACAACAAGAGATTTTATGACCTGTTAAGATCTGCTCCGGTTTCTGCGGCTTCAGGATATTCAAGCAATTATATCAACATCGATGAAGAAATTACCAGAAAAGGTTGGGAAGTGATCGCAAATTTCACACCATACAAAACCAAAGACTGGCAGTGGGATTTAGGAGTTAACTGGTCTACATATAAGCGTGTTTACACTGCATTGGATTCAGTTTATTCAACTAAAAAGCCCTGGATCGCTGTGGGTGAAAGAGTGGATGTGCTTGCTAGTAAAGATTGGTTGAGAAGTCCTGACGGACAATTGATCTTCAACAACGGAAGGTTGGTTTACAGTTCTTACGATACAAAATTTGGATACACAGATCCTGATTGGATTTGGGGGGCAAACACCACATTAAGGTACAAAAACCTGAGTTTATATGTTTCATTTGACGGAGTCTATGGTGGTATTATGAACACAAGGACTGAAAGTTATCTGTGGCAATCAGGAAACCATCCTGAATCTGTAACAGAAGAAAGAGCTTTGGACGTAGCTACTCCCGGATCAGTCAATTTCCTCGGCGAAGGTGTAAAAGTGGTTTCCGGAACAGTAACTTACGATGCAGTTGGAAACATTCTGACTGACACGAGAGAATTTGCACCAAACGATATTAAGACTACCTATAAGCAATATGCTATTGACCTGCATAACAGTAGTGCATGGGGTGGAAATGGTAGTTGGGCAGATACCTATTCAAAGACTTTCTTTAAGTTGAGAGAAATTTCTTTGACCTATGATCTTCCAAAAAGCATTTTAGGTACAAGCTCAAGGGCTGCTTCTGTCAGTTTGGTCGGACAAAACGTGTTACTCGTAGCAAAAGACTTTAAATATTCTGATCCTGATGGTGGTTATGAAGACTTTTCAGACCCTGCAGTCAGATATGTTGGCTTTAATATTAAGTTTTCATTCTAAAATAGTTAACAATGAAAAAAATAAATCATATTTTATTAACATTTGTGGTATTGGTTTTGGTAAGTTCTTGTGCTAAGTTTGACGAGTACAATACCAATCCTCACGCACCAACAAGTGTTACACCGGAGATGCTTGCGACCCAGGTATTGAAAGATGCTTACAGATTCTGGAATGTGAATCCAACGGATTTCGGTACAGGTAATTTGTGGGCAAAACATACGGTTTTACTTGAAACAAATCCCAATCCATACCAGTATTATTATTCATATTATCCTTATGGTGGATTCGGTGGTTTGCAAAAAATTCCTACATTGAATGACATGGCGAAATTTGCCGAAGGCGCACCAACAGAACCATCTTTTAAAGGATTGGCGCTGTTTATGAAAGCAACTTCAGCATTTTTTATGGTACTTGAAATGGGTGATATACCTTATTCTGAAGCTGGAAAAGCAATTGAAGGAATCACTCAACCTAAGTATGATAAATCTGCTGATGTTTTTGAAGCAATTTTGAATGATTTGAAAGAAGCAGAAGCTCTATTTGCTTCAGGTAAGAATTTCGGTGGAGATATTATGTATAATGGAGATGTAGTTAAGTGGCGCAGACTTTGCAATGCTTATCAACTGAGGGTTTTACAGGCAATCAGTAAGAAAATCACTCCTGCTCAAAAAGCTCGTTTTGCAGAAATCGTAGCTGCTGGCAATTTGCTCACTGAAGCCGATAATTTCCAATTGGTTTATTCAGATAATACGAATGCTTCACATCCATTTTTTAATGGTGAAAACAGAAGGATCAATACAGCCGTATCAAAATTGGTTGTTGACTTTTTGAAAAGTAATCAGGACAGAAGGTTATTCTATTTTGCTGAACCAGCTCCGTATAAACTGACAGAAGGATTGACCGAAAGTGATTACAATGCCTATGAAGGTGCTCCAACCGAATTGGCAGCCGATAAACTCGCAATAGGCAGAACTGACGGCAAATATTCTTTGGTCAACAAAAGATATGCAATACCAAGGGCAGGTGATCCTATGTTGCATTTCACTTATGCAGAGCAGTGTTTTATTCTTGCAGAAGCGGCAGAAGAAGGATGGATCTCAGGTGGTTCAGGCACAGCTCAAACCTATTATGAAAATGGTGTAAAAGCAATTCTGAAGTATTATATGGCACTGCCTTCAGCACTTGCAGCTAACCTTCATGGAATGGCTATTAATCAATCATATATTGATGGCTATTTTACCGGTGAAGCTGCATATAAGATAGGTGGAACTAAAGCTGACAGGTTGAAACAAATCATTACTCAAAGATGGTTGCTTGATTTCTTCCAGGGAAATGCATTGTTTAGTTACAAAACTTTCTTACGTACCGGATATCCTGAATTCCCACTCGATCCAAGTACGAGTCTGAACCCGGATGATCCGAATGTTTATCCTAAAAGATGGAAATATCCAACAACGGAATTGACAACTAATCCTGTAAATTATCTTAAAGCTGTTGATGAACAGTTTGGTGGCTATGATGGAATCAATAAAGTTCCATGGTGGTTACAATAAAACAGGAATTATTATAGCTAAAATGGGGGTGGTGGAATAAACCACCCCTTTTTTTAATTATTAGGCATTGAATACCTAAATTGTTTATCATGTACCTTATTTTTAGGGCATGATTTATTGAATGTTTTTAAATTTAATTTAGTATGCAACCATTAAGATCTTTATTATTCATATTTATTCTTTTAATCATCACTGTTTTCAGTCTGGAAAGCCAAAGCGATCTTCACGATGGTTATCAATTGGTTTGGGCAGAGGAATTTGATTATTCCGGCTTGCCCGATTCAACGAAATGGGGATTTGAAACCAAAGGAAATAAGCATGGTTGGGGCAACAATGAGAAACAGTACTATACTTCAAACAATCTCTCCAATGCAATGGTTGAGGATGGCGTTCTGAAAATAATTGCCAGGAAAGAGCAAAAAGAAAACAGGCATTACACTTCAGCCCGTTTGTCTTCTGCAGATAAAGCCGAGTTTAAATATGGATTGATAGAGATCAGGGCAAAACTACCTGCTGGAACAGGAACCTGGCCGGCTATCTGGATGCTTGGTCAAAACAGAAATGTAGCAGGTTGGCCTGATTGTGGCGAAATTGACATCATGGAACATGTCGGTTATGAACCTGACAGTGTGCACGGAACGATACATACAGCAGCATATAACCACATAAAACGCACTCAAAAAGGAGGCGGTATCGTCCTTAAGGATCCTTATGATGAGTTTCATGTGTATGCCATTGAATGGACTCCCGAAAAAATTGACTTTATGGTGGATGGAAAAGTTTACTACAATGTAGTAAATGAACATTTAACAGACAAAGAATGGCCCTTTGACCAACCATTTTACCTGATTTTGAATATTGCCATTGGTGGTAACTGGGGAGGCAAAAAAGGAATCGATGATTCAATTTTTCCGGTTGAAATGCATGTGGATTGGGTAAGAGTGTATCAGAAAGAATAAAAACTGCCCAATCAAATAGAAACCATGTATTTATTTAGGTGGTTAGCTAATCAGTCTGTTAGCCTGTTAGTCACTTTGAATTGAGCGTGTACTTTGAGCAAAAGACACCAAATTTGTCCTGGAATCAGAGGTTTTAACCCTTGGTATAAATCACATTAGCTAATAGACTAACGACTAAAAGACTATTGAGCTAAACAATTACGAAACTATAATATCTAACCTGATTTTTAGGAATCAGTAATCGATGTTATACAAGCTGTTAAAAATAATTGCCATTGGTTTTTTTTATCAAAGATTGCATTTAGCTGCAATGAAATCAAAAATTACAAATATGAAATACCTATTTCTGTTTTTAGTAACTATAAGTATGGTTTTACCTTTAACTGCCCAACACAAAAGAGGTAAAATGAAGGATGTCATCCGACCTGAAATTAAAACAGGTTTTGCCGCAATGGAAAATATAGGACAGCTTCCCTTGCTTTTCCCCAACGGAACCCAAACCAAACAACCTTTGGCATACGATGCAACAGGTGGCAACTGGGATCATCATTTTTTGGCAGCATTCACCCAGTATATAGATACCATAGTTTTGCCAGACGGAAAAAAAATAAAGGAATATGTGATTTTTGACGAATACGGACCCGGCGTGTTATACAGACAACAGATGAACGCATGGTATGATCGGTCAAAAATACCTAACGGATGGCTTGCCTGGGGGGAACCGGATCAACCAAGAGCTGATGCAAATATTCGTTATTATTTTGATGATGAAGCTGAGCCCAAAATTGATATGCATCTGAAAGATTATTTTGGAACTAAGTTTTATCCATATACTGAACCGCTTGCATTTGTAGACTCAGGATATCTTTTTGCGAATAGTTATTATCCGTTGGAGTTCTCCAAACGCCTGAAAGTAACCCTCAGACCAAATGCTCAATCTTTCGAAGAAATGGACACAAAATGGTATCAATATACCATGCTCGCATTTCCTTTAGATCATAAGATTTCTTCATGGAAAGGCCCGCAAACAGAACATCAGAGTATCATCGATCAATGGAATAAAACAGGTCAAAATCCTAATGAATTAGCTGGTTGTCAAAAGATTCAATCATCCCATGCGATCAAAAAGGGTGAAGTTAAACAGATTGTTCATATAAAGGAACCCGGATCGATCGTGGGTATTAAATTGAAGCTTTCACCCTATTCGAAGGAAAGCTTTTTCGATGCCCAAATTAAAATTTTCTGGGATGACCATGCGGAAGCAGACATTTGTCTGCCGGTTTCATATTTTTTTGGCGCCGGAGGAAAAGATTTTCCAGAAACTTCTGACAAAATATTCAACCATTCACTGACAAGTTTAATGTTTGGTTTTAACAACCCCGAACAATCATTTTACAATTATTTTCCAATGCCATTCTGGAAGTCAGCAAAAATTCTCATAGAAAACAGGTCTGGAACTGATATCAGTCAATTGGATTTGGAAATTATGTTTAAACCTGAATCGGTACTTGCTTATCCTTATCAAAAATCAGGTTATTTTTTAGCAAAGAGAACCATTGACTCAGATCCTGATACACTTGGATTCAGGGGCGTCGCTTTTAAAGAAACAGGCAAGGGTCATATTGTTGGCATCACTTTTTATACTGATCGCTACGATATGGATGGTGATGAGTTTACCTATATTGATGACAGCAGAACACCTCAAATCCATGGTAGTGGAACAGAAGACGACCATAACCAGGGCTGGGCTGGTCGGGCATACCAAAAACCTCTTTGGGGTGGATTGTTCAATGGGTATTCAGGAGCATACAGGATCTATCTGAACGATAGTTACGTTTTCAACAAAAATATATTAAAATGTTATGAATACTCATTGACCAAACCAAAATTTGTCAATGGCGGACATACTGAAGTGACGACTTTTTATTATAAATCAGGTACGGATCAAGGTCTGGAATTGACTGATGAACTGGATGTTGGAAATCACTTTGATGAAAAGCTTCATCAGTACAATGTGGAAGGTTTGACCTGGAAAGGAATCCTTAAGGATGAATATGATGGTTATGAAAGGAACCTCCAGTATGGTGCCTGTACGGATGAAGGTAAGGCGTTCAATGGACAGAGCAGTTTTAAGGTAAAGATTGATCCGGAGAATCAAGGTGTAAAATTGAGAAGAAGGATCAACAGGAATGGCAATGGTGTCCAGAAAGCATCGGTTTTTGTGGATGGAGTAAAACTTGAACGACCCTGGCAAATTGTGACATTATCAATGAGTACGGGGAAAGGAACATTGGACGGATGGTATGATAGTGATTATGAAATCCCGGGAAGTTTCACTTCAGGAAAAGACAGCATTTTGGTCGAAATTAAGTATGAGGCATCTCCTCAAAAAAAAGAAATCAATGAGTTTTACTATTGGGTTTATTCTTATGTAGGATATTAAAGCAAATATTTGGTCGGTTGTAAATTTAAAAATCGGAATTTGATTTACAAGAGAAAATTGATGTTGAAAAGATTGGGACAGAATTTGACAGGAAAAAGAATTATCTCAGCTATGCTTTTGATCAGGCTGATGAAAGTGATTTTTTGTGTATTTATTATTGGAATTCCTTTCAGCTATGCTCAGGTTAAAATGTCTACCTGGGATGATACAGTGAATAAATACTGGCCTGCCGGTTTTGAAGAAATTGATATTCAGTCCAAAGCGGATGGAACCATTCAAAAAGCTGTTTTCTGCAAAAGCACTTTGCCCGGGCCTCAACCTTTAATTATTTCCCTTCATACCTGGAGTGGTGATTATCGTCAGGAAGATCCTTTGGCTGAGGAAGTTAAGTTGCGCAACTGGCATTATATTCATCCCGATTTCCGTGGGCCGAATAATCGACCTGAAGCTTGTGGAAGCGACCTGGTAATTTCAGACCTGGAGGATGCCATTGAATTCGCAGTAACAACCTGTGAGGTTGATACCGGGAATATTCACATTATAGGCGTTTCAGGTGGAGGTTATACCGCATTGATGGCCTATTTGAAGCTGAATCGACCTGTCAAAAGTTACCATGCATGGGTTCCGGTCAGCAATTTGAGCGATTGGTACTGGGAATCGATTGGAAGGAAAAACAGGTACGCTGAAGATCTCGAAAAAATTGCGTTAATAGGCGCTGAAATGAACTGGAAAACTCTTGAAAATCGTTCGCCTTTAAGTTTAAAGGTGCCGAAAGATAAATGGCAGAATACTTCTCTCCACTTATATGCAGGAATTCATGATGGTTATACAGGAGCCGTTCCCATCTCCCATTCCATTGATTTTTATAATAAAATGGTTTTGGAAATAAAAGGGCAAGGAAGTGATGATCTGGTAACAGAACAAATGAAATCAGACTTGATCATTAAAAGAACCCTTCCAAATTTCGAAAATTCGGAAAGACTTTTTGACAGGGTGATCCATTTGAAGAAAGAGATCTCAGGTTTGAGCCTGACAGTTTTTGAAGGCGGGCATGAAATGCTTGTTGGACCGGCATTGGCACTTTTGCCCATTGATGAGCTTAAATGTCTGAACAAATTTAATATTTTAACTGTAGGTGATTCAAATGGTGCATCTGAACATGGATGGCCCGTTCAAATGAAGAAAATAATGCCTTTCTCCAATATTATCAATGTTTCCATCGCAGGCAATACCATTGGATTTGATAATTTGGATCAGGAGAAACTCAATACTTTAAAAAATATTGACCAATATCTGGAAGAAGCGGTCAATTCACTTCCTCATGGAGCTTCCTTGGATTTTATTTTTTTTGGACTCGGAACCAATGATGCCAAAGCTGTGTTCAGTGAACAACAACAGCAAGTGATACTCAATCTGGAGAAATTGGTCACAAAAACCAAATATTATTTTGCAAGTAAAAATCTTAAGTTACCTGTCATCTGTTTGATTTCGCCACCACCGGTAGATCCATCCAAATATGATAAAGAAAAATATGGAGGAAGTGAAATCCGGATCCTGCAAAATAGCGTTAGTTTTGAAAATGTTTGCAGGAAGCTCGACATCGACTATTTAAATATATATAATGACCTGAATTCAAATTCAGGAATAAACACCGATGACGGCATTCATCTCAAACCAAATGCGCAGTTTGAGATAGCCCGTATAATAGTCTCTTATGTTAAAATAAAAATGAATCAATGATGAAAATGATCATTAAAAATTTAGTTTGGACTTTGGTTTTTTTCTCTCATATTGCTATGGCTCAGGTTGCTCATGTGCCAGATAATCATATTGTTGTGGATACAAATGTGGTTTTGCCTCCGGCATGGGCATTTGGTATTTTGTACGGAGGTTATACGGATCAGGCTGGTACGATTCAGCGAATTAAGGATATTCAGGCACATGATTACCCGATAGATGCGTATTGGATTGACAGCTGGTTCTGGAGTTATCTAGACAAAGGTAAAGGTCCTCATAAGTATATTGATTTTGTTGGAGACACCATCAGTTATCCTGACAGGAAAGCCATGTGGAATTTTATGGAACAAAACAATATTAAGGGTGGTTTTTGGGTCTGGGATTGTATTATGAAAACAGGTAATGAAGCTGCCTTTGAGGATTTTAAAACAAGAAATTTTTTCAGGAATATATATATTGAGAAAAATAGTTGGCACAATGCAAGTACCAACATGGGTATGGATCAGCATTCTGCCGAACATCCCGGAACTGAGTGTGGCAACATCAATTTTGATGATCGGGATGCTGTGAATTATTTTAAGCAGAAGATGAAACATTTTTTTGATGAAGGCGCTGATTTTATCAAACTGGACAGAACCTCAGAGATCAATGTTTGCAAAACCATGTTTGAAATGAGTCAGGATTTTGGAAAAGAAACAGAAGGAAGAGGATTCGTTTTTTCTCATTCTTTCGGAACTGAAGACGATGCCTATAAAAAGTATCCGAGCAAATGGACAGATGATACCCGGAGTGACTGGAATGTAGAACATACTGAAATCCTGTTTCCGTCATGGACCCCAAAGGTTGCCCTTAAAGAAAATATAGCCATGTTTACGGATCCTGCAAAAAAGACCAGCGAAATTCCCTTTTTGACGAATGATACAGGTGGCTTTGAACAAGGTGCTGTAGTTCAGCCATCAGAGGAATTGTTTATCCGCTGGCTTCAATTCTCCATGTTCAATCCAATCGTTGAATTATTCAGTTCGCCGGATAATCCGACTTCCAATTTGCCATGGCTTTATTCGGACAGGGCAGATAGCATATTTCGTGATTATGCACATCTGAGGATGGAATTATTTCCATATATTTACAGTTTTGCACACAGGAACAGATTGGAAGGGAAACACATGATCGGTAAAATTCCCGGGAATTTGTATGAGTTTATGTTTGGCGATGCATTTTTGGTTGCACCCGTATATGAAGCAGGTGCGCAATCCAGAAAAGTCTATTTACCCGAAGGGAAATGGCTAGATTTTTGGACTACTGAATTGTTGGAAGGTGACAGAGAATACACTGTAGAGACTCCTGTTGACCGGATTCCGTTATTCGTCAGGAAAGGGGCGATCATTCCAATGAGGCCTTATGCTTCCTCCATTGAACGTGGAAGTAATGAGGAGTTGACACTGCAGATTTATTGCGGCGCAAAAGGGTCTTTCCGTTTGGTCGAAGACGATGGTAAAAGCAATGATTACCTGAAAGGGATTTATGCCGTCACACCAATCCAACTGGATCATTCAGATCAAAAGGCTCAACTTATCATCCATGAAATGGAAGGAACATTTGAAGGCAAATTGGAAAACCGCAACTGGAGATTGGTATTTCATACGGATAAAAAGCCTGGAAAAATTTTGGTCAATAATAAAAAGGTGAAATTTGAATATGATACCAGCTTAAAATCTTCCAGCCTGGAATTGAATGGATTAGCTACGGATAAAATGATAAAAATTGATGTGGTTTATTGAACAATTACATTTCTGAAAAAATAAATTATTAATAATATATACAATACGTAAAATTATGAAATTGAGATAAATAAATTCAATGGAGAGTTTTTCCAAGCATTGAAGAAAGTTTTATCCATGATTTTATTATGGCAAAGGAAAAATTAAAAATTTTAAATATGAAAAACCGAATATTGATAGTTTTAGTATTGATGTTTTTTGCAAATCTTTTTTATGCAAAAGTTATTTTGCCGCGGATTTTCTCAGAAAATATGGTTTTGCAGAGAGATATTCCATTGACTGTTTGGGGCTGGGCAGATCCTGGCGAGAAAATTGAAGTTAAGTTCAACAATCAGATTCAAAAGGTTAAAGCAGACAAAAAAGGAAATTGGAAAGTCACATTGTCCAGGGAAATGGCTGGAGGCCCTTATGAGCTGCATGTGATAGGTAAAAAAAGCTTGATCCAGATAAAAAATGTTCTGGTTGGGGAAGTATGGTTATGCAGCGGACAATCTAATATGGAATGGACTGTCGGGCAATCCATGAATGCACAGGAGGTTATTCAAAATGCTGATAATCCGATGATCAGACATATTAAGGTTAAACGAACGATCAGTTCCATTCCGGAAAAAGACATCACTGAAACTGAATGGCAGGTTTGTGAAAGCTCAACTGTTGGCAGTTTTACCGGTGTAGGGTATTTTTTTGCAAAACTATTGTATGACCAACTGAAAGTTCCGATCGGGATCATCAATTCATCCTGGGGTGGATCGAATATTGAAACCTGGATCAGCAGAGAAGGTTTTGAAAGCAGTGAAGAATTCAAAAATATGATCGCACAAATGCCTGTAATTGATATGGATGCGATGATGCAAATGCGGATTGCCGGCTCATTGAGCAGGATAGAAGCATTGCAGGGTTCACGTCCGGGTTCAATAAAGGGTGAACAATTCATTCAACCAGATTTTGATGATTCCAAATGGCCATATATTGTTCAGCCATTGCTTTGGGAAGCCCAGGAAATCGGAGATCTGGACGGTGTAGTATGGTTGCGTAAAACCATTCATTTAGAAAAGGGAGATATCGTTTCCGGGGCGATCCTTGAACTATCGAAAATCGATGATACTGATGTGAGCTACATCAATGGAGTCCAAATAGGAACCACCAATCAATATGATTTAAAAAGAAGATACTCATTGCCTGACGGGTTGTTGAAGGCTGGCAACAATGTCATTACCATCAAAATCACTGATACCGGTGGTGGAGGAGGCATTTATGGAGCGGAAGAGGATGTACGTCTTATCCTGGATGAAAAAATTATTCCACTCAATGGTACCTGGAAATATCAGGTAACAGACATCATCAAAAGTGCCAATCAAAATTCCCTACCTTCTCTGTGTTATAATGCGATGATCCACCCATTGGTACCTTACAGTATCAGGGGCGCACTTTGGTATCAGGGAGAATCCAACGCCGGCAGAGCCTACCAATACCGCACTGCATTTCCGCTTATGATCAGCGATTGGAGACAAAAATGGGGTTTGGGGGATTTTCCGTTTTATTTTGTTCAACTCGCAACATTTAAAACAGGGGGAGACAGCAATGAAGGTTGTGGATGGGCTGAATTGCGGGAAGCTCAGACACTCACACTCGGGAAAGTTCCTAAAACCGGAATGTGTGTCACAACAGATATCGGTGACCCAAATGACATTCATCCGGTCAATAAACAGGATGTGGGTAAAAGACTGGCTTTTATGGCGCTCAATGATGTTTATAAAATGCCGGTGATCAGCAGAGGTCCATCATTTAAATCTATTAAAAAGGAAGGGAAAAAGCTGGTGCTCAGTTTTGATGATATTGGTTCAGGTTTGTACACACCGGATAAATACGGTTATCTGAAAGGTTTTGAATTGGCAGGAGCAGACAGGAAATTTTATTTTGCAAGGGCTTATATTCAAAAAAATGCGGTGATTGTTGAAGCAGATCAGGTGGATGCTCCGGTGGCAGTTCGCTTTGGTTGGATAGGCGATGCAAGCGAATGTAATTTATTCAATAAGGAAGGATTCCCGGCTGTACCGTTCAGGTCAGATGATTGGCCGGGTGTAACATTGAATGAAAAATATAATATGGAAAAATTGCAGTAAGTGCAAATATACTGCCTTCAAATACATGTTTTAAATGCATTAATTGTAATAATATTACTTTTTATAGTATTGTAAGTGTAATTATATTATAAACGATGAAATTGATTTTCATGGGAAAAACCTGAAATTTAACTATTATTAAGATGCGCTGAAATATTCGGTTTTTCGGTTTAAATCGTATTTTACCGTGACCAGTAAGGGTATTGGATCAATTGATGATGTATTATAATCGCTTATAATTCATTAATTAAAAAAATATTTTTTTCAGAATGAAGCTAATTTAATGCCCAAATAACTTAATGGTCGGTAAATTTTTGATCAGGCCCATTATTAGCTGTTTTGAGAAATCCATGGAATTTTCTTTAGTTCAATTTTGTATTTAAACAAGATCATGAAAAAATTCATAATGAAATTTACTTTCAATTTATTTTTAGCGTTGGTAATTATTCCTGGATGCTTTACACAAGCTTTTACCCAGGGAGTTAGTTTACCCAATAAAGTCAAATTTCAGTTCGGTGATCAGTCCGAATGGGCGGACCCGGAATTCAACGATCAGGGATGGGCAGAACAAATTTTACCAATTAGTTTTACAAGGGATTCAACTTTCGGATGGTATAGAATACGGGTAGTGGTTCCGCTATCCATGCAAAAATATACCAAAAATGGTCTCAAATTGCTTCTTGGTAAAATAGATGATGTCGACCAGACCTTTTTGAATGGTAAACTCATTGGACAGACCGGAAGTTTTCCGCCGGATTATGTTACCCAATGGCAGCAACCAAGGGTATATCGTATTTCGGAAAATGATATTTTATGGGGTCAGGAGAATGTGATCGCTGTAAGAATGTACAATTTGATCGGAGGAATGGGCATGTGGGAAGGTCCGTATCGCATTGAACCCTATGGATGGGTGGACGAAATCGAGGTGAACTCGTCAGTTTCCGCGACACAGCAGATGGGCTTTGTGACTAAATTAAGCTTTACCAATAAAGTTGACAAGCCATTTAAAGGAAATATAAGGTATTGGGTGGCTAAAAAGGAAACCAATGAGGTGTTGTTTTCCGAAATGAAACCTGTTCATTTGGAAGCAAAGCAGGATTTTGTGAATGAAGTCATTTTTTCCGAATTTAAATCAAACGAAAGAGTATTCACTGTAGGCTACCAGATAAATGATGAAAATGGTCCGCTGTTTCTAAAAAAAGAACAGCTGTTCATCCTGACCGATCAATTGCAAATTCCGGTTAACAATAAAGTGGCTCCGCTTATCAAAGGAAACATTCAGCCCAAATTCAGCTCAAATATCAATCAAAACAATGATTATACCGGCTATTTGGGGAAAAGATTCACTCAGAATTTGAGAGAAAGGTTACTTAAGGTGGATGAGTTTGGATTGATCGGTTCTTATATGGATCGACCCGGTATCCATCCATGGGCTGGAGAGCATGTCGGGAAGTATTTGGAAACCAGCAGCAATGTATGGCAACTTACCCAGGACAATGAACTTAAAAAGCAAATGGACAGGATCATGTTAATGTTGATCAATTGTCAGAAAGAAGATGGTTATTTGGGCACTTACACTCCCGATCAGTATTGGACGAGTTGGGATGTTTGGTCTCATAAATATAACCTCCACGGATTATTGGCATATTATTCGGCGACTGGTTATGAACCGGCATTGAATGCCTGCATTAAAATGGGTGATCTTCTGTGTAAGACATTTGGAAAAAATGAAGGGCAATTGGATATTATTTCAGCTGGCACACACATAGGGATGGCAGCTACCAGCATTTTGGATGCCATGGTCGAACTGTATAAGTTTACTGCAGATAAAAAGTACCTTGATTTTTGTTATTATATAGTGGATTCCTGGGAGCAGGAGAACGGACCGAAGGTGATCAGTGCCATGTTGGAAACAGGAAAAGTAAAAAAAGTCGGTAATGGCAAAGCTTATGAAATGCTTTCCAATTACGTCGGATTAGCCAAATTATACCAGTTGTCCGGTGAGCCTCAGTTTTTGAAAGTCTGTGAAATGGCATGGAAAGATATCGTTGAAAATCAATTATATATTACAGGAACCACCAGTTCGCATGAATATTTCCAGGAAGATGATTATCTGCCGGCTTCAAAGTTTAACAATGTGGGAGAAGGTTGTGTTACCACAACCTGGGTTCAGTTGAACCAGAATTTATTCGAAATTACCGGTGACCAGAAATATCTGAATGAATTGGAAAAATCAGTGTATAACCAATTATTGGGTGCTGAAAATCCACATACTGGCTGTGTGAGCTATTTTACTCCCTTGATGGATAAAAAGCCATTTACATGCTACATTACCTGCTGCCAATCTTCCGTGCCTCGGGGAATCGCTTTGGTTCCGAAATTAACGTTCGGCCATTTGAATAATATTCCAACGCTATTGTTTTATGAACCAGCAGTTTATCAGGATGTTATTTTTGATGCCAAAGGAAACCAGAATAATCTTTCGATCGAAGTCAAAGGTTGTTTTCCAGAAACAGGAGATGTGAGCATTTTGGTGAAAACATCTGCAAAAACCAGATTTACCATTTCTTTACGGGTTCCAGATTGGTGTACAAATTTTATTGCCGTGGCCGGCAAAAAGGAATACAGGGGAATTCCGGGTCAGTATGTTTTTATTGAGAAAACTTGGAAATCAGGAGAAACAATCGACATTCATTTTGATATGCCATTGATGACATTGCCTGGAAAGGAAAGCTATCCTGGCAAAATTGCATTTCAGCGTGGGCCGCAAATACTGGCAGCAGACGCTGATCTGAACTCAAGCCGAGTATTTGAACTAATTTCAATGCCCGAAAATCAATTTACGGTCGGGCTAAAAAATTTGGTTGTTGAATCAGATGATTTGCCTGATAACTGGTTTGGTAATCAAGCTTATTCTTTAAATTTAGCCGGACAAAATGAAAAGATTATTTTGGTTCCATTTGCAGAAGCAAGTCAATTAGGTGGTGAAATAAAAGTTTGGTTACCTTTGAGTGCTGATTATGAATAAAAGTCTTGAAAGATAGATGTTAAATAATTTATAATATTTCATGAAATAATTCATTAATAGTTTGAACACATATAAATAATACATATGAAATCGACATGAAAAAAACAAACACTCTCAGTAATCGTTTGTATTTTCATTTGGAATTCCATATGACCGAAAAAAAAATCAAAAAACACATTTATGAAAAAAATAGGTTTTGTATTGTTATTGATTACCCTTGGTTATTTTGTCAGCGCTCAAACGGGTGACGCATACTCATTGAGTTTTTTGCGAACCAGTGGACAGGATATCATCAATGAAAAAGGCGAGAAAGTTTTTTTGAAAGGGGTAGGGCTTGGTAACTGGCTTTTGCCGGAAGGCTATATGTGGAAATTCGGAGCTGCCGGCGACAGACCAAGAAAAATTGAAAAGGTCGTCGAAGAATTGATAGGCAAGGAGAAAGCTGCCGAATTCTGGAAATCTTTCAGAAAAAATTATATTACTGAAGCTGATATCAAGCGGATTGCTGAACTTGGATTTAACTCAGTCAGGCCTGCTTTGAATTCTAAACTGTTTCTTACAGAAGGGGACAATCCTGTTTTTGTGGATGAAGGCTTTATTTTGATGGATTCACTGATCTCCTGGTGCAATAAACATAAATTGTATGTGATCATAGATATGCATGGTGCTCCGGGTGGTCAGACGGGTGCCAACATTGACGACAGTCCAAAAGATCTACCTGAATTATTCATGGATATGAAAAACCAGGACAGACTGGTCGATTTATGGGTACGGATCGCGACGAGATATAAGGACAATCCGACTGTGGCAGCTTATGACCTGCTCAATGAACCATTACCTGTAAATACAGGCTCTGCAGAGAAATACAAGCATTTATTGGTTCCATTGTATCAGAGATTGATCAGGGAGATCCGTAAAGTTGACAGTAAACACATGATCACATTGGAAGGATTCGACTGGTCTAATGACTGGTCTTTGTTTGATAAACCGCTTGCAGATAATGTTTTTTATCAGTTTCATTATTATTGTTGGGCAAGGCCGGATCAATTGAACGATATCAGTCAGTTTCTAAGAAAAAGAGAGGCACTCAATACACCTGTTTGGGTGGGTGAAACCGGAGAAAAAGGCAATACCATTTATTGGGCAACCACCCAATATTTTGAAGCGAATAATATCGGATTTTCTTTTTGGCCATGGAAAAAAATGGACACTCAAAATACGCCATATTCCATCAAAAAACCGCTTTACTGGGATGTGATCGCCGAATATACGCGTGGAGGTCCAAAACCTGATAGCAAACTTGCCGAAGAGACGTTTAACCAGTTTCTGGAAAATATTAAATTGGATCAATGTCAGTACTTTGAAGATGTTTGCAATGCTATTTTGACCCGAATTCCTGGTAAAATTCAGGCTGAGAATTATGGACATCAGGGTTATATGATCTCCTATTTTGTAAAAGATACCAGTTTCAGGAGTTCATTTTACAGAAAAAATGAACCAGTGAATATCGTGTTGGACAGTGAAGATGAAAAGGTAATCTGGTCTGAACAATCCATAATACTAAAGGATAAAGAATGGGTGATCTATACCTTCAATAACCGGAAAAAAGGCGGATACCAGGTAGATTTAAACGCTGCAGTTTTAAGTAAAGATGCCGTGATCGATGTGACCATCAATGGCAATAATGTGGCAAAAAAAATTGAAGGAGGTACTTTGACAAAACATCCTGTCGGGTATTTCACGTTGCCAGCGGGAACCAATAAAATTCAGGTCAGGGTCAGATCAGGAACACTCAAACTGGATTATCTGGACTTGAATTAGTAAGGTTTTTATTGTAGCATTTTTATAGTAAATCTGTCAGGAAGCAAATTATCCGGGATCTTTTTTATTCATGATCTCGGTTTGCTTCCTGATGGATTCTTCATGTATGGCGAAGAAAATTTTGGTGATCAGATCTTTTCCAAGTTGCTTTTCCTCACTTTGGCGGATGTTTTTCATCAACACATTATTCCATCTTTCTGGTTGGAGTATGGTCATATTGTTCGCCTTTTTATATCGTCCGATTTCATGGACGATTTCCATTCTTTTCAAAAGGATTTCAAGCATCTGGAGGTCCAGTTCATCGATCTTGTCCCTCCAATTGTCCAGTTTTTCATAAGATATCCCTTCAGGATGGACAATCCTGAGTTTGATGGACTGCAACATCCTTTCCAGTTGATCCGGGTTGATTTGCTGTTGAGCATCGGTCCAGGCATGATCGGGATCATTATGGGTTTCTATCATCAGCCCATCAAAATTGAGGTCGAATGCTTTTTGGGCAACTGACTCAATCATAATCCGGTTTCCCGCGATGTGGCTGGGATCGCACAACATCGTGATGTCAGGTATCCTCCTTTTCAGTTCAATGGGCATTTCCCAAAGTGGAACATTACGATATGGACCCGGATCATAACTTGAAACTCCCCGATGCACCGCCCCGATCCTTTTGATACCGGCAATTTGAAGCCTTTCGATCGCTCCCTGCCATAGGTCAGTGTCAGGATTTACCGGATTTTTTACCAAAACAGGCAGATCCATGCCTTTCATGGCCTCTGCCAGTTCCTGCATCGCAAAAGGATTGGCACTGGTTCTGGCACCTATCCAGAATATGTCAATTCCGACTTGAAGACATTCTTCAAGATGTTCTGGGGTTGCCACTTCTGTAGCCAGCAATATTCCCGTTTCTTCCTTGGCTCTTTTCATCCATTGTAAACCGATGCTGCCAATTCCTTCAAAAGCATTGGGCCTTGTTCGTGGTTTCCAAATGCCTGCTCTGAAAATACGTATGCCCTTGGATACAAGTGATTTAGCTGTGATTAAAACCTGATCCTCTGTTTCTGCACTACATGGTCCGGCAATGATTACGGGCTTATTGCCTACACTGATACGCCAATCCTGAATGTTGAGAATTTCCATTTGCCCAAACAATTAATTTATTCTTAAGGAAGCAAAAAAACGGATAAATTGTTTTGAAATGCAACGTATTTTGATTGACAAACAAATTTTTCAGTTTTTTTGCCTTAAGAATCTGACACATCCATCCTGGCTAAATACCTGCCAATGCCTGATCAAAATCATCCAAAAGATCTTTTACATCTTCAATACCCACAGACAACCTTACCAGGCTGTCGGAGATGCCTGCAGATTCGCGCGCTTCTTTGCTCAACTTCGAATGGGTCATGGAAGCCGGATGCTGGATCAGCGTTTCCACACCACCCAATGATACGGCTAAAAGCGGAAGTTTCAGATGTTCCATCAGCTTTTTGCCTTCTTCCAGACCACCTTTCAGAAAAATACTCATCATGGCTCCGGGACCGTCCATTTGTGTTTTGGCCAATTCAAATTGAGGATGTGACTCAAGCCCCGGATAAAGTACTCGCTCAACTTTCGGATGATTTTCAAGATATCTGGCAATTTCAATGGCATTTTGTTGGGCTTTGTCCATCCTGATACTAAGCGTTTTCAAACCTCTTCTCGCCATAAAAGCCTGATGAGGATCCATATTGAAGCCCATGTTCACCATCACTGAACGTAGTTTCGTATATAATTCTTTGGTTTTTGCGACTACTATTCCACCGACAATATCCGCATGACCATTGATAAATTTAGTGATGCTGTGCAAAACGATATCCGCACCCAGATCAAGTGGTCTTTGTAAATAGGGAGAACAAAATGTATTGTCCACACAAACCGGGATTCCGTGTTCTTTTGCGATCGCACAAACAGCTTTCAGATCCGTTATCTCTATAGTCGGGTTGGTTGGTGTTTCTATATAAATAAGCTTAGTGTTGCTTTTGATCGCTTTTCTGAGGTTTTCCGGTTTATGTGTGTGTATAAAACTTGATTCAATACCCAAACCCTTGTACAGCGACTCCATGATACCTCTTGATGGCCCATACAATGCTGCCGTACCAATCATATGATCACCGGTGCCTAACATACCCAGGTAAACTGTATTCACTGCACCCATCCCACTGGATGTTGCAATGCCTCCAAAACCATTTTCCAGATTAGCCACCGCTTCTTCAAGGTCTGCTATCGTCGGATTACCGATACGGGTGTAGATATATCCTTCTTCGATGCCGGCAAAACGGTTGGCACCTTGTTGGACATCTGTAAATGCAAAGGTCGATGTTTGATAAATCGGGGTTACTGCACTTCCATAATTCTCTTTGATTGAACCGGCATGCACCTGCCGGGATTCAAATCCATGTTCTTTATGTGTCATAATCGTAATATTTTACTACAAAGGTAAGGCATTTCAACGAGCTCATCTCATTATATAAAATTTGACCGAAATTTCCATTAATTTAGACTGTGTCAAAATGAATCGCCAGCCAAAAACTCGGTTGATCCGGATCGGTGCGACTTACGCGGTGTTTTTGATGGGCTTTTATCAGCAGATGATCACCGGGTTTTAGCACGATTTCAACTGGTTTATCTTCAAAAACAAGTGATGCGCTGCCTTTTAACAGGATCACCCATTCATCCTGATCCTGGTCATACCATTCATTTTCCGGAGTGTTTTGTCCGAATGAAATAATGCGTTCCAGTTTAAAACCTTTATGCTGTAGTATATCTTCAAAAAATTCGCAATCCTTGTTTAAAGGAAGTTCTTCAAAAAAATTTTTAATTTGTATCATAATTTCAGCTTGTCTTTTGAAATCTGTTTGATTGGATTTTTTTAAAAAGGATTCAAAACAAAAATAAGCCTATAAACCCAAAATGGGTTCAGATTTAATATCCAAAAATACAACAAAATCAACACTTTTGATCACTTTGAGCATCCTGCCGGTTAAAGTGTTGGTTCAAATGTGACTGCTCCATATTGACAAATGTAGAAATGGTTTAGTTTTAAAAAGGCATTGAGGTGATTTTTAACTTGGATTGACTGATCTCTGGTGAAATGAGCCATTTGTTTGATATTCTCGCATTGTTTTGTGACGGGATCATCTGATTAAATGTTTTCCATTTGTTTGATTTTAATTGTTGTTACGGTATCATGTGCTTGGAAAAAATTCATGCCAGATCCGATTTTCTTTGATGCCCTTATTTTGAAGCTATTTCGATAAATTTAATTTCCATTTCGTTTTTCATCGCTAAATTCAAGTACCTTTGCACTGTATTGGTCAATATATTATATAATTATTTGTAGTTATTTAGGTGGTTAGCTATTTAGTATCTTAAAAATTGAATTCGTGTATTTTTTGGCAGAACTTTAAAGAAATTTGATGTAGAATTAAAGCCTCACTGAATATCGAACCCATACGGGCAAGCAAAGGATTAACGATTTTAGATTTTAGAATAGAAATACAAGATCTGAAATCGTTAATCGGTGTTCCTTGTTCTTAAATCAATTTCTTCTTTGGTTCTGGCTTGTCCAGGTTAGGCTGTTAGCTTGTCTGTCTCTTTGAATTGAGCGTGTACATCGAGCAAAAGACACTAAATTTGTACTGGAATCAGAGATTTTACACTTGGTATTCATTAGCTAATAGACTATAGACTAAAAGGCTATTGAGCTATACAATTACAATTATTTAATGTATAACCATTTAAAAATTTTATTTAAAAAATATCAATATTTTTCTGTTATGAAGTTGATCGCATATTTTATAGTTGCCGGATTGGTTTTTATTTCCTGCAAAGACAAAAAACAAACAGAAACAACCGCGATTCCGGTAGTAAAAACACAGGCTGAACTGATTGCGGATCAGTATGCTACTTTCAGGTTGACTACAGATGTCAATAGATTGTCAGAAAAAGAGAAACAGATGATCAGGCTGATGATCGATGCGGCTGATATCATGGATGAGCTATTTTGGTTCCAGACGTATGGTAATAAAGACTCATTGCTATCATCGCTTCCGGACGAACGCATGAAACCTGCTGTTATCCTGCAATACGGACCCTGGGACAGGCTCGATGGTAACAAAGCGTTCATAGAAAATGTTGGTGAAAAACCATTGGGAGCCAATTATTATCCTGTTGACATGACCAAAGATGAATTTGAGAAAGCACAATTAAAGGATAAAACAAGTTTATATACCTTTTTGAGACGGGATGCTTCCGGCCAATTGATCACGATTCCTTACCATATAATGTTTGAAAAGGAATTGAAAAAAGCAGCTGATCTGTTGATTCAGGCTGCTGAACTGGCTGAAGATCCCGGATTAAAAACATACCTTGTACTGAGGGCTGAAGCTTTAACGTCTGATAATTACCGATTAAGTGATCTGGCCTGGATGGATATGAAAAACAATGTTGTAGACCTCGTTATTGGCCCGATAGAACATTATGATGATCAGTTGTACAATTATAAAGCGGCTTATGAGGCTTATGTTTTGGTTAAAGATGTTGAGTGGAGTGCAAAACTGGAGCGATACAGAAAGTTTTTACCTGAATTGCAAAAAAGCTTACCCGTTGATCTAAAATTTAAACGGGAAAAACCGGGATTGGGAGGTGATTTGAATGCCTATGATGCAGTTTATTATACGGGTGATTGCAATGCAGGATCAAAAACCATCGCGATCAATCTGCCCAACGATGAGGAAGTTCAGGCCAAAAAAGGCAGTCGAAGGCTTCAGTTGAAAAATGCAATGAGGGCTAAATTCGATAAAATCATGGTGCCGATCGCCGATGTGCTAATTGATGATGAACAAAAGCATTTGATAAATTTTGAAGCTTTCTTTGGTAACACGATGTTTCATGAAGTCGCACACGGACTTGGGATTAACAATACCATCAACGGAAAAGGTCTTGTGAGAACTGCATTGAATGAGCACGCATCAGCGATTGAAGAAAGCAAAGCAGATATTTTGGGATTATATCTGGTGAAGCAATTACACAGTAAGGGAGAGTTACAGGGAGATCTTCACGGATATTATGTGACCTTCATGGCTGGGATATTCCGTTCTATCCGTTTTGGCAGTTCTTCTGCACATGGGGTGGCTAATATGATCCGGTTTAATTATTTCAATGAGGCTGGTGCTTTTACCAGAGATCCGAAATCAGGGAAGTACACCATTCATTTTGAAAAATTCGAAAAGGCTGTAACAGGCCTTACCCAATTGATCATGACCTTGCAGGGCAATGGAGATTATATCGGAGCAGGCAAGCTGATCGAAGAAAAAGCCAGAACCAGTGAAGAATTGCAACAGGATCTGGAACGACTTAAAGCATTCAATATTCCTGTAGATATCAAGTTTGAACAAGGGGTAAAAGTCCTTGGTTTGTAATTATAGTATTGAATTTTTGTAGTTATTTAGGTGGTTAGCTAATTAGTCTGTTAGCCTTTTAGTCTCTTTGGATTGAGCTTGAACTTTGAGCAAAAGACACTAAATTTGTCCTGGAATCTGAGGTTTTATCCCATGGTATAAATCAATAGCTAATAGACTTAAGACTAAAAGACTATTGAGCTAAACAATTACGAATTTTTTAATTTAAGTCGATATCTGTAGCCAAAAATAAGGTTTTCTGAGTCAGTAAAAATAATGCAAAATGTGACAAATTTGTATTGTTTCGAAATCAACTTTGGTTAACTTGGTTTAGTGCATAATCAGGCTGAAAAAGTAAAAGAACTGTTTCGATAAAACAAAACAAAGTATTCTGTAAATATTTGAATTATATGGAATTTAAAGTATTGGATTTTAAAGAGATCATTACTATTACCATGGTGTTATTCGCGGTGATAGACATACCGGGAAGCATTCCCATCATCATAGATCTTAGACAAAAAGTTGGTCACATTCAATCAGGCAAAGCAACGATCATTTCCGGTGTGATTATGATAAGTTTCCTGTTTTTGGGTGAACAGATCCTGCATTTGATCGGTATAGATGTAAATTCTTTTGCAGTAGCAGGATCTTTTATTATTTTCTTCCTGGCGTTGGAAATGATCCTTGGAATACATATTTTCAGAGGAAGTGATACCCCGGTGACAGCATCTGTCGTGCCTTTGGCATTTCCATTGATCGCAGGCGCAGGAAGTTTGTCAACCATACTCGCACTTAGGGCAGAATATGAAGCCATCAATATCATAACAGCCATTGCCGTGAATTTGATTTTCGTTTATTTTGTTTTGAAAACTTCCGTTTATATCGAAAAATGGATCGGTAAATCAGGTATTGATGTAGTGCGCAAAATTTTTGGTGTGGTACTTCTTGCGATCGCTGTCAAGTTATTTGCTGCCAATATTCCCGGATTATTCCTTTCCAAAGGTTAGTTTTCACTATGAAAATATAAAAATGAACAGCCGGCAAAATTTTTTTAATCAAATGATAAAATAATTTAATATTTCCATTCATTTAACTAAATTTGCCCGCTGGAATAATTTTCTATTTACTATTTGCGTTAATGGCTTATTAAACTAAAAAATACATATGTTTCAATTAGGTTTTTTATTGGTTCCTGAAGTAGGGGAAGAAGTACAAGCTACCAAGCAAAATCTGATGGACCTGATACTGATGGGAGGTCCTATAGGTGTTGCAATCGTAGCCATTCTGTTGGTTTTATCTGTATTGGCCTTGTATATTTTTATCGAAAGGTGGATGACTATTAAGAAAGCTGGTGCGATCGACCAAAGTTTTATGAATAACATACGGGCTTCTGTTTCAAATGGGAACATCGAAGGAGCAAAAGCCTTGTGCAGGTCCAATGATTCGCCTATGGCAAGAATGGTTGAAAAAGGCTTGATGAGAATTGGAAAGCCTTTGAGAGATATCGATGCATCCATCGAAAATGTGGGAAATCTGGAATTGTTCAAACTTGAAAAAAATCTGTCAACGCTGGCAAGTATTGCAGGTGCAGCTCCAATGATTGGATTTCTTGGAACAGTAACTGGTATGATCATCGCATTTTATACGATGGCCAATGAACAAAATGTTACCCCCTCAGTTTTAGCAGGTGGTATTTACCAGGCATTGATCACAACTGCTTTCGGTCTGTTTATTGGAATTTTTGCTTTCGTGGGATATAACCTGCTCGTTGCCCTGGTCGATAAAGTGGTATTCAAAATGGAACAGGTTACTGTTGAATTTATGGATTTATTACAAGAGCCAACAGCATAAATAAGTTGTTTTGGGACTAAGAAAAAGAAATAAAACGAGTGCTGAGTTCAGCATGGCTTCTCTTACGGATATCATCTTTTTGCTTTTGATATTTTTTATGCTGACTTCATCTACCATTCAGATCAATTTTGATCTGCCTGAGTCGGATAGTCGAACTGTTGCTCCAACGACTGTCGCTGTGACATTAAAAGCTGATGGAGAATTGCAGTTTAATGGATCAAAAACTCAAAAAGAAAGCATTAACGGTCAAATTCGCGCTGCTTACGAACAAATGGAGCCTGAAGTTAAGAAAGATGCGACGGTTACCATTATCTCTGAAATTGGCGTTCCATGGAAGGACGTACATGATGTTATGGGAATGGCAAATGCCAACAGAATGAGGGCAATCATTGCTACTCAACCCAGAAAATAATTTTTAATTTAAATTAGTCAAAGTGGGCTTACGTAAGAAATCCAAAATCACGGCAGAATTCAATATGTCCTCTCTGACGGATATTATATTTCTTTTGTTGATATTTTTTATGTTGACATCATCCATGGTGGTTCCCAATGCCCTCAATCTAAAATTGCCAGGAAAATCTCAACAAAACATCGAAGCACAGACGAAACCATTTAATGTCGATGTTGACAGAAATGGTAACTACTTTGTAAATGGCAAAAGAATTACGCTCGAAATAATTGAACTCAATTTGCAAAAGGTTAAAGAAAACAGAAGAGGTGGACCGGTAAGCGTTACGATTTCACCTTCTGCTGAGGTTCCGAATGAATATGTAGTCGCATTAATGGATGTCGCTTTCAGGCTTGAAATAGACGCTATTATGACTGATCCACGTTAATTAAAACACCATTATATCAGTTTGTGGGTATGAAAACATGGCGGCATGGGTTCAAAAGTAAATTTTTCTATCTTTAAAGATTTTAAGTCAAAAGCTCTGACTTCCAGTATCTTATTGCACCTGATCATTATAATTTTCCTCTTTTTTTACGCAGATTTTTCCAGACCGGTTATTCCTCAGGGTTATCAGGGTATATTAGTCAATTTTGGCTTGCCGATTACTTATGATGGTCAGGAACAAACTGAACAAACTGAAGCTGTCACTCCGGAAGAACAAAAAGATCAGAACGAATCAATGAAGGCCAGCCTCACTGAAGATAAAAGTCAGGTGTTGGTTAAAAAAGAATCAGATAAACCAGTCATGCAACAGAAAAAGTCTCCCAGGACATCTGTTCAAACACCGGCAGAAGACTTCAGTAAACTTTTTAAAAGCAATTCATCAGCGAATAGTGATGCGAATCAGGGCGATCCGTTGGGGTCACCTGGAGCAGATGCCCTCAGGGGAATTTCGAAGGGAGAAGGAAAGGTCGGAGGAGGTCTGGAAGGCAGAGGTGTCAAGTATAAGCCTGAAATCATAGAACATTCTCAAAAATCGGGAAAAGTGGTTGTTCACGTTTGTGTTGACTCAAAAGGTAAAGTCATTTCTGCGAAATTCACACAAAAGGGATCTACCACCACCGACGCAGATTTGGTCGAAACCGCTGAATTTGCTGCAACCAAATATGTTTTTGCCCCAGGCGAATTTGAAAAGGAATGCGGTACGATTTCCATACAGTTCATTGTAAGATAACAAACCGGATTTCCTTTTTAACGTTTAGACAATAGTTGAGTTTTTTTAAGCCAATAATGAGCCAACCCGAAAGTCATGTAAGCAGAGGATTAAAACATATTGTATGAAAAAATATCTATAACATACTAAAATACAGTTATTTAATTTAGGGGAATTCGTTTTTTATTTTTTATTAATTTTTGAACAGACTCTATTCTAAAGTCTCCATAGATACCATGACAGGAAATGGCTGACATATAATGCGATCGAATAGATCAAATAGATCCTGATATCCAGGTATTTATTGATACCAATCCCATATTTCTTATAAATCAAAAGGATGAAAAACAGCTTGCTCAGGGCAAATGCAAAGACAGTTGCCCAGGCAATTCCTGCCAACCCAAACCAGTTCAATAACAACAGCGAAAGACCCAGATTGATCAGCAACTCCATGCCGCTTATCCACATAAGCATCTTATTTTGGTGTTTGGCATACAAAAAAACTTCTACCATGATGATACGAGAAGCAAAAATCAATAGATAGATGTTGAAAATAAAGGCTGATGAACTATATTCTGAACTGTAAAAAAAACGATATAATGCCGGCGAAATAAATAGCAAAAGCAGAATAATCGGAAAAAAAAGATGCATTAATTTCCTGGATTCATCTTTGATCTTCAAGGCCGCATCATGTACATCCTTTACCCCAACAGGGATCAAAACGCTGCTCAAAGCGCCGATCATCACCAGGAAAACAGGCAATTCCCTTGCACCAAAACGGTATATGGCAAATTGTCCGGTGTCAAAATACCTGCTGACGAGCAGTCCGTCGATGTATTCCATTCCGTTTCCCAGCAACATATGCAAAATCAACGGCACACAAAACAGACCAAAAGCCATGATTTGATTCGTAGAAAACTTCCATTGACTATATGAATGCACCAAAAAAACCGTATAAATCCATTTTATGAGCATCCATAGGGTCAATGCCAGGAATAAATCTTTCAACTCAAAAGACAAAATGAGGGTAAAAAATATGGCTGCAAATTGTAAGATATGGATGAAAATGCCGTAATGCAACATCCTTTTGGCTCTTTTCTTCAAAATGAACATGATCTCGATCAGCACGGTCGGAGCATATAAGATCAGATATGCAGGAAGGAAAAAGCCCAACATGGTAAAGGTTTCATTCTGAAATCCAGTCAACTTGGAAAACGTTCCCAAAATGATGATAATCAAAACTCCTATTGACTGTAAAATAAGGAATAAATTGAAGAAAAAAGTTTTTTGCTGTTCGGTGGTTAATGTAGGAAAATAAGAAATTGCCGCATTTTTAATTCCCATCACCCAGAAAAATGACAGGATATTGCCCCAAAAAATAAATAATTCATAGCTTGATACTTCTTCCTGGCTGAGTCCTGCTTTTACGAGCATTATGCCTATTCCCAATACGGAAATGATCCTCAGCAATTGGAAGGTCTGGTATGCATTCGCATCAGTTAATGGAGGTATGAATTTTCTTAATGACAAGTCCGTCCGTTTTAATGTAAATTAAAAAAACATCTTCTGGGAAGATGTTTTTTTAAAATATGGTAATCAAGCATCCTTGTTTATCTGAAGTACTTGAAATTTTCATAATGTTTTGGGTATTCTTTCTTATAGGCATACCATAAAATATCCAGATTCGTCACAATCCCAACCAGGTTTCTGTCTGAATCTGTAATTGGAATCGCCTGGAATAAATTGTGCAAAAGGACTTCGGTTGCAGTACCAATTTTGTCACTCGGTTCCAGATGAACAACTTTTCTGGTCATGATTTCTTTTACTTTGACTTTGGAATAATCTTTAAACTCTTTGTTCAATTCCCAAAGATCATAGTAAGAAAGGATGCCAACGAGCTTGTTGTCCTCCACAACCGGTAAATGCTCGACTTCATGTTCTTCAAGTAATTGTTTTGCTTGCTCTAAGTTGTCTTCGGGACCAACCGTGACAACTTCAGTAATCATAATCGTAGAAATTTTTTCATTCATCATAGCACTACGGATTTAAATGGATATTAAATATGGTGTAAGTTATAAATTTTTAGCAAATAAATCATCTTTTTTCTTAAATATTTTGCATAAAACAAAAGAATTTATTTTCCTTTATATTTCAACTGGAAAATATTTTATATCCAATAAAACAACAGAGTTGAATTCCTGATCGTTATTTTATTTATGGGATATTCCATTTTGGCATGTGGATTTTGATTGATCAGAAATACATTGGTTTTGCCTTCACTTTCAATTTATATACCTTTCACTTTCAAAGATGTATACACTTTGTCCTGTCATTTTTACCTTTGTGTAATGCCGGCATTACGGATTTTTGTGCACAATACTTTTTTCTGTTTGAATGAGTCTTCTTCATTTATCCGGGCCAATCATTTTGCTCTGCCATTTAATTTTATAAATTTGTCCGATGCTTAAGATCAGTTATATTTTTGATTATTTAAATATTGATTACCGCGGATCTGAAGACGTGGTCATTAACAGGATAAACCATATCAGGGATGCACAACCCGGCGATCTTAGTTTCGTGCTCAACGGGAAGTTTGAAAAATATATTTCACAAACAGGTGCTTCGGCAGTTATAGTGAATAAAAACTTTAATTCTGAGGTTCCGGACACCTGCACTTTGATCAGAGTGGATGACGTTCAAAGTGCGATTTCTGCTTTACTTGTGCTGTTTGACAATGGTAAGGATTTTTCCGAAGGAATTGCAGATTCGGCTTTCGTATCATCCCGGGCAATGATCGGATCCAATGTTTCCATCGGCCATTTTACACATATTTCTGACGGAGTATCAGTAGGAGAAAAATCTTCCGTAGCTTCTCAGGTGTTTTTAGGTGAAAATGTCCAAATAGGGAAAAACGTCCGGATCTACCCGGGTGTAAAAATTTACCACGGATGTGTCATTGGCGACCATGTGATCATTCATGCCAATTCAGTCATCGGCAGTGATGGTTTTGGTTTCACCAGGCAGCAGGATGGCACATTTACCAAAATTCCGCAAACTGGGATCGTGCAAATAGGTAATCATGTTGAAATCGGTGCGAATACGGTCATTGACAGGTCTACTTTTGGTGCAACGGTCATCGAAGATGGGGTCAAACTGGACAATCTGGTTCAGGTTGCGCACAACGTCCGCATCGGTGCAAATACGGTCATCGCTGCACAAACGGGCGTTGCAGGCAGCGTTCATCTGGGGAAAAATTGTATGGTTGGTGGCCAGGCTGCATTTGTTCCACATGTTGAGATAGCTGATGGAAGTCAGTTCCAGGGTCAAAGCGGAGTCGCAGGATCCATCAGCGAACCCAACGGCAAGTATTTTGGAACACCTGCGATCGGATTCATGGACTACATCAGATCTTATTCGGTATTTAAAATATTACCGGAATTGGAAAAAAAGATCTATAAACTTGAGAAAGAATTGGAAAGTTTAAAAAATGAACAAAATGGAACACAGAAAAACAATTGAAAAACCATTTTCGCTGACAGGTAAGGGATTGCATACAGGAACTGTAAGTACTGTTACTTTTCAACCGGCAGAAGTGAATTTTGGCGTCAGATTCCAGCGAATTGATCTGGAAGGGCAACCAGAATTTCAGGCTGATCTGAGATATGTCAGTTCCACAAAAAGAGGTACCACGCTTACTTTCCAGGAAGCATCGGTGCGAACGATCGAACATACCATGTCTGCTCTGTACGCATTGGGAATAGATGACATTCTGATCCAGCTCGACGGGCCGGAAATTCCCATTTTGGATGGAAGTTCAGCGCAGATCGTTGAAGCGCTCCTGTCAGCAGGAATCGTTGCCCGAGAAAATGAAAAAGAAGTCCTGGAAATAGAGGAAACCATAGTTTTTAAATATGAAGAGACCGATTCTGAATATATTTTAATGCCTTCCGAGGGATTTGCCGTTCAGGCACTGATCAATTTTAACAAATCCGGTGTTCAGGAGCAATTTGCAGAGCTGAACAAAATAGAAGATTATGTTACTGAAATTGCACCAGCCAGAACTTTTGGTTTTTTTAGTGAGATTGAATCGCTTTTCCAGCGCGATCTTGCTTTAGGTGGTGATTTAAGCAATGCCATTGTCGTTGCAGACAGACAAATCGACCAGGCGGAACTGGATGATTTTGCAAAAAAAATGGGTCTGGAAAAACTGGAAGTTTCCAGGGAAGGAATTTTAAACAACACTCCTTTGCGTTTTCGGAATGAATTGGCAAGGCATAAAGTGCTGGACATTCTGGGTGATCTGGGTTTGTTCGGTGTAAGGATCAAAGGCAAGATCATCGCTAAAAAACCCGGACATGAACCCAATCTTGCCTTGGCAAAAATGCTGCTGGATTTGTTCCGAAAACAAAAAAAACTTAAGGGCAAACCAAAATACGACTTAACCAAGCCGGCACTTTTCGATATCAATGATATAGCTGCATTGCTGCCACACAGATATCCTTTTTTGCTTGTCGACAAGATCATAGAGATGACTGATACTTATATTGTAGGTATCAAAAACGTAACTTTTAATGAGAATTACTTCACCGGACATTTTCCCGAAAATCCTGTGATGCCGGGTGTTTTGCAAATTGAAGCCATGGCTCAGGTCGGTGGCATCCTAGCCTTAAAACTTCAGGAGGATCCTCATGGTTGGGATACTTATTTTCTAAAAGTTGATAAAGTAAAATTCAAGCAGAAAGTCTTGCCCGGAGATAGTCTTGTCATTAAACTGGAAATGATGGAACCCATTCGTAGGGGAATCGTGCACATGTGGGGCACGATTTACAGCGGTGATAATGTCGTCTCAGAAGGAGAATTGATGGCGCAAATTGTTAAAAGATAATCATATATGAATACAACATCATTTGTTCATCCGAATGCAAAAATTGGACTTCATGTGGAGATTGGCCCTTTCAGTTATATTGCAGAAAATGTGGAAATCGGAGCCAACACAATTATTTATCCCGGGGTTACTATATTGGATGGAAGTAAAATAGGGGAGAATTGCCGTATTTTTACAGGTGCTGTGATCGGAGCTGAAGCACAGGATTTAAGTTATGCGGGCGAAGAAACATGGGTTGAAGTTGGTGATTTTGTGACCATCAGAGAATTCGTGACATTGCATCGGGGCACCAAAGTGAAGAAGAAAACTGTGATTGGAGATCATTGTTATCTGATGGCTTATGCACATGTGGCGCATGATTGCCTGGTGGGACACCATTGTATTTTTGCGAATGGGGTGAATCTGGCCGGACATGTTGAAGTAGGGAATTTTGTAAATTTTGGCGGATTGTCTGCTGTACACCAGTTCTGCAAGATTGGTTCGCATGCCATGATTGGCGGCGGAAGCATCGTCAGAAGGGATGTTCCACCGTTCATCAAAGCTGTCAGAAACCCTGTAGCTTATGGAGGTGTGAATAAAATAGGTTTGACCAGGAAAGGTTTTTCAAGGGAAAGTATTGATTCCATAACTGATATTTACCGGTACTTATTCGTGAAAAATACAAATCTTAGTAAAGGAATAGCTGAAATGCAGGCAAATATTCCCGAATCAGAATACAAAAGGGAGATTGAAGCCTTCATTGCCGGTTCCAACAGGGGATTGATCAAGGGTTTATAAAATTCCATTATTGGTAAAACAGTTTCCAGTATTGTACTGTTATATGTCAAATAAAATTCACATCAATCAAGTGATTATATTTTAGTTATTATACACCAAATTTTTGACGGCTATAAAGCGTATCAGATGGATTGAATTTTACGATTCAATAAAAATCCGTGCTGTGGGCTTGTTTATCATCTATAAAATTAAATGGTTGGTTAATTCTTAAAGAAGTAAATTGTTTTTTGGTTTTCCATGTTTTAAAAGAGTAATGCATATGAATAAATGGGTTAAACAATGGATGATCACCGCTTTGGTTAGTCTCGTCGTGGCTTTAGTAAGTATTACGACCTACCATTTTTTGGTCAATCCCCAACAGCTTGCATTGGAAGAGATGGAGAAAGCTAAATTTGTACGGGAAAATGAGGTTTTACTCAATGGGAAAATGAATCACCTGTTTCGGGCAGCTGCGCCCGACGATTTTATCGGAACAGCACAAAAAGCTGTTGAATCCGTGGTTTTTATCCGTACCAGTTCAAGACTGGATGTCAAAGGTGTTCCGATGCATCCCGAGATAGCAGCTGCTTCCGGATCGGGAGTCATCGTTTCCTCTGATGGATTGATCGTGACAAATAACCATGTGATCGAAGGCGCTGACCGGATCGATATAGTGCTCAATGACAACAGGGAATTTACTGCAAAGCTGCTTGGTACCGATGTTTCCACCGATTTGGCACTGCTCAAAATTGAGGCATCCAACCTTCCATTCCTGTTTTTTGGCAATTCTGACTCCTTACAGGTTGGAGAATGGGTGCTCGCCATCGGCAATCCATATCGCCTCCAAAACACTGTGACCGCGGGAATTGTCAGCGCCAAAGCCCGGAATATCAATTTATTGCAGGCTCAGGGAGTGGAAGCTTATATACAGACAGATGCAGCAGTCAACCCGGGTAATAGTGGAGGCGCTTTGGTCAATACACAGGGAATGCTCGTAGGCATCATCGGTGCGATCATGTCTGAAAGTGGTAAATACGAAGGTTTTTCTTTTGCTATTCCCTCCAAACTTGCCCAAAAAGTGATTTACGACATCAAGGAGTTTGGCAGTGTACAAAGAGGATGGCTCGGTATTTCCATTATTCCAGTGGATGACCAGATCGCAAAGGAATACAAACTCGAAAAAGTTGCCGGCGTATTGATCCAGGGGGTCAATGATAAAAGTGCCGCGCGTGATGCAGGCCTTCAAACCGGAGATGTGATCCTGGGTGTCAATGGATCTGAGATCAATGCAAACGCTGATTTTATTGAGTTGATCGCCCGAAACAGACCAGGCGATAAAGTGGTGCTTACCTATTCAAGGAAGGGTGTGGTTTCCAAAACAACCGCTGTGCTCAAGAATAGCATGAATACCTTCGATATGGTAAAGATCAGGAAAGATAAATTACTGACGGAAATGGGGTTTGAATTGAGAGAACTCAATGATGCCGAAAAAATTGAGATCAGGAAAACCGGCGCTTATGTTTTAAGTGTAAAAAAAGGCTCAGTCGTAGAAAAGGCCAACATAGAACCCGGTTACATCATCACCCGGGTCAATGGTAAGGACATCAGAACAGTTGATGATTTCCTGAAATATGCTAAAGAAAGCAAAAAGAAGATCAAACTTGAAGGATATTACAAAGGCTATCCCGATATGTATCCTTATGAGGTGGAGAAACCTTAGAATGATCCAATGATCTGATGATCTGATGATCCAATGATCCAATGATCTGATGATCCAATGATCCAATGATCTGATGATCTGATGATCCAATGATCCAATGATCCAATGATCTGATGATCTGATGATCTAATGATCCTTTGATCTGATTTTTTAATTTTTGAAATGTATAGATGTTCGAACAGTCTGAGATGTTCTTTGTTCAAATTTTCAAATTCTCCAAATATTCCATATCCTCTTCAGTAATGCCAAGATGGGTAACCAATCTGATCCTGTTTTTACCAAAAGCAAGACAGGAAATCCCATTTTGCTGCAAAGTGTTGATTGCATTCTTTACGGTGAAATCATCGTCTATTTCAGCCAAAATTATATTGGTTTGTACAGGTAAAATTCGGGTGACCCAGGGCAGTTTTTTGAGTGTTTCAGCTATTCGTTTTGCTTTCAAATGGTCATCCTTCAACCGCAAAATATTATTTTGCAGGGCAAAGATCCCGGCTGCCGCATAATACCCCGTCTGTCTCATCCCACCTCCAAAAACTTTTCGTACCCTGATTGCCTGTCTGATGAATTCCTGACTGCCTATCAATAGAGTTCCGGCTGGCGCACCCAATCCTTTGGATAAACAAACGGAAATCGTATCAGCGAATTGTCCGTATTCAGCAGGAGTAACACCTGTTTCAGTCAATGCATTGAAAATCCGGGCGCCATCTACGTGGAGCGAAAGTCCGTTTTGCTTGCAAACACTGTAGATCCGTTCTACTTCATTGATATCATAATAAATCCCACCAGCACGATTGGCTGTATCTTCCAGGCTTACCAAAACAGTTTTAGGGTAATGAGGATCATCAGGATTGATCATATCTGCAATATCAGTTGCTTCAATTTTTCCTGAAGGGTTATTTACCAGTTTGGGCGAAACACCCGAGTTGAAGGCCATGCCACCGCCTTCATATCGATAAACATGGGCATTCTCATGACATATCATCTCGTCTCCGGGTCTGGTATGCACCTTGATCGCAATCTGATTGCTCATGGTGCCTGAAGCGCAAAACAAAGCTGCTTCTTTCCCAAACATATCAGCGCCTATACGCTCCAATTCCAGGGTTGTCGGGTCATCACGGAATACATCATCTCCCACTTTTGCCCGTATCATAAAATCAAGCATCTGTGCTGTAGGTTGGGTGACTGTATCACTTCTGAAATCTATCATATATTGTTATTTTAAATTCAAATTATTGTATCTGATGATTGTTGTACCATTTCTCCGACATATTTTGCAATGCTCAGGCAGGATGTTAATCCCGGAGATTCAATTCCTGTCAGATTGATGAAGCGGGAAAACCCTCTTGAAGTTTCGTCTTGAATAACAAAATCCCTAAAATCTTCTCCTTTAGCCTGCAATTTTGGTCTGATGCCAGCCATTTCCGGTTCCAGATGATGCTCCTCAAGAAAAGGCATATACTTCGAAGCAGCATCAAAGAATAGTTTTTTATGGCTTTGATCAACAGAATAATCATAAATATTTTCATCGAGGTAAATCACATTTGGACCAAGTTTCATTGAACCATCCAACGCTAGGGTAGTGTGGATGCCTAGTCCTGTGAGTTTAGGATCAGGTACCGGATAAACCAGATGCCTGAGCTTTATTTTACCCAATCCTGTCAATTTGAAGTATTCACCTTTGCAAAAATGAAGTCGATTTTCACTATCTTCA
>Ga0209573_1001431_pt1 | contig 36992 bp, 35 predicted proteins | sample TNRBio252014_DNA_FD_185870 | JGI IMG/M metagenome (GOLD analysis project Ga0209573, IMG submission 185870) | Wastewater treatment Type I Accumulibacter community from EBPR Bioreactor in Madison, WI, USA - TNR Reactor_6/25/2014_ DNA (SPAdes)... | ecosystem: Engineered > Bioreactor > EBPR >...
TGGCGATCGCCGCGGTGTACGACGGGATGAGCCGGGCTTCGGCGGCGAGGCTGGGCTGGGCGGCATGGAGCGGCAGACGCTGCGGGACTGGGTCCACCGGTTCAACGCCGCGGGTCCGTCCGGTCTGACCGACCGCAAGGCGCCGGGTGCCGCGCCGCGGCTGAGCGCCGCGCAGAAGGCGGAGCTCGCGGCGCTGGTGGAGGCGGGTCCGCAGCCCGAGGCCGACGGCGTGGTGCGCTGGCGCTGCATCGACCTGAAGGCGCTGATCCGCCGTCGCTTCGGCGTCGACGATCACGATCGGACGGTCGGCAAGTTGCTGGCGCGCCTGGGGTTCGCGCACATCAGCCAGCGCCCGCGGCATCACGGCCAGAACCCGGCGGATCTCGCGACGTTCAAAAAAACTTCCGCGATCGCCTGGCGCAGATCGTGAGCACGCTGCCGGCGGGCACGCCGATCGAGGTGTGGTTCCAGGACGAGGTGCGGCTCGGCCAAAAGAACCCGCGCACCCGGCGCTGGGCGCGCCGCGGCAGCCGGCCGGCGGTGCCCCAGGACCTGCGCACCGCGTCGGCCTGGCTGTTCGGCGCCATCTGCCCGCAACGCGGCACCGGTGCGGCGGTCGTCATGCCGCGCGCCGACACCGAAGCGATGCAGGTGCATCTCGACGAGATCGCCCGCGCCGTCGCCGCCGGCGCGCACGCCGTCGTGCTGCTCGACCAGGCCGGCTGGCATACCACGGCGAAGCTGCGGATCCCGGAAAACATCACTCTGATGTCCCTGCCGCCACGCTCGCCGGAGCTCAACCCGACCGAAAGCCTCTGGCAGTTCCTCCGCCAGACCTTCCTCTCCAAACGCGTGTTCGAAACCTACGAGGCCATCCTCGACGCCGCCTGCGAAGCCTGGAACGCCGTCCTCGACACCCCCTGGCGCATCATGTCGATCGGACTCCGCAACTGGGCGCGCACCGGTCAATATTAAAGGCGGTTGGTATTAGGTCACGGAACACGTACGGGAGCATCCCGTGACCCCACTGGGGACGAGCCGGGCCATTGCGGCCCGGCCATCCCCGTGAGGGGTTGCCGAAGGTGGGGGGAGCCCTCGACACGTTTAGGATATATGCCGTTCACTCTTCCCTCGCAGTGACCACCGTCACGCACATCCTCGACCGGCGCACACCTTCGACGTGCGTTGTCATCAGAACTTCATCTCTTCGAAGCCGCTCTGACATCCTCCATGCGTAGGAAGATACGCGAACAAGTATCTTTCGCGACTAAGGGGTGGGAGCAGGTTCAATGGTGGATCTAGACAAGCGGAACGGCCCCGGTGCATCGGCGTCGGCTGAAAGGACTACGGGCGGGTTGGAGGAAGCGCGGCCCACGCGTCGGCGGGTCATCCGGGGCGCAGGGTTGTTGGCAGGCGCCCTTGCGGCACCGGCGATCATCCGTGGCAGCCGCGCGGAGGCATCTACGACGTCGTCGCTGTTCACGCTGGGCGTAGCATCCGGCGATCCGCGCTCGCACTCTGTCGTGTTATGGACCCGGCTGGCTCCCGACCCCTTGAACGGCGGCGGCATGGGTGCAGACCCGGTTGCGGTAAGTTGGTCCGTCGCGACCGACGAGGCGATGTTGAACGTTATCGCATCGGGCACGGTTGACGCCCTGCCGGAAAACGGCCATGCGGTGCACGTGGTACCGACCGGCCTACCCTCGAACACTTGGCTTTACTACCGCTTCCAGGCGCTGGGTGAACGGAGCCGGATCGGCCGCACCCGCACCTTCCCCCTTTTCAACGATCCGGCCGAACGCATGCGTTTCGCCGTCGTTTCCTGTCAGCATTATGAGCAGGGCTTTTATCCGGCCTGGCGAGATATCGCGAACTGGCGGGCGCGGCAGGACAGGGAGCTTGACCTCGACTTCGTCGTGCATACCGGCGACTACATCTACGAGAACGCCGCCACATCCTCACCGATCGATCCGGAGCGCGTCCACTCGAACGCCGAAATTTTCTCCGTCACCGAGTATCGCGACCGGTACGCCCAGTACAAGCTCGATCCGAACCTGCAGCGGGCGCACGCCAACTATCCCTTCCTGGTCATCCCCGACGACCACGAAGTGGACAACAACTATGCCGGCCTGATCGCCGAGGAAGGCGCGGCCTACACGGGCGCCGACTTCATCCGCCGGCGTCGCAACGCCTATCAGGTCTACGCCGAGACGATGCCACTGCGCCGGGAGAACCGCAACGGATCCCGCCAGAACAAGCTGACGCTGTTCCGCCGCTTCAACTTCGGTGCGCTGGCGGATATCCACATGCTGGACACCCGGCAGTTCCGCACCGACCAGCCGGCCGGCGACGGGTTCGGCTCCACCGATCCGAACAGCGTCGCGGTCGAGCCGGTCTTCGGCGAACAGCTGTTCGACGCGGACGGCATTCTCGACCCGGCGGCGACGCTCATGGGGGCAACGCAGGAGCGGTGGCTCGAGGACGGTCTGCGCCGCTCCCGCGCCCGCTGGAATGTCATCGCCAACCAGGTGATGGTCACCCGCTGGAACCTGATCGAGGCCGGCCGGCTGCAGATCGCACTCAATCCCGGCATCCCCGACGCACAGAAGCAACAGATCCTGGCGCTGCTCGCCAACGTCGGCGAGTTTCTCAACGTCGACGCCTGGGACGGCTATCAGGCGGCGCGACAGCGATTGTTCGACGTCCTCGAGACGGTCCGCCCGAACAATCCGGTCATCGTCACCGGCGACATCCACGCCGCGTGGGCCGCGAACCTGCTCAAGGACTTCTCCGACCCCGGCTCGCAGATGCTGGCGGCCGAGTTCGTCTGCACCTCGATCTCGTCCACCTTCCTCGCCCTCGATCCGCGGCCGGCGCACGTGCTGGTGAAGGCGAGCGTGCAGAAGGATAACCCGCACATCCCCTATTTCAACGCGCTGTTCCGTGGCTACTGCCTGTGCGACGTGGACGCGAGCCGCTTCCGGACGACTTTCCGGGCGGTGGGCGACCCGGCGGCGCTGGCCGATCCCAGACCGCTGGCCCTGGTCCCGCTGGAGACCTCGCCGGTCGCGACGGACGCGGTTTACGACATCCAAGCCGGCTTCAACCAACCGGGCAGCAGCAAACGCATCATCGAGCGGTTCGCCCGAACCTTTCCGGCGCCGTTCTGAGCCCGACCGGCCGCTTCCCCTCCTCCGCTCGCCGGGGAGGGGCGGTACGGCGAGAGCTTCGCCGGCAGTATCCGATCAGCGATGCGGCGGAGACGGTCTCGGTGTGGCGGCCGACGGTCGCCCGGATTGATCAAGACCTTCTTCGCCCGCGGCCTGCCGAAGACGGAGCGGTTGTCGCGCGGCCGTAGGGCCGACGGCAAGCGTGGCGTCTGGCAACACCGGCTCGAGGGAGCACGCCATCCGCGACGACGCGGGCTACGCCGCTCACATGGATGACCTCCACTTCAATCCCGTCAAGCATGGCCTCGCCCCCTGGCCGGCGGACTGGCCGTACTCCACGTTCAGAACGTACAGAGGCTGCGAGCCCCGACAGCCTTCGGCGAAGAGCGTGTACTTGGCCTGGAGCTGAACGCCCGGCTGGTAGTTGCCGGTGGGCGTGCCGTCCTTGCCGACACCCATGTCACCCCTGGCGACGCCGATCACCCGGCCGCCTTCGTCGTAGACGACGTCCGCTGCGGCGAAACCGGGATAGATCTCGACGCCGGCCGCTTCCGCCTGCTCGCCCAGCCAGCGGCAGAGGTTACCGAGGCTGGCGACGTAGTTGCCGTGGTTGTGCATCTGCGGCGGCGTCGGCAGCCTGAACGACCGCGTCTCGGTGAGAAACAGGAAGCTGTCGTCGTCGCCGGCCGGCGTATCCAGCGGCGCGCCCTTCGCCTTCCAGTCGGGGATCAGTTCGTTCAGCGCGCGCGGCTCGATGACGGCGCCGGACAGGATGTGCGCACCGATCTTCGATCCTTTCTCGACGACGCAGACGGAAAGCTCCTCGCCGGATGCAGCGGCAAGCTGCATCAGCCGGATCGCGGCGCTGAGTCCCGCCGGCCCGCCGCCGACGATGGCGACGTCGAACTCCATCGTTTCCGCGGACACGAAATTCTCGCTTCTTCGCTCTGCCCGCCGCCTGTTGTCCGGCGCTGGCGCCCCGTTATCTACTGCCGTGCGACCCCCGGTCAGGGGGTCGCACGGCCGCGGCGATACCTACAGTTGCTCTTCGTCCAGCGCCATGAGCACCTCGGAGCTGCCGACGATGGTCGGCAGCAGCGCCTGCACCTGCGGCATCACCTGCTCGGCGTAGACGCGGGCGGTGACGATCTTGCCAGCCAGGAACCGCGCATCGCCGGTTCCCGCCTCCAGCCCGGCTTTCGCCGCGAGTGCCGCGCGCGCCATCTGGTAGCCGCCCACGACCGTTCCGAACAGCCGCAGCACGTGCACCGAGGCGATCCCCGGCAGCCGCGGACTGGCCTTGGTCACCGCCAGAATCCAGTCGACCACCTGCGACAGGGCGTCGGCGCCGGACGCGAGCGACGCGCGCAGCACGGTCCACGCCGGATCGTCGTTGGCGGTGAGCTGGGCGTCGAGCGTTCGGATTTCCTCGATCAGGGTACGCGCGCCGCGGCCGCCGTCGCGGAAGATCTTGCGGCCGACCAGATCGGCGGCCTGGATGCCGGTGGTCCCCTCGTAGATGGTGGTGATCCGCGCGTCGCGGAAATATTGGGTCGCGCCGGTTTCTTCTATGTAGCCCATGCCGCCGTGCACCTGCACGCCGAGCGATGTCAGCTCGATCGACAGCTCTGTGCTCCAGCCCTTGACCACCGGCGTCAGCAGTTCGAGCCGCGTCTGGTGGTAGGCGCGCACCGCCGCATCCGGATGCCGGTGGGCGAAATCGATCGACCGGGCGGTCGTGTACGCAACCGCGCGCATCGCCTCGACCTGCGCCTTCATCGTCATCAGCATCCGGCGCACGTCCGGATGATCGACGATCGCCGCCCGCCTGCCGCCGTTGGTGCCGACGGGAATGCCCTGGATGCGCTCCCGGGCGTACCCGCGGGCAAGCTGGTAGGCGGCTTCGGCGACGCCGATCCCTTCCAGGCCGACCGACAGCCGCGCGTAGTTCATCATCACGAACATGTATTCGATGCCGCGGTTCTCCTCGCCGACGAGGTAGCCGATTGCCCCCGGCCCGTCGCCGAACGCCAGCACCGCGGTCGGACTGCCGTGTATCCCCAGCTTGTGCTCAAGGGAAACGCATCTCACGTCGTTCGGACCCTGCAGCGCGCCGTCCTCGCCGATGAGCATTTTCGGGACGACGAACAGCGAGATGCCCTTCATGCCGGCGGGCGCATCCGGGGTGCGCGCCAGCACCAGATGGATGATGTTCTCGGTCAGATCGTGATCGCCGTAGGTGATGAAGATCTTCTGGCCGGTGATCCGGTAGTGGTCTCCCTCGCGCTCCGCTTTGGTGCGCACGGCGCCCAGATCCGAGCCCGCCTGCGGTTCGGTCAGGTTCATCGTCCCGGTCCACTCGCCGGTGACCATTTTCGGCAAGAACCGGGCCTTGAGCTCGTCGGAGCCGTTGAGCGCCACCGCCTCTATGGCGCCCTGGTTGAGCAGCGGACACAGCCCGAACGACATGTTCGCCGCGTGCACCATTTCCTGCAGGGCGGCGTTGACCACCCAGGGCAAGCCCATGCCGCCGTATTCCGGATCGAACGCCGCACCGTTCCAGCCCCCCTCGACGAACTGCGCGTACGCTTGCTTCCAGCCGTCCGGGGTGCGGACGATGCCGTCGATCAGGCGCGAGCCCTGCAGGTCGCCTTGCACGTTGAGGGGCGCGAGCACCTCTGCGGCCAGCCGGCCGGCCTCACCCAGCACCGCTTCGACGAGATCGGGGGTTGCCTCTTCCAGGCCCGGCAGCCCGGCTGTCTCGCCGATGCTGCACAGGTGATCGAGGACGAAATGCATGTCGGTCAGGGGGGCGGAGTAGGTCACGATGTCGTCTCCCGCGGAAATCAGGCGATGGCGATGGAACGAGTGCGGATTGGCGCGCCCGGCTCAGGGCGTTCTAGTCAGTGAGCCTTCTCCAAGTCCAGTTCCCGCTCCAGTTCCGGCACGACCTGGAACAGGTCACCCACCATCCCGTAATCGGCGACCTGGAAGATCGGCGCCTCCTCGTCCTTGTTGATGGCGACGATCACCTTGCTGTCCTTCATCCCGGCCAGGTGCTGGATGGCGCCCGAGATGCCGACCGCGATGTAGAGTTCCGGTGCTACCACCTTGCCGGTCTGGCCGATCTGATCGTCGTTCGGCACGAATCCGGCATCGACTGCCGCCCGGCTGGCGGCCACGGCAGCGCCGAGTTTGTCGGCGATGCGCTCAAGCAGGGCGAAGTGCTCCCGGCTCTGCATGCCGCGGCCGCCGGCGACGATGATCCGGGCACTCGTCAGTTCCGGCCGATCCGAGCGGCTCAGTTCCTCGCCGACGAACAGCGGCAGCCCAGTCTCGCCGGAACCGCTGACCGCCTCGATCGGCGCACAGCCGCCTTCGGCGGCGGCGGCGTCGAAGGCGGTCGTGCGCACGGTCATCACCTTGACCGGATCCGCCGAGCATACGGTGGCGAGTGCCGACGAGGATGGCCACTACAGCACCTTTGCTTCGTTCCTGAGTTTGCTGACCAGTTCGGCGGCGGTGGCGACCCGGATTCCCGCGTGGCGCTTCGGTGGCGCGGCCACCCGGATCGTTGCCAGCCGTGGGGCGACGTGGAGATCCGCCGGCGACAGGCTCTGCATCGGCTTCTTCTTCGCCTTCATGATGTTGGGCAGCGACGCATAGCGCGGCTGGTTCAGCCGCAGATCGACGGTGACGACCGCCGGCAGCCGCAGCGAAACCGTCTGCAGGCCGCCGTCAATTTCGCGAGTGACAAGCAGCCTGCCGTCGTCGGCGAAGACGATCTTCGAGGCGAAGGTTCCTTGCGCCCAGCCGAGCAGGCCCGCCAGCATCTGTCCGGTCTGGTTGTTGTCGCCGTCGATCGCCTGCTTGCCGAGCAGCACGAGTCCCGGCTGCTCGCGATCGACAATCGCTTTGAGGATCTTGGCGACGCCGAGCGGCTGCACCTCGGCGTCGGTGGTCACGAGGATGCCGCGATCAGCGCCGGTGGCCAGCGCCGTCCGGATCGTCTCCTGGCACTGCTGCGGCCCGATCGAGGTGGCGATGACCTCCTTCGCGATGCCCTGCTCCTTCAAACGCACCGCCTCTTCGACGGCGTTCTCGCAGAACGGGTTCATCGCCATCTTGACGTTGGCGGTCTCGACGCCGCTGCCGTCCGCTTTCACCCGGATGGCGACGTTGGCATCGACCACCCGTTTCACGGCGACCAGTATTTTCATCGTACTTCCTCCCCGCTGTGCCTACGCGTTCTGGTCATCCGGCTCGCGGACGAAGGTTTCGCGCATCGCTTTCTTGTTCAGCTTGCCGACACTGGTCTTCGGCAGGAAAGCGACGAACTGCACCCGGTCGGGCACCGCATACGGCGAGATGATCCCCCTCTCGGCGAAGGATTTGAGGTGGTGCTTCAATTCCTTCTCCGCACCGTCCTCGATCCTGCCCGATTGCAGAACAACGAGGGCCAGCGGCCGCTCACCCCATTTCCGATCCGGAATGCCGATCACCGTGGCTTCGGCCACCATCGGATGCTTCAGCAGCAGATCCTCGATTTCCAGCGACGAGATCCCTTCACCGCCGCTCTTGATCACGTCCTTGATCCGGTCAGTGATCTTCAGGTAGCCCTCGGCGTCGATGACGCCCGCCGGCCAGTCGTCCGGTGAAGGCGGCGCTGGTGAACTGGCTTCCCTGGTCGGTGTTGAAGATGTCCGGTTTGCCGAAGCGTGCCAGCGCCTCATCCGGGGCCTCGTCCAGCGCATCGACGCAGAAGTCGGTATTCATGGTGTTCGACAGCCGCCAGGCGAGCACCGCCCGGCTCACCCCATCATTTCTGATCAAAGGGCGATGATCGCGACCAGGTAAAGTAAGCCGCGGCCGGTCGATGATCACGTCGCGCAGAAGGCAAGGGAAAATCCTGTGGCCCGGTGCCGGCTTCGTCGTCTTCGGCTTCGGACCCAGTGCGGCGATCCCCATCCGCCGCATCAGTCGCTGCACCCGCTTGCGATTGATGGTGATCCCCTCGGCACGCAGCATCGCCGTCATCCGTCGCGAGCCCCGAGATGCCTCTTGGGGAACGGCCAGGCCATGAACAGCGTGTCGATCCGCCGCATCAGTGCCAGATCCTCGTCGTCGTTCACAGGATCTGGCCGGTACACACCCGAACGCGCGATGCCGAGCAGCCGGCACTGGCCACGGATCGACAGCATCGAATGATCCCGATCAAGCATCGCTCTGCGGTCCGGCGTGCTCATCGTCCGGACCTCCTGGCTAAAAAGATCCCGCTCGACCGTCAACTGCCCGATCTTGGCGTGCAGTTGCTCGACTTCCCGTTCGCGGGCGTGCTCGGCATCGACCCCGACCCCGGGGTCGAACGCCCGCGCCGCGTGGTCCAGCAGCTGCTTCTTCCAGGCGTAGATCTGGTTCGGGTGAACCTCATAGCGCACGGCGAGATCCGCGACCGTCGCCTGCTCCCGCAGCGCCTCCAGCGCGATCTTCGCCTTCAACGCTGCATCAATCTTCCGTCTCGGCTTCTTCATCATCGTCTCCGTCTACCACGACAGAGCCGACGCCGTTCCAATCAAGCCGCCGGTCCCAAAATCCGGGTCCACTTCACTGCATCGGGGTCTTGCCGTAGCACCATCGTCCCTGATGCGGCCTCGCCTCGTTGTACGCCTCCATCCATGCTGGCCTCCCTCCCCAGCCAGCATGGTGAAGCAGGTTCCCCTACCGAAGGGAATCCCCTTCGATTCGAGCCCTTCTCATCCCGCTCTAGCCCTCATTTTGCTTCGGCAGCCAGCAGCAGCAGGTTGTCGAGCATGCGGACAATGTCGCTCGCCGTGCGAACAAGAGTCTGGGCACGGTTCAAATCGGTGATTCGTGCGGACATCAGCCTCAGCGCTTCGTCGACGCGCCACTTCGCCTCCGTGTATTGACGGGTTCGCTGGGCGATCTGTAGACGGGCCACGGCGTCGGCACGGCAGGCGACATCCCAGGCACGCGCCGTGGAGCCTGGCTCGTCGGAAAGGGCCAGCGCCTCGGCGAGCCGGTAGAGCATGCCGGCCGTGTTCTCTTCCGCCGACGGCGCCTGCCCGGGCGCGGATGGTAGACTCGCGGGGGGGACGGTGGCTCGGGTCATCGGCTTTTCTCCTCGGTCAACGACGGTATCGCCTGGGAGCCGCGTCGCATCAGCGTCACCAGCGCCCGCGCCCGCACTGCGAACCCGTCGACGGCAGCAATCATTCGGGGCAAGCTCTCAGGATCCCGGGTTCCTTGAGCGAACGAGGTGATCTCCGCCTGCGCCGCCCGGTACCCGGCAAGAGCCTCCACGAAACCGCCGCCCAGGGTACGGCTCGCAAGATAGCGGTCCTTAAAAGGACGCACGGCGCCGGCGAGACTCGTCCGACGATCGAGCGGCGCGCCGGGCAGGAGCGGGTTGACCGCGTCCACGGCGATCGCAAACTCGAGCGCGCGCGCTTCGCGGATTTTCGCCGACATCAACACCAAATCGGCTTCGAGCAAGTCGGCCGCGTCGCGCATCGCAGGATCGGCACGAATGATCGCGTCCACGATCGCTTCCGCTTGCGCGCGTTCCAACAGCAAGCCACCCAACGCGCCCACCACCTCGGCGAAAAAGCCGGACTTGCTCTGCAGCGCCCGCAGACCGCTGTTCGGCGAAATCTCCTGTAGATGTCGCTCGAAGGTCAGGAGGTTCGCGCGCAGCTGGCCGGCGGTGCTGCGGAAGTCGTCTCCTAAACGCTGATCGGCGATGCAGGCCAGCGCCGCGGCGTAAGTGCGCATCGCCGCCAGCAATGCACGCCGCGCTGCCATGTCCTCGACCGGAAAGAACGGCCGATCGAGAACTCCCTTGGCGATCGGCCGGCCGGCGAACTCGGCCTGCACCAGCGCCGTTTCGAAGTCGATGTGATCAGCATCGAGGAGATAATCCTCGGAAGCACCCGCGAGCGTTGCCGTCGCCTCAGCAAAACGCGACGTGGACACGGCGAACGAATCGGGCGTGGTGCAGCCACCGAACAACAGCGCCGACAGCCCCACCAGGGCCAGCGGCACCGTGCGCTGCCGGCGGATATGCCGATCGATCCGATGTTCCAGCCACGGCGCTGCGGCTGCCGCCTGCGTATGCATGCCCCTGTATCCTGCCTGGTTGAAGGTTGTGCGCTCGCCCGCCTGCTCATGGCAACAACGACTTCGCACCTACCAGACACCATAATATCGGAATCAACGCCCTGTCTAGGTTTTTCTTCCTTTTCGGTGCACCCGGGATGACGCGGGGCACCGCGGAGTTCGTCCGCTGCCGCAATGGGCTGGAATCCGCCGGATCACGTACCGGTGACCTGTTGGGATCAATTACCCCATACGAAGAATTCTCTTGCGCGGCAGCAGAAGACCATCAGACTTCCCCCCGAGGCATTCGAGCCCTGATCGGCGGTGTTTCCCGCCTGTTCGTGATCCGATCGGGATTGCTCTTGCAGGAGCCAAACCGACGTGTCCAAGCTTCTAGCATTCCCGACGCCGAACGGCGCGCCGCACCGCCAGTGCCTTCTGCAGGTGGCCCTGCAGGCTTGCCCCTGTCTCCGCACGGCCGCCGCCATTGCCGCAGCCGTGTCATGCTCTGCCATAATCATGCTTGCGGCAATCGACGGAGCCCAGGCCCAGTCGCTTGAAACGGAACTCGCCGGCCTGCTGCGTGATCACCCTGAAATTCAGGCCCGCCAAAAAACCGTGGAGGGAGCGAGGCAGGGCGTGCGCGTCGCATACTCCGGGTACCTGCCGAAGTTCGACATCTTTGGTGAAACCGGACCACAGTACATCGAAAGCCCCGTGCTGCGGAGTGAAGGCGGAGGCACCTGGACCAGTCTCGCCGACAAGGCGGGCGCTCAAATGACCCAGAACGTTTTTGACGGATTCTCGACGCCGGCGCAGGTCAAGAGCGCCCGCCTGAACGTCGAGGTGGCCGATTTTACCCTCGCCGCCACGACCCAGAACGTCCTCTTCGAGGGAATCACCGCGTACATCGAAGTACTCCGGCAGGATCAGCTGGCGCGTCTGGCACGGGAGAGCGAACGGACGATCATGCGCCAGCTCAACCTCGAAGACGAGAGGGTGCAACGCGGAGCCGGCATCGCCGTCGATGTCCTGCAGGCCAAGTCGCGCCTACAGGTGGCCAAGGAGCGACGGGTCGGTTTCGAGGGCGGGCTGGCCGACGCCACCGCCCGGTATATTCAGGTCTTTGACCATCCGCCGGACCTCGCTGCCATGCGAGAGCCAAAGGTGCCGGGTCAGCTGCTGCCGACGGATATGCCAGCGGCGGTGGAGACGGCACGAACGGAAAATCCGGCGGTGGATGCGAGCCTCGCCACGGTCGCGGTCGCTGACGAACGCAAGCGGCTCGCCCGCTCGGACTACTATCCCCAGGTCGACGTCGTTGCACGTGCCAACCGGGAGAACGACAGCGACCTGGTGCGGGGCACACGCACGGACCTGTCTGTGGTACTTGCTGCCACCTGGAACCTGTTCAACGGCTTTGCCACGACCGCCAGCGTCCAACAGGCAGCAGCAGAGTACAAGGCGGCACGACAGAACCACCACATCGTCGCCCGCAAGGTCGAAGAGGCCACGCGCCTCGCCTGGCAGGAATGGACGACCGCACAGCAACGCGTCGAATTGCTTCAGAACGCCGTTGCCATCGCCTCCGAGGTCTTCGAAGCCCGGCAGAAGCTGCGCGAAGCCGGACGCGAGACTGTGATCAACGTGCTCGACTCGGAGAACGAGGTGTACAACGCGCGCATCAGCCTGGTGGTTGCCGACGGCAACGCGCGCCTGGCCCAGTACCGCGTGCTCCAGGGGATGGGCCGACTAGGGCCGGCCGAACTGGGTCTGCCGACGCCATGAGGACAGGCGACGACGCACTGCGCAAGGCTAAGCTCCGAAGAGCGACGACCGCAGCAGTTCTTTTCGCCGTCATCGGCTGCACTGATCCGGGGATCCTGGCCCACGCAGCAACCGTCCGCGTCGTTGGCGCCAGCCGGACGACGGGCTGCGCCGAAGAGGACAACGTCCACGTTGCTCTGTACGGCAATGCGATCGCGGGCCTGCGGATCGAGGCGACTCATCCAGCCTACATTCATGAGATGCAGATCGACGAGACGCGACCGGACTTCGGCAGCTGCGACATGCGGGATGATCCCGTCTACCACTTCGAGCCGCGCTCCCTGGTCCTCTACGAAGACGCCGAAACCCGTCTGGTCGGCCACACCTTCTCCAGTTTCTGGCGGCCGACGCGGGTGTCGTTCACCGTCGAAGGCCGCCCGGCCGAGTCCGGACTTCATCTGGTGCAGTTGCTGCGGATGCACGAGGGCCGCACGATCGAAGTGCTCGTGCTCTACCCCGCCGACGGGTATTGGCGACCGAAACCGTTGCCGCCTGCGCACCTGTCCGACAGCGCCTACGGCAGTTCATTCCTCATCGGGCCAGTCGAGGCCAGCCCGGAACCACGCAGCCGTCCGCTCGTCGAGCTCACCGCGGTGCACTTCCGCCCGGCAGACTTGACCTTCAGCCTCGTCTTCGCCCGCGGCGGCGGCGCTATGGTGCGGATCGTGGAAGCGACGCCCGAACGGCTCGCCCTCGATGTCGGCTTCGAGGCGCCCTTCGATGGCGAGCGCCCTTTTGCGGCCCTGCGTTCGATGTTCGTGAGCGAGACGGTGGCTGATACGGCACTCGCGTCGTGGCAGACGTCGGTCGATGCGCCATGGCAGACCGCGCCGATATTGGCATTGGGCGACGTGTCGGCGGTTGCGATCGGCTTTGTCCGGCACGTCCCGTCGAGCCACAACACCAGCGCCCCGGACCTGTCGTTCCGACGGTTCCACGGGACCGGCCGCCAGCCGTGATTCCGGCCGCGCCCCGAAGCAATCAGAAGCGAGCCGCCCGGGTACCTGTGCAAGCAGCATCTCGCGGTCGTGAATAACAAGGGCTAAGCGTCGAAGGCGCCCAGGAACTCGAAGCCGGCGCGTTCCATGGCCATGCGCACCTGCTCATCCGAATCGATGCCGGCGACGGCGACGGTGCCGCCGGTCAGGTCCACATGCACATCCGCAGCCGGGTTCGCCTTGCGCAGGGCATTGGTGACGGCGCGGACGCAGCCTTCGCAGGTCATGCCGTTCACCCTGTAGGTCCGCAGTTCACCCATCGTCCATTCCTCCTGGATCGTGCCGGACAATGGTTGCGCCGGCGACGGCGTCCGACAAGCGCTATCGCCCTCCGACCAGCTTACAACCCCCCTCGGTTTCCGTGAGCCGCGCCTGCGGTTCGCCTACGGGTTCCGGCGCAGCTCGTTCTCGATCTGCCGCTGGCGGTAGTCCAGGTTACGCCGTTCCAGCACCCGGCGCTCGCTCAGCGGATCGCGCTGGCCGCTGCGGACCCGGCTAGTCGGCTGGTCGGGCGGCGACGTGCGACGCCGGTCCCGGTCGTAGGGGACAAGTTGCCGGTCCAGGGTCCGCAGTCGGCCGTCGAGACGGCGATGCTCGTCGAGCAACTGCTGCTGCCGGCCACGCAACGGCGAAGGCTCGACCCCAGGTGCCAGCGGCATGGACGTGACGCCATCCGCCGTCCCAGGCCCTCCGGGTCCGGTCTGAGGCGTTGCTCCCTGCGTCGCTCCCCCTTCGGACCCGGCAGCGGGTGCATTCGGCAGCAGTCCGTCCGATGTCCCGTCCGCCGCCATACAGGCTCCGCCCGCGCCCACAAGCATCATCCCCACCAGTACCACGACCACCCACGCTTGACGCTCGCGGGCGGCACCGGCATGTTCCGGGTGAGGGTGTGCCCTTGAAACGTCCTGCACCCCCGGTCCGGGCTTTTCCCGGTGGTCACCAGGTCCCTGGCACATGCTGCTGCTCATCGATAATTACGATAGTTTCACCTACAACCTCTTCCACTATCTGGGTGAGCTCGGCGCCGAAATCGACGTCCGCCGCAATGACGCGTTGACCGCCGAGGAGGCGATCGCGCTGGCGCCGCAGGGAATCGTCCTGTCGCCCGGTCCGTGCGATCCGGACCGGGCCGGCATCTGCCTCGAACTCATCGCCAAGGCGGCCGGGCGGATTCCGCTGCTGGGCGTCTGCCTCGGCCATCAGAGCATCGGCCAAGCCTTCGGAGGCCGAGTGGTACGCGCGCCCGTCCCCATGCATGGCAAGATCAGCCACATCACCCACGACGGCCGCGGCTTGTTCGCGGGCCTCCCCTCGCCGTTCGACGCCACCCGCTACCACTCGCTGATGGTCGAGCGGGAGACGTGGCCCGCCTGCCTGGAGGCCACCGCGGTGAGCGAGGACGACGTCGTGCAGGGGCTGCAGCACCGGGAGCTTCCGATCTTCGGCGTGCAGTTCCACCCCGAAAGCATCGCCACCCAGCACGGCAAAGTGCTGCTGCGCAATTTCCTCGCCTCGACCGTGCATTGAGGGTTTTTCCGTGAGCGACTCCCAGAGCCTGATCAAGGCGCTTCTCGTCAAGCTCGCCACCGGTGCCACGCTGTCGGCCGAGGAGGCCGAGCAGGGTTTCGGCGTGATCATGTCCGGCGAGGCCACCCAGGCGCAGATCGGCGGCCTGCTGATGGCGCTGCGGCTGCGCGGCGAGACGGTGGACGAGATCACCGGCGCCGTCCGGGCGATGCGGGCGAAGGCGCTGCGCCTGGTCGCACCCGAGGATGCGATCGACGTTGTCGGCACGGGGGGCGACGCCGCTGGCACCTTCAACATCTCCACTGGCGCAGCCCTGGTCGTCGCCGGCTGCGGAGTCCCTGTCGCCAAGCACGGCAACCGGGCGCTGTCGTCCAAGTGCGGTGCCGCCGACGTCCTCGCCGCCCTCGGAGTCGAGCTGAATGCGGACATGGCCCTGGTCGAACGCGCCATCCGCGAGGCCCGCTTCGGCTTCATGCTGGCACCCCGCCACCACAGCGCGATGCGGCACGTGGGCGGCCCCCGCGTCGAGCTGGGCTTCCGCACCGTCTTCAACATCCTGGGCCCGCTGTCCAATCCGGCCGGCGTACGGCGCCAGTTCACCGGCGTCTTCGCGCGCCCCTGGGTCGAGCCGATGGCTCGCGTGCTGGGCAACCTGGGCTGCGAGCGCGCCTGGGTGGTGCACGGCTCCGATGGACTGGACGAACTCACCACCACGGGGCCGTCGTTCGTGGCCGAACTCGCCGATGGAATGGTCAGGATGTTCGAGGTGCAGCCAGCCGACGCAGGACTGCCCACGGCGCGGCCCGAGGATCTGAAGGGTGGCGATGCGGAGACCAACGCTGCTGCCATGCGGGCGCTGCTGGATGGCGAACCAAGCCCGTTCCGCGACGCGGTCGTCCTCAACGCAGCCGCGGCGCTGATCGTTGCCGGGCGTGCGTCCAGCCTTGGCGAGGGCGCCGCCCAGGCCGCGGCGGCAATCGACGGCGGGCACGCTCGTGCGGCTCTACGGCGGCTGGTCGAGATCACCAACTCGGCGTCGGCGGCGACCGATGACCGAGCGACCGCCTGCAAATGAGCGTACTCGCGCGCATCTGCGAGACCAAGCTCATCGATGTCGATGAGCGCAAGACAGAGCGGCCGCTGTCGTCGCTGCATGCCGCCGCCCGTGCGGCACCGCCTCCGCGTGGCTTCGAAGCCCGTCTCCGGCGGACGATCGAGGACGGAGGCTTCGGGCTGATCGCCGAAATCAAACGCGCCTCGCCATCGAAAGGTGTGATCCGGGCCGACTTCGATCCCCCGGCGCTTGCCCGCGCATATGCTGCCGGCGGTGCCACCTGCCTCTCCGTGCTCACCGACAAACCGTACTTCCAGGGCGATGACGCCTACCTGATGGCCGCTCGGGCGGAGGTCGCACTCCCGGTGCTGCGCAAGGATTTCCTACTCGATCCGTGGCAGGTCGTGGAAGCGCGCGCCATCGGCGCCGATTGCGTGCTGCTGATCCTGGCCGCCATTGACGACGGTTGCGCTCGGGAACTCGCCGCCGCGGCGGCGGAGTACGGCATGGACACGCTGGTCGAGGTCCACGACGAAGCCGAGATGCAGCGCGCGCTGAAGCTGGACGCGCCGCTGATCGGGATCAACAACCGAAACCTGAAGACCTTGTCGGTCGACCTTGCCGTAACCGAAACGCTGGCGCCGATGACGCCGCCCGACCGCCTGCTGGTCGGCGAGAGCGGCCTTGCCACCCGCGCCGATCTGGATCGGTTGGCCGACGCGGGCGTTCGCTGCTTTCTGGTCGGTGAGTCGCTGATGCGCGAGCCGGACGTGGAAGCCGCCACCCGCACACTACTTGGCGGCGGCTGATTGCGTCCCAACATCGAATGGCGATTGTTACGCCGCGAACGTGAGGCGGATGTACATGGCAGGTTCGACCCACTTCGATGCCGCTGGCAACGCACGGATGGTCGACACCACCGCCAAGGAGCCGACGGCACGGCAGGCAACCGCGGCGGCCCGGGTACTGATGCAGCCTGAAACGCTGGCGATGATCGAAGACGGTCGCGCCGGCAAGGGCGACGTTCTTGCCGTGGCTCGGCTGGCGGGCATCATGGCAGCAAAGCGTACCCCCGATCTGATCCCGCTCTGCCATCCCCTGCCGTTGAGCGCAGTTGCCGTCGATCTCGCCTGCGACCGCGCCGGCAGCGCGGTGGAGATCACCGCCGTCTGCCGGGTCAACGGGCGGACCGGCGTGGAGATGGAGGCACTGACCGCCGCGGCGATTACGGCGCTGACCGTCTACGACATGTGCAAGGCGCACGATCGGGGCATGCGCATCGAGGGTCTGCGGTTGCTGCAGAAGAGCGGCGGGACGTCGGGCGATTTCGAGGCCACGCCGTGATCAGTGTCGACGACGCGGCAGCGGCGATCGTCGCCGCCTTCCGCCCGCTGCCGGCGGAGGTCGTCAGCCTTGCTTCCGCACTCGGTCGCGTTCTGGCATCGGACGTGGCGGCGCGGAGGACCCAGCCACCTGCCGACGTTTCGGCAATGGACGGCTACGCGATTCGGGTTGCCGACGCCGGCGCGGGAGCGCGACTGCGGCTCATCGGCCAGAGCGCAGCCGGCACCGGGTTTGGCGGCATGGTGGGGCCGGGCGAAGCAGTGCGCATCTTCACCGGGGCTCCGGTACCGGCAGGCGCCGATGGCATCCTGATTCAGGAGAACGCCGAGGTGAACGGCGCCACAGGCTCGACGGAGATCGTCGTCCGCATCCCGCCGCGGACCGGCCGTCACATCCGCGGTCGTGGCCAGGATTTTTCCGTAGGCGATGTGCTGCTGCCGGCGGGCCGACGACTTTCCGCCCGCGATATCGGGCTTGCTGCGGCGATGAACGTCCCCTGGCTGGCCGTGCACCGGCGCCCGCGCGTGGCCGTGCTCTCGACCGGCGACGAACTTGTGATGCCGGGCGAGGCCCTCGGCCCCGATCGGATCGTCAACGCGGCCGGCTTCCTGGCGGCGGCGCTGGTGCAGAGTTTCGGCGCCGAGCCGCAAGTGCTCGGCATCGCGCCTGACGATGCGGATGCATTGATCACCATGCTTGGGATGGCGAAGGGCTGCGACCTGCTGCTAACGATCGGCGGTGCGTCGGTCGGCGACATGGACCTTGTGGCGCCGGCGCTGGCGGCGAGCGGCTTCGAGCCAACATTTCACAAGGTGGCCATGCGGCCGGGAAAGCCGTTGCTGTTCGGCCAGCTGGGCACGATGCCGGTCCTGGGCCTACCGGGGAACCCGGTCTCTGCCGGCGTGATCATGGTGCTGTTCGTCCGTCCGGCGATCGAGGCGATGCTGGCTCTGCCCGCGCGCGGCCCGCTGCCGAAGGCTCGGCTGGGCACGCCGCTGCCGGCCAACGATGCCCGGCAGGACTACCTGCGGGCCACCCTCCTGGACGTCCCGGGCGGCGAGCCGGTGGCGACACCGCTGCCGGTGCAGGACAGCGCGCAGCTCCGCGCGTTCGCTGACGCCCGGTGCCTGATCGTTCGCCCGCCCCAAGCGCCCGCAGCCGAGCAGGGGCAGCGGGTGCCGGTGGTACTGCTGGACAACGAGTACCCGTTGTTCTGAGCTCGACGGAATTGCTGCATCGAACGCACGAAAAGACTTCCGAAGGCTAGGCGCCGACCTCGCGCGCCACGACGAACCCAAACGAGCATCTTGACGAAGCTCGGGAACTAAACTAGAACACCTGTCAGGGTTTTGGTTTTGTTCGATATATGGTGTCGGTTGGTCGTTGCCCATCCACCTCTGCGTCAATATACCCGGAATGGGTTATGCAGATGGGTGCCGGTCGCCGTCTCCTCGGCCGGGAGAGGGGATGATGCTTACCAAGAAGCAGTACGAGTTGCTGCTGTTCATCGATAGGCGGTTGAAGGAGACGGGGGTCTCGCCCTCCTTTGACGAGATGAAGGAGGCTCTCGGCCTGCGTTCCAAGTCGGGCATCCACCGGCTGATGACCGGCCTGGAAGAGCGCGGTTTCGTCCGCCGCCTGCCGCACCGGGCGCGCGCACTCGAGGTGCTGCGGCTGCCCGAGAACATGGCACCGCAAGCCCGCACCGGCGGGCGCCGCGTTCCCGAAGGTTTCGCACCGACGGTTATCAAGGGGGATTTCAAGCTGCCGGGGCATTCACCCCAACCGGCGGCGCAAGTGGTGCCGCTGCCGCTTTACGGCAAGATCGCCGCCGGTACACCCATCGAGGCACTGAGGGATCATTCGCGGATGATCGACGTGCCGGCGGTGTTGCTGGCGAAGGGCGATCACTACGCGCTCGAGGTGGAAGGTGATTCGATGATCGAGGCCGGCATCCTCGACGGGGATACGGTCATCATCCAGCGCACCGAGGCAGCCGACAACGGCACCATCGTCGTGGCCTTGGTCGACAACGAAGAGGTGACACTGAAGCGGCTGCGCCGGCGCGGCCAGTCGATCGCACTCGAACCGGCGAACCCGGCGTACGAGACCCGGATTTGCGGGCCCGACCAGGTGAAGGTGCAGGGTCGCCTCGTGGGACTGCTGCGCCGCTACTGAGGCGGATGGATACCGGAACATTCCTCTCCCGGCGCAGGCTTTCACCGGCCTGATGGTCGGCTGGAAACCTCGACCTGACCAGGGGCGGCCGGTCGAGTTCGCCCGCAATCATATGCCTGCCCGCAATCATATGCCTGAGAGTCGGTTGCCACTGAATGAGCGGTGCTTCGATCCAGCGTGACGCCTGCGGCGATCCGACCCGCGTCAGCAGCCGCATCCCGTATCGTCGCCGATTGGGTTGTCGGGATCATCGTCTTCACTCTCAACCGGCGACCGCGTAGGCTTGTCCGGACCGACGAACGAGCCTGGTTCTGGAGCTTCGGCCGGCACTTCGGGCCTCATCGCCCGTCCGCAGGCTTTATCGTCCGCTCCCCTGCCCTCCCGTTCACTCCGACCACCCATCCCCGCGGCGAGTGTCTGAGCGTCGAGTGCGCCTGCATCGACCGGCGCTGCGTCGACCACCACTGGACGGGCGCACGTCACCGCGGATCCCTGCAGGCCGTGGGACAGCCGGATGTCCGAGCCCCCTGCAGGCGGACGGAGCACCCACGGGCGATCGCCGCGCTGGCCGTTGACGCTAGCGACACGGACGCTGTCCGGGCGCAGCCAGAGCGCATGTGCGCCGTCGCGCCACAGATCGAAGCGGTCAATGACTACCGCGGCGGACGGGCACCGGGCCCGCACCGGGATGAGGCTGACAACCACGTCGGCTCGTCGACAGTCGTCGGACAGCGCCTCGCCGCGCCGGGCGATGGCCACGACATGCCCCCGCTTCCGGGTCCCGTCGTCGGTTGTTGCGGCTTCGCCACCCTGGGCGTTCTCGCCGACTTGACCATCTATCCGGGCAATACCGGCACCCGTCCGGTAGACGCAGCCGAGGCTGTCGCAGCGCAGGACATCGCCGCCGGGGGCTCCGGGTTTCGGCCAGTATCCGGCAGCGGCCTCCTCACCGGCGCGGCGCAGCCACGACTCCCGCGCCGCGCGGCCGGCGATCTTCGAGGACAGGATAAGGCCGCCGTTCTCGTCGCGAACTGCCACCAATTTGCCGGCTCCGTCGATGAGCACATCCGGCACCTGCACAGTCAGCATCGCAGCCACGCCAGCCGCGATCGGCACCGCGCCCAGCAGCCGCCAGCGTTGCTGCCACAGGCACAGCCACAGCCCTCCCATGGAGATCAGCGCCAGCCCCCACGTCGGCATGGGCGGCAGCAACAGCACGGCTCCCGGCCAGGAGGCGACGGTGCGGGCAATCCAGATCACCACATCGACACCCCAGGACATCGCGATCAGAGCCGGTCCCTCCAGGCCCAGCGGCATCAGCAGCAGGGCCAAGACCGCCCAGGGCATGATCCAAAATCCGGTGACGGGCACCGCCACCATGTTGGCGGCAACGGAATAGAGCTGGAAGCGGTTGAAGTGGTAAGCCGCGAACGGCGCGGTGGCGTTGCCGGCAATGAGCGTCGACAGCACCACGCCCGCGAGGTAGATCGCGAGTCTGCCCGCCGGCGACGGCTGTTCAGCAGGAGCACGGCGGCGTTCCCTGAGCACCTCGTACGCAGCAATGAGGGCGACGACAGCTGCGAACGACATCTGAAAGCTGGGACCGAGCATCGAAGCCGGCTGGGTGAGCAGGATCACCACGGCAGCGACGGCCACAAGCCGCATCGAGATTCCCTGGCGATCCACCAGAACGGCGAGCAGCACGATTGCTATCATCAGAAACGAGCGCTGGCTCGGCACCGGCGCGTCAGCCAACAGCGTATAGGCCCCAGCCGCCAGCACCGAGATGAGCGCCGCCCACTTCTTGATCGGGTAGCGCAGCGCCAATGCCGGGATCAACGCCAGGGATCCGCGAACGAACAGGAAGACGATGCCGGCAACGAGCCCGATGTGGAGGCCGGAAATGGACAGGAGGTGCGCCAAACCCGAATCCCGGATGGCCGCCATGACCGGCTCGGCGATTGCCCGTTGTTCACCGGTCAGCAAGGCCAGCGTCACTGCGTCGGCTGGCGGCTCCACGTGCGCGCGTACCTGTTCTCCGACCAGCACGCGCAACCGGGCAAACCATAGCCCGATCCCGGTTCCGGCCGCGAAGAAGCCGTCGACCGCATCCTGGCCCCCCGACCTCGGCGCAACAACGATCTCGGCCGTACCCACCGAGTAGCCGACCGCGCCCAGCCCGTCGAAAAATGCTTGCCGCTGGAAGTCAAATCCACCTGGCACCGATGGCGGCGGTGGCGGCATCAGCATCGCTCGGACGGACAGTCGGCTTCCCGGGACAATACGGGGCTGTTCGCCCCGCAGGCGCAGTCGCGCCCGCTCCGGCGTGGCATCGGCCGGCAGACGGGAGACGCTCAACTGGTCCAGCGTGATCCGCTGCCCGTCGGGAAACGTTTCCGCCCTGAGCACACGACCCGACACCAGGGCCGGCCCCACCGGCTTGGCCAGCATCCGGGTCTGCAGCACCGTCGTCTGCAGCTGAGCGGCGGCGAAGCCGGCAGCGACTCCCAGAGTGCACAGCAGCAAGGGCCGCCACGCCGCCAGTTCCGCCCGGAACCTGCCAATCAACATTGCCGCCGCCGGCAGCACCACCAACAGGGGACCCAACCAAGGCAGCGGTTCCCTCCCGAGCGAGAAGTACACCGCGATACCGCTGCCAACCAATACCGGCATCCACAAGAGCCAGCGATCACGCTCCGCGACCAGCCATTCACCGACCCGGCCGACACCCTCCGTCGACGAACGTCCCGGCGTCTGTACGGCCGAACTGGCAGCGAAACTGGTCCGCATGGGAGCCTCGGCAAACGGGAGGACTACACACAGGCATGATATCGGGCGAGCCTTCTCTGGCTATATGCACCCGTTTAAGCCTCTTTTACCCTATATGAGGCTTTCTTGATAGCCCACAAACCACGTTCGGTTGCCGGGCAGGTCTTGCCGTAGATCATCCACGTCCCACGTATGCGACATGTGCGGTCGCTTCACATTGCTGCGCACCTGGGCAGATCTGGCACGCCTGTATCGTGTCGCCGATTCCGCCCCGCCACCAAACTGGCACGCGCGCTACAACGTGGCGCCGACACAAGACGTCGCGGTGGTCCACGCGGGTGCGGCTGGCGGCCGAAGGCTGTCGGCAATGCGGTGGGGATTGGTGCCGGCGTGGGCCAGAGACTTGAGCATGGGTGCGCGGATGATCAATGCGCGTGCCGAGACATTGGCAGAAAGGCCCGCGTTTCGTCAGGCGCTGCGCTCTCGCCGGTGCCTGATCGCGGCCGATGGCTTCTACGAGTGGCAGTCCGGGCCCGGCAGCCGCAAACGGCCGTGCTATGTTTCCGCAACCGACGGCGCACCGCTCACATTCGCCGGTCTTTGGGAGCGATGGGAGAATGCCGCGGACGGCGTATCCGTGTTTTCGTGTGCGATCATCACCGTGCCGGCAAACGAGATCTTGCAGCGGGTTCACGACCGAATGCCGGCCATCCTGGATGAGGATGCGCAAGGGGACTGGTTGGGCGGCGGGTCGGCGCGCACCGGATCGGCGCTCGACCAACTGCAGCCGGCACCGGCCGAGCGCCTGCGGCTACAGTGGGTGAGTCCCTTCGTCAATTCGGTCGGCAACGACGGCCCGAGCTGCATCGAACCGCTTCCCACTGCAGTCTAGGGTCTGTTGCCGAAGTGCTCCCTCGACGGCGACACGGACATCGGTCACTTCGTGATCGAGCGCATCGAGCGCATCTCCGGCGTTCAGGACACGTTCACGACCATAGCATTCAAGGCCTTCGCCTGCTGCTCAGTCGCCTCGCCGCACATGGCGGCGGAGGAAATCCAAGACGACCGGATGCGAGCCTTGGGACGCGAGATCCTCGTGTCCGCCATTCTCGAACCACACCGCCTCCTTAGGTTCGAGTGCCGCGTCGAATACCCGTCGCCCGAAACGGATCGGAACCACATCGTCCCGGTCGCCGTGCATGACCAGAAGCGGTGCCGAGACCCGATCGATATGCGCCGCGGCTTCAAGGCGATCCTTCAGTAGTAGTCGGACGGGCACCCACGGATAGTGATGGGCCGCCACATCAGCGACCGACGACAGCGGCGCTTCGAGGATCAGTGCCGCCACCGGCCGGCCAGCCTCCGCCCACTCCGCCGCGAGCCGAACGGCGACGGTAGTACCCAGAGATTCGCCGTACAGCACGGTGCGATCAGCCGCGATGCCCCAGGCAGCGAGGAACTCCAGCGCTGCCCGCCCGTCCGCCAGCAGGCCTTCTTCCGAAGGCGACCCCGGATTGCCGCCATAACCGCGATAGCTCACCAGCAACACCCCCATGCCACGATCCAGGAACGGCCGAACGCGGCTGCCCCGGTAGCCGATGTGGCCACCGTTGCCATGCAGGTACACGACCGTGAGCCGGTCCGCGTCGGGCGGGTGCCACCACGCGAGCAACTCCAGGCCGTCGGCCGTGCGTACCCGCACGTCGGTCATCTCAGGCAGGCCGGCCGTCGCGAGCTGCGGCGTTGACCGGTCGGGAAGGAACAGGAGCTGGCGTTGCAACACCCACAGCGTGCCGACGATGATCATGTAGCCCGCGCCAAAGACGGTCAGCAGCGACAGCATGCGCCGCATCCGACCGCGGGCGCGCTCAACCGCCCGACGTGTGGGGGCTCGCAGCCGGATGGTCCACCGCACCGGCCGGGAGGTCGCAGGTGAACCGTGCCTGCACTGGGGTCAGCATTGGGCAGTCCCCGAACGTCTCCTCTTCGAAGCGCGCCACTCTTCCGAACCGGGCACATTCGGTTTCGGCCATGCGAGCGATCTGCGAATCGGTCGTACCCACGCCATTGTAGCAGAAGGTAACACCCTCCCGGTCGGTGACCGGCGCATTGAAATCCTTGGCACTGCGATTGAACTCGTCGAACTTGTAGACATGGGGGTCGGTGGCGCCGCAGCCGGCGGCAGCGACGGCCAATGCGATCCCGAGGAGCAGGTGCGGGTAACGGAGCATCATGGAAACGGTTGTAGCCCGCCCGGTCGGCGGCGGCAACCGCCCCTCCCTGGCCTTCATTCCACGCGGCTGGTCAGGCCTCGTCGTCGCCGAGAGACAGCAACTGCGCATTGCCGCCGGCGGCTGCCAGGTTGACGGTCAGCGTTCGTTCGACGGCGAACCGGTGCAGCGACCAGGGGCCGCCCGCCTTCGGCCCGGTGCCCGACAATCGTTCGCCACCGAATGGTTGCACGCCGACGACGGCACCGATCATGTTTCGGTTGATATACGCGTTGCCGATCCTGAGCCGGCCGTGCACCCGGTGTACGAAGTCTTCGATGCGGCTGTGGATGCCGAGCGTGAGTCCATAGCCCGCGCCGTCGATGACGTCGAGAATCGCGTCCAGACCGTCCGGCGCCCATTTCGCCACATGTAGGATCGGGCCGAAGATTTCGCGCTCGAAAACGACGCGCTCCAAGTCCTCGAGTCGGTCGATGACGAAGGCGCTGGGTGCGAAGAAGGTTCCCTGCGTGCAGTCGGAGCCGAGACGCGCCTTCGCCAGCGGCAGGCCCACCTGCCGGAGCCGTGCCTCGTGTTCCTCCAGCATCGCGCGCGCCGCCCCATCGATGACCGGACCGACGTCGGTCGCGATCAGGCCGGGGTCGCCCACCCGGAGTTCCGCCATCGCCCCTGCCAGCATGGTTGTGATCTTCGTCGCGACGCTGTCCTGCACCAGGAGGACCCGCAGCGCCGAGCAGCGCTGGCCCGCGCTACGAAACGCCGAGGTGAGCACGTCCGTCACCACCTGCTCGGCCAGCGCCGAGGAATCCACCAGCATGGCGTTGACCCCGCCTGTCTCGGCGATCAGCGGCGCGATTGGACCAGGCCGGGTGGCGAGGGTCCGGTTGATCGCCTGCGCTGTTGCGTGCGAGCCGGTGAATGCCACCCCGTCGACACGTGGATCGCCGACCAACGCCGCACCGAGTTCCCCCTTACCCGGCAAGAGGTGCAGCACCTGAGGCGGGACACCCGCCCGATGCAGCAGGCGGACGGCGGCGGCGGCGACCAGCGGCGTCTGCTCCGCCGGCTTGGCGACGACGGCGTTGCCGGCAGCAAGCGCGGCGGTGATCTGGCCGGTGAAGATGGCGAGCGGAAAATTCCACGGGCTGATACAGGCGAAGACGCCGCGGCCGTGGCGGCTGAGCCGGTTGCTCTCGCCGGTCGGTCCGGTCAGCACCTGGGGCGTCCCGAATTCCGCCTCGGCGCGGGCGGCGTAATAGCGGCAGAAGTCCACCGCTTCCCGCACTTCCGCCAAAGCATCAGGCAGTGTCTTGCCGGCCTCGCGCACGAGCAATGCGAGGAACGCCGGCATCTCGTCTTCCAACAGGCCGGCCGCCTGCCGCAGCACCTGGGCGCGCGCACTTGCTCCGGTACCGTCCCAGCCGCGGGCCGCGACGACGGCCGAGCGCAGGGCAGCGTCGAGCGCCTCGCCCCCCGCCTCGGCAACCAGCCCGACCCGCCGGCGCCGGTCGGCGGGATCGAGAACGCTGCGCTCGGCCACCGCCGGTGCCGGTTCGCCATCCACAAGCGGCGCTGCCCGCAGCTCCGGCGGCAGCGCGGTCGCCATCGCGGCCGCCAGCGCGCGCAGGTCCGCCGGCTCGCCCAAATCGAGGCCCGCAGCGGCGAAACGCTCGGCACCATAGATATCCCGGGGGCGCGGGATGCGCGGGTGGGACTTCTGCAGCAGGCCAGCCAGACGCTGGACCGGATCGGCGACCAGCACCGCGGCCGGCTGCGCCGCATCGACGATCCGGTTCACGAACGATGTATTGGACCCGTTCTCCAGCAGCCGGCGAACCAAGTAAGCCAGCAGTTCCTCATGGCTGCCCACCGGAGCGTAGATCCGGCAGGCGGGGGACGGCGCGTCGGAACCGGGGATTCCCGTCTGGTACAGGGCGTCGTAGAGCGGCTCGCCCATGCCATGCAGCCGCTGGCATTCGTAGTCGACCGCCGACCAGCCGGCATGGCGGGCAAGTTCGAGGACCGCCGCCAGCGTGTGCGCGTTGTGGGTGGCGAAGGCCGGGCGGAACGCCCGCGGATCAGCCAGCAGCCGGCGGGCACAAGCCAGATAGGAGACGTCGGTGCCCGTCTTGCGGGTAAACACCGGATAGCTGTCGAGCCCCAGTTCCTGCGCGCGCTTGATCTCGGCGTCCCAGTACGCGCCCTTCACTAGGCGAACGGCGAGCCGACGGCCGGTACCGCGAGCAAGATCCGCCAGCCAGTCGAGCACCGCGCGGCCCCGTTTCTGGTACGCCTGCACGGCGATGCCCAGGCCCTCCCAGCCTTCCAGTGCCGGATCACCGGCCACCGCCTCCAGCACGTCTAGAGTAATCTGCAGCCGGTGCGCCTCCTCCGTATCGATGCACAACCCGATCCCGACCGCTTTGGCTTCATGGGTAAGCGTTCGTACCTGCGGCACCAGTTCCGCCATGACGCGCGCGACATGCGCAGTTTCGAAGCGCGGATGCAGCGCCGACAGCTTGATCGACACGCCCGGCCCGTCCATCGGACCGCGCCCGGCCGAAGCCGCTCCCACGGCACCGACCGCATGCCGGTAGGAGGCGAAGCATCTTCGTGCGTCGGCCGTAGTGTGCACCGATTCGCCCAGCATGTCGTAGGTGTGGCGGAAACCGCGAGCCTCTGCATCGCGGGCGGAGGCAAGTGCGTCTTCAATCCGCCGACCGATGACGAACTGCCGGCCCATGATCCGCATCGCCTGCAGCATGGCTTGGCGGATTAGGGGCTCGCCGCTGCGGGTAACGAGCCGGCGCAGCAGTGTCCTCGGTTCCCGCAGTTCCGCAGCATCGAGGCGGACCAGCCTGCCGGTGAGCATCAGGGCCCAAGTCGACGCATTGACGAACAGCGAGCCGCTCTCTCCCAGGTGGCTCGCCCAGTCGGCGCCGCCGATCTTTTCGGCGATCAGCCGGTCGGCGGTGGCCGTGTCGGGTATCCGCAGCAGCGCCTCCGCCAGGCACATAAGCATCACGCCTTCCCGGCTGGACAGGTCGTACTGATGCATGAAGGCGTCGAGGCCGTGAGCCTTTGCCGCGCGGACGCGGACGGCTTCCACCAGCGCTACGGACCGACGCTGAATGCGGGCGGCCATCACAGGGCCGGCATCCGCCTCAGGCAGCAGCGCCTCGATGCAGGCCGCCTCGTCGGCAGCGCCGACGGCGTCGATTACCGTGCGTGGCGACGACGGTTCGGAAAATAGACCCACGAACGTCATGCGGGCTAGAAATACACGCCAATGCAGCCGGTTGCACGGTTGAATGCCGGCGGGCTTGCCGTCATGTTCGCCACAGACACGACGAGGAACAAGCGATGGCCCTGCCGCTGGTGGTGGGAATGTGCGGCGCGACCGGCGTCGTGTACGGCGTGGAGTTGTTGCGGGCGCTGCGCCGCTATGATCGGCCGGCCCACCTGATCATCAGCGAGATGGCGGCGCGTACACTGGCGCTGGAGACCGATTTGAGCCTCGACGACGTGCGCGCATTGGCCGGCGAGGTTCACAGCATCAAGGACCTCGCCGCAGCCCCCTCCAGCGGATCGTTCAGGACCCGCGGGATGGTTATCGCGCCTTGCTCGGTGAAGACGCTGTCGGGTATCGCCAACGCGTTTTCCACCAATCTGTTAATCCGCGCCGCTGACGTGACGCTGAAGGAGCGGCGGCGCCTTGTCCTCGTATTTCGCGAAACACCGCTGCACGTGGGCCACCTGCGGCTGCTGCTGCAGGCCGCGGAAGCCGGTGCCGTGATCCTGCCGCCGATGCCGGCGTTCTACATGCGGCCGCGGAGTGTCGAGCACATCGTGCTGCAAACAGTGGGCCGGGTACTCGACCTGCTGGACATCGAACACGATCTGAGCGCCCGTTGGACCGGACCATGATCGCTTCCGATCCCGCTCAGCGCAACACTCGCCACAACGCCCGACGCAGGCGCGGGCTGACGCCGATCACGAAGCCGGCGACGGCAGCCGCGATGGTCACCTGTGCCGCGTGGTCGCGCAGCCATGCCGCCGATGCCAAGCCGATTTCACTCCCGATCGCGGCGGCGGCAGGCGGGGCCATTCCGGGCGGCGCAGCCCCTGACGGCAGGGTTGCCGCATGCCTGCGTGCCCGTGCCGAACGACCGCCGGAGGACAGCCAGCCAAACAGCAGGAGCAGGCCCACGGCGAGGAACACAGCGAGCGCGGTGAGCAGGGCTGCGCCCGCCGGCGTCAGCAGCGTCGCGAGCCACAGGTAGAGGGCAGCGAACAGCAGGAACGTACCGCCCGCGGCCAGCAGCGCTGCCACCAGCGCCAACGCCAGCAGCATTATCAGCCGGGCGCCGGCCGCCTGCACGCTTGCCGCGAGACCGGAAAGCAATCCGGAAAAAGCGCCAGAAGATGACTGCCGCACTGACAGCCTTACCGCTGACGACCGAACAGCACGCCTAAAACGAGCCCGATCGCGAATGCCGTGAGCAGGCTCGTCAGCGGCCGCTCCTCGATGGTGTGCGCAACCGCGTCCGTCGCCCGTTCGGCGCGAACCTTGGCCTGTTCGGACGCGTCGCGCACCCGGGCGACTGCGTCCAATCCGACGTCGTTGGCGAGCGCCTTCATCGTTTTCGCCATTTGCGCCAGATCGTCGCGCAGCTGTTCCACCTCCAGACGCAAGGTCTCGGCATTCTTGGCAGTAGCGTCCTCTCGCGTATTCATCGTCCTTGCCTCCCGCTTGGTTCGCGGCCGAGCCGCGACTCGCCGCCCGCAGACAGACTCCCAAGTGCGGAAAGCATAGAGATTTTTGGCGGACGAATCCAACACCGGTCCGAGCACGCCTCGGGTCGAGCCAATGGGACCGACTGCGCGCCTCTGCTACGGACGTCCAACGACGAGAAGGTGGACGCTGAAGAGTTGCCGCGGATCGGTAAAGGCCGCAACCGGGGAGTAGCCAGCGGCGACGGCGATCAGCCGGAATTCGTCCAGCGTATACTTGTAGGAATTTTCAGTATGGATCCGCTCATCAGTGCGGAAGTGGAACCGTCGCCCACCGACGCGCACCTGCTGCTCACGGCAGCTGACCAGATACATCTCGATCCGACCGGCAGCAGCATTGTAGGTGGCCTGATGGCGGAAGCCGTCCAAATCGAAGTTTCCGTCCAGCTCCCGGTTGATGCGCGCCAGAAGGTTGAGGTTGAAGGCAGCGGTAACCTGGGCGGCGTCGTTGTACGCCGCATGCAGGATCCGGGGCTCTTTCTTCAGATCGACCCCCACCAGAAGCCAGCATCGCGCTGCCAGAGCCGCGGCGAAATCCTCCAGCATCCGCACCGCATTCGCGGGATGGAAGTTGCCGATCGTCGAACCGGGAAAGAACCCGATACGCGGCCCCTCCGGCAGGTCATCCGGCAAGTGGAACGGCCGGGTAAAGTCCGCGTGCACCGGGCGCACGGGCATGTCCGGGTAGTCGGCTGCCACCTGTGCCGCCGCGTCCAGCAGATGATCCCGTGATATGTCGATCGGCACGTAGCCGGCTGGCCGGTCGAGGGCATCGAGCAGCCGTCGGATCTTGACGCTGGCACCGCTGCCGAACTCCACCAGAAGCGGCCGAGCCGGCAGCAACGACGCCAGCACGTCGCCGTGCTCGGCAAGAATGTCGAGTTCGGTGCGGGTTGGGTAGTACTCGTCCAACTCGCAGATGCGTTCGAACAGCCGCGAACCGTTCGCATCGTAGAAGAACTTGCAGGGGATCTCTTTGTGCGGCCGGGAAAGGCCATCCAGAACCGCGTCGAGAAATGGCTCCACGTCCGGCGGATGCGGCATGTCGCTCCAGGCACGGGGAGATATGCTGGTCAGTGGGCTCATGTTCATGCATCCTCGGCCAGGCGAACGCCGGCGAACTGCCAGCGCTGGTGGGGATAGAAGAAGTTGCGGTAGGTGGCGCGGATGTGGCCGTCCGGGGTGACACAGGAGCCGCCCCGCAGCACCATCTGATTGCACATGAACTTGCCGTTGTATTCACCAACGGCGCCCGCCACCGGCCGGAAGCCGGGGTAAGGCGCGTAAGCGCTGCCGGTCCATTCCCACACATCGCCGAACATCTGCCGCAAGCCCGGTCCGTGGGGTCCTTTCTCCGCACGCGGCCGAAGAGCTCCGGAGCCGAGCAGGTTCCCGCCATCCATCGTGCACCGGGCCGCCCCCACCTCCCACTCCGCCTCGCTCGGCAACCGCTTGCCCGCCCACCGGGCGAATGCATCGGCCTCGTAATAGCTGACGTGGCAGACGGGTGCGGCGGGGTCGAGGCGCTGCGGGCCGTCGAGAGTCATTGCCGACCACATGCCCTTCGATTTTTCCTGCCAGTAGAGCGGCGCCTGCCAGCCTTCCATCTGCACGGTCATCCAGCCGTCCGAAAGCCATAGTTCCGGTCGACGGTAGCCGCCGTCGGCGATGAAGGCGATCCAGTCCGCGTTGCGGACGGGGCGCGACGCCAGCCGGAATGGCCGCAGGTACACCTGATGCCGAGGAGCTTCGTTATCGAAGGAAAAACCGTGGCCGACGTGTCCGATGGCACACAAGCCGCCGTCAAAACCGATCCATTCCGTAGTAAATTCCTCGTTCTCAGAAATCGCGACATCGGCTATCCCACGGTAGGCGGGCTGCATCGGGTTGCAGGACAACGCATGCAGGATGTCCATTAACAGCAGTTCCTGGTGCTGCTGTTCGTGATTGATCCCGAGTTCCAGCAAGGCCTGCGTCTCGGCACCCTGCCCCTCCTCCCGCGCCAGTAGCCGTACCATGCCGTCGTCCACCGACGCCCGGTATCGCAGCACTTCATCCAGTGATGGGCGGGTGAGCAACCCACGCTGCGGTCGCGGATGCCGCGCCCCCACGGCCTCGTAGTAGGAATTGAACAGGAACCCCCATCGCTCGTCGTATGTGCGATAGCCTGGCAGTCGTGGCCGCAGCAGGAAGGTTTCGAAGAACCACGTCGTGTGCGCCAGATGCCATTTGGTGGGGCTCGCATCAGGCATCGATTGAATTTGCTGATCCTCGGCGCTGAGCGGCGCCGCCAGTGCTTCCGTCATGGCCCGATTGTGCAGGAACCGGCCAACCCCGTTTGCGGTGTCACCGCCGCGATCAGGCACAATCAGCAACGATCCGGGACGCTGTCCGCTGCGCATGCTCCTTCCCCTGCCGGTTCGTCACGATCGAGGAAGGGCGCGCGCCCACCCTTCCTCTGTCGCTGTTGCATTTCTGTACGCGAACAACGGCCGGTGCGGATGATTGTTCAGAGGCAATCAGATGAACTTGACGTTGCGGTCATAGAACACCCTCCAAACGGTCGCACACCGTGCTCAGGACTTTCACCCGCGCGTATCGCTTGTCTTCCGCTTCGACCAGGGTCCAGGGAGCGTGTTCGGTCGAGGTCCGATCGACCATGTCGTTGACGGCAAGGGCATACGCGTCCCACTTCTCGCGGTTACGCCAGTCCTCGTCGGTGATCTTGTAGCGCTTGAAGGGCGTGTTTTCCCGCTCCTTGAACCGGCGCAATTGTTCGTCCTTGCTGATCGCCAGCCAGAACTTGACGATGACCAACCCGTGCGCCGTCAGGTCGGCCTCGAAGTCGTTGATTTCGCCATAGGCACGCAGCCAATCCCGGTCGGCGCAGAACCCTTCAATTCTTTCTACGAGCACCCGGCCATACCAGGAGCGGTCGAACACGGCAACGTGTCCCCTGCCGGGCAGCCGGCGCCAGAAGCGCCACAGGTACGGCTGCGCCTTCTCTTCGTCGGTCGGTGCGGCGATGGAGTGCACGCGCACGCGCCGCGGATCGATCGACATCGTCACGCGCCGGATGCTGCCGCCCTTGCCGGCCGCGTCGTTGCCCTCGAACACAGCGACCACGCCGACCTTGCGGAACCGCCGGTCGTCCGTCATCCGGCCGAGGCGCTGCTGCAGCTCGGCCAACTGTCGACGATAGTCCGTCGGCGAGAGGCTGCTCTCCAGATCGAGGCCGTCGAGCACCGTTCTGCCGTCGAGAGGCGGGATCGGCGCGGGTGCGGACGGTGTCGCCGGCACCGGTGCTGCAGCGAGCCGCTTTCGGACTGCCTCGAGAATGGTTCGGCCGACGCTCAGATCTCGGTAGTACGCATTGTCACTGGGTACGACTACCCACGGCGCCAATCCAGTGCTCGTGTCCATGGCGATCCGTTCACCGACCGTGACGATCTCACTGCGCGTCTGCTTCCAGCCGCGCTGCTCGACCACATGCCGTACGCCTTCCTCGCGGGCGATCTCCCTCAGCCGGCGTTTGCTCTCGCCACCCGACAGATGAAGCCAGAATTTCAGCAGCAGCACGCCTTCTTCGGCGAGCATCTGCTCGAACCGGTTGATGGCCGCCAACTCGCGGACAAGGGCATTTTCATCCCGTTTGCCGATCACGTGCGCCGCCAGCGGCTCCCGGTACCAGGATCCCACGAACACTCCGAGCTTCCCTCGCGGCGGCAAGTTGTACCAGTACCGCCACATGCGCGGCCGGGCCTTTTCGACGTCGGTCGGTCGATCGAAGGCGACGATGTGTAGGTGATGAGGGTCAAGCCAGGCACCGAGGCGCGCGAGCACCGCACCCTTGCCGGCCCCGTCGAGCCCGGCCAGCAGGATGAGCAGCGGAAAGGCCTGCCGTTCCACCAGGTCAAACTGCGCTTCGAGCAATGCCTCGCGGAGTGCCGCTTCCTGCTGCTTGAAGTCGAACTTGCTGATCTCGTGGGGTTGCTCGGCCGATTGGAACATCTGTGCCTCCTGTTGGCTCGCGACGGGAGCCACGAACAATCGCAACCTTGCGGAACCGGCGATACATCAACGATGCATCGACGAGGATACCCTCCGCCGTGGGGAAAACCAGACGTAGCCGATGCGGCGCGCTTTGGTCGGGCAGCCGTCACTCAACTGCCGCGCCAATTTGGAAAAATCGCACTATTATTGCGACCCAGAGGCGGGCGCAACCGCTGGCACGGAGCCTCTGGGAGGCTTGGATGAATCCGATCGTCGACGCGGACCGACTGCTCGCCTGGTTCCTCGTCCTGCGCGACTTCCTGCAGGGCTACATTTTCACCAACGCCAACCTGTTGCAGATGCCAGCTCTACTGCTGACGCTGTTCTTCGGGTGGCTGGCCTCGCACGCACTTGATCCGGTGCTGCGAAAAGTTGCCGCGCAGGTGGCGGTCGACGAATACCAGGAGGCGTTCTACGTACAGAACGTCCTGCCCATGGCGTTCCCGGCGTTCTGGGTGATCGCGCTGTGGGTCTCAACGCTGATCGCGCATGAGTTCGGCTGGCCGACACACCTGGTGGACATCGGCCTCAACCTTGCGGCGGCCTGGCTGCTGATCCGCTTCGCCTCGGCACTGATCCCCAACGCTACCTTGGCCCTGGTCGTCGCGATCGTCTCATGGACGATCGCGGCGTTGAACGTGCTCGGCTTGCTGACTCCGACCATCGTCCTGCTGCAGAAGGTATCGTTCACTCTCGGCGGCGCGCGCATTTCCCTGCTGACGATCGCCGAGGCCCTGCTGACGCTGGTGCTGTTGCTGTGGACTGCCGGGATCCTGGGACGCTTCCTCGAACGCAGGCTGGTCGCCGTCCCGAACCTGACCTCCACCTCGAAGGTCCTGTTCGGCAAGCTGTTCAGGATCGTACTGATCAGCCTTGCGTTCCTCTTTGCGCTCGCCGCGGCCGGAATTGACCTGACGGCGCTCGCTCTGTTCACCGGCGCGGTGGGTGTCGGCATCGGCTTCGGGCTGCAGCGCACAGTCTCCAACCTTTTTGCCGGGATCGTTCTCCTCCTCGACAAGTCGATCAAGCCGGGTGACATCCTTGAGGTCGGGGGTACGTTCGGTTGGGTCGCTTCCCTCGGCGCACGTTACGTCGAGGTCGAGACCCGGGATGGCACGCAGTTCCTCATTCCAAACGAGGACATCATCACCAACCGCGTGTTCAACTGGACGCACCAGAATGACAACGTTCGCCTGAAGATCCGCGTTCGCGTCGCCTACGACTGCGATGTCCGTCTCGCCCTCGCACTCATGCGGGAAGCAGCGGGACGCCCGCCGCGGGTGCTGCAAACCCCGGCGCCGAACCCACTGGTGATCGACTTCGGCGAAAACGGCCTCGAGCTTGAGTTGCGGTTCTGGATCGCCGACGTCCGAAACGGCATTCACAATATTTCGAGCGACGTGTTCCTCGAGATCCTCGATCTGTTCCGGCAGCACGGTATCAAGGTGCCCCTGCCCCAGCGGGATCTCCATCTCCTGAGCGTTCCGGATGTACGCGGTGGCCCTGCCGGCGGCCGCATCTTTGCGGATCACCAGGATCCCGACCCAACTGCGGACGGCGCCAACGCCCGCCTCGCCACGGCAGGCGGCGGGCTGGGCCGGGCAGACGTCGCTGCTGAAGCGAATCTGAACGAATGAGCATCGAGAAAGGCACCACTAATGAAAGGCCCTCGCTCCATTGCCATATGGCGGATGCGAGGGCCTATGTACGGCGCATTCGAGAGCGCACGCACTCGACTTGGTCGAGTATAATCTTGGGCTTCAACGAAGATTGCCGGTGCCAAGTGGCCGGCAACTCAGAAGTGATCCGGTGGAGTCATGCGTTCCTGGCACCCTCCACTTGCTGTTTACACTTCCAAAACTGTGCTCCGATTTGTTCCTTCTGTCAAGATGCGGCGAATCACCTCGACCTCGATCAGAGTAAGGTCATTCCAGAGTCGGATATCGGAGGTCCGGCAACACGACGTTCAAGCTGTCCACGCCGCCGCGCCGGGCGTTGGCCCGACTGACTGTTTCCGCTGCATCTCACGCATGCGACCCGCAGCGTCGCAGCGTTCGCAGTACGCAGGCTGTCGAATTCAGCCAAACATGCCTGCGACATTTCGGATCAATGGGTTCGCCACTCGACGGCGAAGCAACGGTCCACCGGTGCGGGTCCAATGCTTCGCCCCTTGCGCCAAAGCCGACGTGTGACGCGACCCGCAATCCTACCAACATCCAAGTCGTCCGGGCCGCGGTTGCCAAACTCTCAACCATGGGCCGGAAACGCCTCGGCGACTTACCGCAGGAGCGGCGCCCTACACGGGAGTTCCGCATCCGAAAAGTCCTGCAGGATGCGCGAAAAGAGGACCTACCGGCCGACCATCGGCGCGTAGTTCGTCCGAATTCCATCATCGCGCGGGGCGGCGAAATGCCATGTCGTTGAGCCGCTGCTTGATGTCGCCGAGGTCGCGTTCAATGCTTTCGATCTTTTTGTCACGCAACTCCAGATCGTGACTGACACTCCGTTCCAACCGCAACTCAAGTTGGGTAATCTGAGTGATCAATTGATTGAGCTTCGTTTCGACGATGCTGATGTTCTTCGAAACCTCACCATATGATTCGATCCGCTCCGAACGCCCCTTCTCCACGTCCTTGGCAGTCTCGTCCACTTTCTCGACCAGAGCCGTGCCGCCGGCGATCGCGACGGCCAAGGCCGCGGACGCGATCGCACCGACAATCATTGCCGTTGTCTTGTCAATGGCAATCCAGTTGCGATTCTCGTCCCGGCGTCGCTCCTCGTAGGCGTAGAAGTCGGCGCGCGTCGGCGAGCGCACGGGTCCCCTCGGGTCATCTTCATGAAGTTCGATGGACATTCGACGACCCTCCGCATGCGATCCCCAGCGATCGCCGCCCTTCACCCCTTGCTGTAACCACGGCCGCACCATCGCCCCCCCCGCGTGGGATCCGGAGCGCGCGGCGGTGGCGCCGTCGCATTGCCTCCACCGCAGGATTTCACCGAGCCTCGTCCCTGCCTGATCGGGCACATTCCTTCTCATGCGCCTGATCGCCGTTGAGGATGGTTTTGAGGCTCCCGATCGCGCACACGCGCAGATCCGGGCTTTCAAGATGACCTCGGGTCAAAGCCTGGACTTGCTCCAGCCTGCGACAGACGGCCGCGAGCCGCATTTTCAGCACGTGCACCACAGTACCAACCTCGCTGATTTGCGAGCTCCGCTCCGGTTTAATCGGATTCAAGCGGGTTCTCACATCGGCCGGGTCGAAATAGGTGAACTTCCAACCGCACTCTGCAACCGAGAATGCGCCACCAGCGAGCACGCAGAGCGGGGCTCCCGCAGCGTCATCGAGCACGACCCCCTTCCGTCGCCTCATCCCCTGCACATCGATCTTCATCACCGATGCACCTGTTCTACGGGGGTAACTCGCGCTCGAACACCCGTGCCGCAGGGCCCCGAGGCGGTATACGAAGACCCAACGAGCATCGCCGGGCGCCTGCTTCCATACAGCCCAGGGCCGCCGCAGATTGTCTCGCTACTGATCATGCGACCGATCTATACGTTTTTTTTCCTATTTGTCAAGCATAATTCCTGGCCATGCGTCGTCTCAAAGGACAACATGACCATGCGCACAGTCCAGGTCACAAACTCATAAAGGGGGATTCCCTTTGTCGGTGAATGGTGATTCAAGCTCCTTGAAGGAGCCCGCCATGAGCCAGCGCCGTTACGATTTGACGGATTTCGAGTGGTCGATCATCGCGCCGTTGCTGCCGAACAAGCCGCGCGGCGTGCCGCGTGCCGATGACCGGAAGGTCCTGAACGGCATCGACTGGCGGCTGCGGACCGGATCGCCCTGGGCCGACATCCCCGATCGCTACGGCCCGCCGACGACCTGCTACAACCGCTTCGTCCGGTGGCGGAAGCTGGGCGTGTGGG
>Ga0209573_1001432_pt1 | contig 36983 bp, 35 predicted proteins | sample TNRBio252014_DNA_FD_185870 | JGI IMG/M metagenome (GOLD analysis project Ga0209573, IMG submission 185870) | Wastewater treatment Type I Accumulibacter community from EBPR Bioreactor in Madison, WI, USA - TNR Reactor_6/25/2014_ DNA (SPAdes)... | ecosystem: Engineered > Bioreactor > EBPR >...
GGCTGGAGCAGAGAACGAGCGGCTACGCCAAAGACTCGACCTTGCGTCCAGCAGACGGCTGAACGAAGAGGAGAGTTGGGGGCCCGCGGGATAAGTGAACAAGGGGTGGTCCGGTCGCCGGAGCCCCACACGAGAACGGAAAAGCTTGCCAAGGGAAGCGGCTTTCCAAAGGTGGCGGTAGAACGAATGGGTTGGACAGAATCGCGAGCTCAAAAGTGGGCTGATGGCTTGATGCCGGTGCTTCGAACGTCGGCGGAGTCTCGCACTCTCGAATCTCGCAGCAGTCGTGGCAGTCGCCATGGGGCTTTTCGAATTCTGCGTCACCCAGGCCGTGATCGGCGATGACCAGGCACTCTCGGCAAACCTCACCCGAGTCGCGCACGTAAGTTGATTCGCAAAAGTGAAGTTGCCCGACAAGCATCCCCACTGCAATGAGGTGCAGCAACAGAACTCGTACGAGGTTCGTCAAGCGGCTCATGTCGACTATGAATCAGGGACGGATGACCATCAGCAACAGTCGCAGTCGGGACAGTCTTCAGAGCAAGGACATTGTTCCTGTGAACAGCATGGGCATGTTTCTTCGTTCATTTCTTCGTATCCTCGGCTCTGTCGAGTTGGCCAGGGCCATAAATGCACTGCCCATGGCTTCTCAATCTGAGCCTTTCTTGGATTCGCAAACAGTCTCTTGTGAGGCGATGGTCAGCGGAGAGCGCCGGTTCATTTGACCGAAAGATCGGGGCAATGAGTTGCCTTGCCTCTTCCGCCAAGGAGTAGCTCACCATCTTGTGCCGACGAGACGTCTCCACGATTCCCGCCTGCCGAATGGTCTGGAGATGAGCACTGAGTGTGCTCTGCCCCAGTTCCAATGCATCGACCATCTCGCAGACGCACAGTTCCGAGTGGAGTAGCGCATGCAGGATGCGCACTCGCGTCGGGTCTGAGAGCGCCTTTCCAAGAAGCACGATATCATTCACGTCATATCATGATATCACGATTCGACGATGACGGGCTGCTTGTGCTTAGGGACAACGCTGGGATGCTCGAAAGAAAGCAACTCCTGTCCAACTTCAGGCAGTTGTCCGACAGCCTTGCAATTGCTCCTTTTTCCCGGGAGGCAGAATAGCGTTCCCGCGAAAGTGGTCTTGGGGTCAAGGACGCCGAAGGCGCTCGCTACCATCCTTGACCACGGGAACACTTGGAGCGCATCATCGGCATCCTCCCGGGAGAGGAGCGTCCTTGGCCTGATTGACTACCTTGACTAGATGTGGATGCGCAGGAAAGTTCGAATGCCCTCGAGCCCTTTGAGGATCTCTTCGAAGTCTGGATAGGGACCGTAGCAGAGGGTGTCGGCTTCCCGAACATATTCCCCTGAAAGCATTCTCTTCAATTCCGCGCTTGGGAAGAGAGCTGGACTCCCAGAGAGGTCCATGCCATCAGGGAGGAGCTTCACCTGGCCCGGATAGAACTTTGCGGTGAGATCTCGATACTGACTGCAAATCACTTTGAATTCCTCGGACGCAAGCATCGCCTTCGTCTGAGGCTGGTCAAGCAGCATCGCCAAGTCGTAGTAGTGCCGCGCATCCCGTCCAAGTTCTTTGCCCTGCGCAATCGCTCGCTCTACCCGGGAGTGAAGGGTGAAAAGCTTCTCAACGAACGTGCGACGGAAGTGAAGAAGCCGCATTTCGAAGGGCAGACGGTCATCGGTTCCTGATTCGACGTTCCGAGCATCGAGCATCTCTCCAACGAGAGAACTCAGCTGCCGCGACTCGGTCGGCTGGTCTGCACTCTGGATTCCTGCTTCCAGCAGCACAACCTGGCGGATGCCTCCCTGGGAGTCAACCTTGCTCTCGTAGACAAACTCTTCCGTCCACGAGGAGGTTCCTTTCGTTTCCTTTCGACCGAGTCTCTCAATGAACCCAGGGAACGATGCAACCACATCCGCGACCTGCTCGAATCTCGCAAGTGTTGCCTCGTCGGATTCAGCGGGCTCCACATAGAGGTCGATGTCCTCCGAGAATCGGTTGATGAGCTTCCACCCTTTCGAAAGGCTCGTTCCTCCTTTGAAGATGACAACGTCGCCAAACTCTCGGGCAATGTGCCGGAGCGCCTCGGTGACGAAGTAGTCTTTCTCGACAATCCCAGGGTTGCCGATTCCGTTTTCGTCACCGGTGGCGGTGATGAGCTCAGCGAAGTCCGAACGCTCGAAGAGGTAACTCACTTCGCCTGCCACTCCCTTGCGTTCGGGAGTTCAGCGAAGAGCCCAAATTCGAACCGAGTGAGCGGATTGAGCGAAGTCTTGAGGGGCTCCCAAAGACTTTCCGGCAAATCAGCATACGCAAGCAAGGCTCCCAGAACGGCCCTGACTCGCGGTGGCTCGGCAAGAGCCGCTTCTCGAAGACTTCGCAAACGACTCGTCGTCAGCTGGCTGGTGAGCAGTTCACGCAGTCGTCGAATGCTCTCGCTGGAACTTGATTCCGCAGTCGCGCCACGTGCCCGGATGAACTCAAGCAAAGCTCCTTCAAGAGCGGGCAAAGGATGCGGACTCGCAGTGCGTCGCAATTTGATTCGGGCGGCCCCCGCGTTCTTTGGCGGGTTGCTTGTGTATGCAACTAGTTGAGGTCTTGCGGGCATTTGGGTGCTGAGGCCCAAGATGTTTGCGGCGGAGGCTCCAGTCGGCCTGGTCTTGCCCTCCAATCGCTTCAAAGCGATGGAGGTCTCCGAGGGCTTGCTCTTTCCGATGAGGGTGTCTTTCGGCGCAAAATACAGGCCCTTTCCCACTCGGGTCAAAACTCCTTGTTTGGCAAGCCGGGCGAGAGCTTTGGATGCCGCGGCCGGTGTCGTTCCTTTCAGATCCTCCGCTCGGAGCAAGGACTTCCCAGACGACTTGACTCTACGCAATGCGATTTCGGTCGCGCTGCGCTTCGAATGCTCCTTGGTCTTCAGCTTGCTCATAGCTCTATTATGCCATTCTCGGTTCATTTTGTCCCGCTAATAAGCATGTTTTACTAGACGCCTCAATTCTCCGAACCGTTCGGTGATGGTGCTCTGTCACGTCAACTCTTCCTCACCGAGTGAATTCCGGCTATCTTAAGGAAGTACCTATGAGCGAGCCTCGACTTCTCACAAAAACGGAGTTCATTCGCGGACTGGATTGTGTCCGCCGTGCATGGCTCGACCTCTACCGGACGGATCTCAAAGCTCCGCTCTCCTTGGCATCGCGTGACCGGATGGAGACGGGCAAACTCCTCGGTGAGTTGGCTCGCGCTCGATACAAAGATGGGCACATGCTCTTCAAGCCCGGCTCGCCTCACGACGTCGCAGTTGCTGACACGCGAACCGCGATCGATTCAGGGCATCGATGCCTCTTTGAAGCCACTTTTGTCGCGTCGGGTCGGCTGGCCAGGCTCGACGTTCTCCATCAGGATGACTCGGGCGAATGGACTCTTGATGAGGTGAAGTCTTCCTCGGTCAAAGAGCCAAAGAAGATCGACGAAGAGAAGCTGCTTGACCTGGCGTTCCAGTTCCACACCACTCGCGAGGCGGGTCATCCGGTAAAGAATGCTCGTCTCGTATTGGTTGACACTTCCTTCGTTTGGGATGGCCAGGCATTCGACCCACACTCTTTGCTCGGCGCTGTGGACCTCACTGACGTCTGTGAGGAATCCGCGCCGAAGATTTCGGATCATTCGCGCCTGCTCATCGACGTCTTGAATTCGGACTCAGAGCCGGAAGTTGAACTCAACACTCACTGCAAAGGGTGCGACTACTTCGACCATTGCCACGCAAACAGCCCCAAGCACGACCTGATTTTCCTACCCAGGATCAACCCGAAGGCCGTCAACGACCTTCGAGCGAAGGGATACCGCTCCATCACCGATATTCCGGAAGGTGAGAAGTTGACCGATGCTCGGAAGCGAATGCGAGACGTCGTCGTGTCGGGCAAACCCTTCATCGGGGATGGCCTTAAATCCGCGTTGGAAGCGGTTCCGTTCCCGGCCGCATTCATTGATTACGAATCGTCAAACCCCGCTTTTCCGATGTATCCCGGGACGCGTCCGTATCAACAAGTCTGCTTTCAGTGGTCGGCCCATATCATGGACACTCCTGACTCGGAGCCCGCTCATTACGAGTTCCTTCCAGAAGGCAACGAGGATCCGCGACCTGGCTTCTGCCAAAGTCTTTGGGAGACGATCAAGCACTGCGCGTCCATCGTCCACTACACCCATTTCGAGAAAACGCAGCTCAAGTCGATGGTTGCCGATGGGGTTCCCTATGCCCAAGAACTGCTCGATGCCATCGAATCCCGCTCCGTGGACCTGGAGAAGATCGTGAGCGAGCACGTCTACCTGGAGGGGTTCAAAGGCCGAACGAGCATCAAAGTCGTTCTTCCAACGCTCGTTCCAAGCATGAGTTACAAGGAGATGCTGATCGCTGACGGCACCGCCGCCGCGGCCGGTTTCCGCAAAATGCTCTCGCCCAACACGCCCAAAGAAGAGGCGTTGGAACTCCGGAGAGCGCTACTCGCCTACTGCTGTCAGGACACCCTGGCCATGATCGAGATTTACCGCGCCTTGCAACGACTCGCCGGTTCTGATCCCGGCGCGTCCTAATTTTGGGAGCGGAGCAGCATTTCTGTACAATAAGCCCATGGGAGTCCTCAGAGCAAGAAAGATCGAATCGGTCCCTTCTTTGCAAGGGGTTCAAGCCGACATTGCGCTGATCGAACCAAACGGTGACGAGTACCGGGTTCGATGCCTGTGCAAACTCGACGGCTCGACCGATATCGGGGGAGACCCGGATGTCATTGCTTTCCTGAACGCGAAGTACGGAGCCCGAGAGTTTTGCCTTGCCGCCCGCAAAGCCACCTTCGGTCCGTACTAGTTCACGGCTTGAACTCCGTATGCTCGCGGATGAAGATCTCGAGTTCTTGTCGCGGTATTCGGATGCTCCGCCCAATCCGGGCCCCCTTTATCTGTCCGCTGTGGATGAACTCATAGAGCTTCGATCTGCTCACGTTGAGTTTCTCTGAAGCCTGCTTGATTGTAAGCATGAGCGGCATATCGAATGGCACGACCGCGAGCCTTTGAATCGACCGCACAAAGACGATTTGGGCCATGGTGGCAACGAGCATCCAGCCCTCTGCACCGAGGGCATTCAACCGCGACTCCGTGAGGTTTGCGGTGTCAAGTGGAAGGATCTTGTAGGTGTATGTGATTTCAGGCCCTGAACGCATTTCAATTCATCGTAGTCCCTGCCCTCCTTCCATCAAAAGCGCCCCAGATTTGAATGCGTTTGACATCACTCTAAATTCGTGTTTTAGTCGGAGCATGAGTTTGAATTCACTGCCAGCCGTTCTCAATCAGGTGCTTATCACGCCCGGTGCGCTCGCCGTCCTCGACCAGTTCGCGGGTGACAAGCAGACTTGCCTGGCCGTCACCCGGGCAATAGAAGGCGAAGTTCTCGACTCGCAGGATGAGCCCAGAACGCGAGTCATCTCAGGCGCGCGACTCGCCGTGCGGTTTCTCCCTCGGGAGCGCGTAGCCCTCATCATCACCGCAGGACAGGCTTGGAAAAGCCCGTCGGCATCACTCGATCAAGCCCTGATCGACGTCAGCACCCGCTTCAATGTGGCCTAGCTACTCTCCATGGAATAGGCTGGAATCGCCCTGGGAATCACCGGTTGCCGGGCTAGCCGGAGGCTCAGGCGGCCGCTTGTTCTCGTAGTGTTGCCAGAGCGGAGACCGAAGAGTTCTCCGGGTTGCCGTTCTCGTCCACGTCGTTTCGGTATCTTGTGGCCGAGTCCAGGTGTCCAGATCACGCCAAACGGCCACGTAACGATTGCCAACCGTTGAATCACGAGGAATGAATTCAGCAACGAATCGGACTGTAGCCTCGGCGGAAGTCGGGCCCGTCTGCTCCACCGTGTCGATGGTGTAGGTCACCTTGACGTCTCTCACGTTCCGGTGGATCTTGCTCAAACGACCCTGAATCTCATCGCGCCCAATCGTTCCCCCGGAGTCGAAGGTGACCGAGTAGTTTGAAGGGAACGTCGAGTAGGACAAGAATCCGCCTTGAAGGTCGGAGGCGATGGCGTTGTAGAACGGCTCTAGGCTTTCTTTGCTCGGCCTGCGGTCGTCAAACTGGACGGTTCCTTCATCGAGTTGATAGCTGAGCGTCAATTCTCCGGCCTGCTGAATCAGGGCTGGAGTTTGTCGCTTCCAGGCGCGAGACTTGATGCGCCAACTGCCTGAATTCACCAGGCGATACTCATGTTCGATGATTCGCTCAACGACAAGGTCACCTTCCTGGTCGGTTCCTCCGGCATTCGAGAACCACTTTCCGATGCCCGTGTCGTATCGAATCAGCTCATTGGTGGTCACCGCCAGTTCATCTCTGGAAATCTGAGTGATGTTCAGGACTTTGAGCTTGATGATCTCCTCGTTAGCATTGAAGTAGTCGCTTGCAGACGTGAGCGTCTCACCGACCATGCTCTTCGCTTGAAAGTCGCTCGTCACCAAACTTGAAGGGAAAGACCCGCCGTTCCACTGCTCTTGGTAGTCCGCCATCAAGTCGGTCACTTTGTCTTGATCCGACTTCTCAGGGACAGATGTCTGAACCGGGTCGTTCTTGGTCTCGTTCGTCACAAGAACAGGCTTCTGATAGAAGTCGGCTGGCGGACCCGTGACCAGAATATAGACCCCGCCGAGAACCGAGGCGGCAAGGGCGGCAAGAGATACCACGACCGCAATGAACATCTTGACCCCGGAGAAGAACGGCTTCTCAGGAGTGTGTTTCGACAGGTCAAATCGAGTCTTTGGCTCTGCCGGTATTGGGTTCGGATTGAGGTTCCCCTGGCTCATCGCTCGTGCTTCTGTTTCTGCGTCTGGGCTTCAGTCTCATGCTGCTGCGACTGTTGCGCTGCCTCTTCGCTGCGGTTCTGTTTGAGCTCCTCGCGAGCCTTCTCCACGGTCTCACTTTTCACTGACGTCTCGGCTGAAAAGTTCTTCCAGTCATGCTGTGCTTTCTCGTCGGAGTTCATGCGGCCATAGCTCGGATGGCCCGACTCGATTTGAACATCCACGTCTTTCTGAAGTTCGTCCTTTTGGTACTGGTGGGCATTCTTCCATTGCCATTCGCTGGCGCGGTGCTCAAAGCGCATCGGGTCGTTGGAGATGTTCTCTTGGAGCGTCGTTTTGGCCTCCCAACGGTCAAAGCGTCCGTCCTGACGCTCGGCGTAAAGAACGAGATCCTCAGGCTTGTTCTTCGAGTCTCTCTGGACACTTTCCCGGATGATCTCATCACCGATCTTGTCGGCACTATTCCAGATGGCTGGCCCTCGATTTTCGGGGTGTTCAGAAAGGACGAACCGGCGGTCGTCTGTGTGCATATAGAACGTCGTCACTCGCCCATCGGCGTGTTCGAAATCCATGGTATGCCGGGTCCACTTTTGCTCGTTCTCTTGACTCATGATTCATCCTGCGCCTTGCGGGCGCTGAAGCGACGGGATAGGCGCTTCTCAATAAACTCCTTTGTCTCTTCGACGGTCGCAACTCGGGCCGGAGACGGAGATGGTTCCGAGTCCGGTTGCGCAACCGGGTTCTCTTGAACTTGAGGTTTGGGCTTTGGCGGCTCCTTAGGTTTGGCAGTTGATTCCGCTTTGATGAGCCGTCGCCGCTGGGCCAGCCCCTCATCCCACGGGTGAAGCCATTGTGCGGCCGGGCCCCACGGCTGGAAGTCAGCAACCAGGGCGGGAGCCCCGCTCGGGGTGTCTGGAAAGAGCCAAGAACCGGGATAGGTGTGACGGTAGGCTCCAATTCCAGGCACGAGATAGTAGCCGGTCAGGCCAGTGGTCTTGCTGGTCACTGGGATCTGATAGAGCTGCGACTCCATCACCGACTGCCGCTTGACGTAGTGCTCGGTTTCCGTGACGGTGTGCGTTCGAGTACCGACTCCGGAACTGGCCCGAGGCCCGATGGGATCTGTGGTGCCGGTAGCCTCGCTTCGCCGAGTTTCAATCGCCTCGTAGTCCCCAAAGAGCTTCGAGGCCCATTCTGCCGTTCGTGGGCTTTCGAGTCTCAAGATGGCTTTGCAGTTGCACTGGCTCGTGATGACCCCCGCGATGTTCTCGCCATAGACTTCGCGAAGACTGTCGATATCTTGGAATCCGAGGACCACGCAGACGCCTTTTGAGCGGCCTTTGGTCAGGACGCTCGTGAGGCCCTCCAGCTTTCCTGCCTCTCCAATCTCATCGAGGAACAGCCAACTCCTTCGGCTTCCCGTTCGGTCTTCCGGTTGGTCAAGAAGCAGTTCAGAGACGCGCTTGAAGATCACTTGGTTGATTCGGTCAATCGCGGCTCGGGCCCTTTCGTTGTTGCCCAAAATGAGGACACAGTTGTCCTTGCCGCGGTGAGACGCCCAATCTGACAGAGAGATCTTTCGACCGGCATCAATGGCAAGGTCCCACATTGCCGCGATGGACTCGTAGGGCGTCATCTTCGTGGCGACCGTCGCCATGATCTCGCCGAGAGTGTCCTCGCTCTGCGCGAACCGTTCCATGATATGAGCGGCATCCGGACAGCCTGAAAGAACTCGCTTCAACCGTTCCACGGTCTGCATCGTCCGGATGAGGTCACTAAACCTCCAATCAGCTCCGGACCGGATGAACGAGAGCATCACGCCATAGAGGAGCAGTTGAGCCGAGTCGACAAAGAACGGCTGGGAAGCGTTCTTGTCAGACGGAATGAGTGTGACCGCGGCTTGGAGAGCGGCGGTCGGCTCCGAGATATCTTTGGCCATATCCCAGGCCACACACCTTTCATCGAAGGGATTCAGCGTAAAGACCTTGCCGGGAATCCCCATTGATGGAATCTGCGATGCGATGTCTTGTTTGGCGTCGTAGATGAGGGCCCGGTGGTCGGTACCGGTTCCGACACTCTGGAGCACCTCTTTCATGAGCATCTGAATCGTGACGGTCTTTCCGCTTCCGGTAGTCCCCACAACCATGAAGTGAGACGTGGCGAACTTCGAGGGTATGCGAAGCCCTCCCCAGGTGATGCCCTGATCCCCCTGGTCAAGTTGAAACTCAGATGCCTTGGACTCAGCAAGATCGACCGGTTCCGGTCGTCCCCGCACGAGCCGGTTCACGACGCTCGGGATCGGCTGATTGAAGCTGAACCACCAGGCGATGCCCCCAATGACGGCGGCCCAAATGCCGGCGGTTTTGTTATCGGACTTGAAGTAGACCGCGGCCGCGAACACGGCGATGGAAACGAGCGCTGGGATAAGGCTGCCGACAATGCCCTTGGAGAGATACTCGGCAAACTTCGAGAAGAGGACGGCGGATCGAGGATTCTCGCGGTCCACGCGAGCGTAATAAAGGAAAAGCTGGAGACCAGCGGCAATTCCTCCTCCAATAGGGCCAAGTTTGAAGACGCTTGCAACGAGTTGGAAGACCCCAAACGCGAGAACTATCCCGCAAAGAGGGATCACTTTGCGCTGAAAATCCGCCGAGACAGTCGAGCGGACAACACGCCGGATTTCAACCGTCGCCGAGTCTGCCATCCTGGTATTTTACTGCCGCCGACGCTGCTCGTGATGCGAGTTCTTTTGCTCTTGTTCTCGAAGTATCGTGTGCGCCATTTCTTTCTGGCGGCTTCGTTCCATCTCCCGCGCGAGTTTAGCGAGTTCATCTCCCGTTTCGACTCTTGTCATGTAGAACGTTGTCTGTTCTCTGGCCCGAGAAGCCTGAACGTAAGACATCTCACGGTCCTGCATCGACCCTCCCGCCAGGACATACGTGCGAAGGGTTGTCGCCCCCTGCCCCTTGTGAGTTGTGCTTGCGTATCCCAGAACGATGTGTTCCATCGCGTCCACCGGGAAACTGACTTTCTCGCCTGAATCGAGCATGACGCTGGCGACGCGGGTGCGGTCGTCAACGGAGTGAAGAAAACCCCGGTCGCCGTTCACCACGCCGAGCACCGGATGCTTCTTCGTGAACATCACACGGTCGCCAACGTGGAAGTTCGACCCGGCGATTTCAAAATGCGTGTCGCCAAGTTCTCCCGCCTCTAGTCTGGCTCGCTGAGCAAGGGCGTTCAACTCCTGCACATCGGCTCTAGTTCCGGCAAGAAGCAGAGTGTCCTTGGAAGGCTTCGCGTCCGCCCTCCAATCTTTGACTAGTTCGGCCATGGCCTCCTGCCTGGTTTCAGTTACCCTGACGAGACCCCGTGAGACAAAGGCTTCAAGAGCTTCCTGTGCCCGGCCTTCGGCAAGGTCTTTGACGGCTCGTCTCGCCCAGGCGTCGTCTTGGCGGCGGATGTCCTTCATTTCCGCCTGACCGAATCGTTGCCCTAGTTCCATGAAAGGCGCTCCCGGGCCGATGGGCTGGAGTTGCTTCTCGTCCCCGATGAGAACAAGTTTGGATCCAGAGGATTCGCAGAGGGCGGCTAGTCTCTGGAGGTCCGGAGTGGCTACCATTCCCGCTTCATCTACGACCAGGACACTTTCCTTCGTGAGGGGTAGCCGCCCCTTCTCAGCCAAGTACAGCAGCCTTGCGATAGTCGATGATTCGATTTCAGCGCCCTCTTCAAGTTCTTTCACCGCTCTGGCCGCAAGTGCCGCACCGACGACGTGTTTGCCGTCAGATTCCCAGATATGTTGGGCGGCTTCCAGCATCCGGGTCTTTCCAGTGCCGGCCATTCCTGAAACGGCGGCGAATCCGCCCGTCCCGCCGGTGATGTGAAGAACGGCGTTCATCTGCTCTTCCGACAGTTCGTGATGGCGCCCGAGTCCCTCCACGACACGGTCAGCGCCGACCTGGTGATAGTCGTCTGCATCGAGGTTCTCAACAGAGGCAAGCAGGCGCTTCTCTAGTTCCATCATCTGCTTCGTGGTGAACCGTTCTTCTCCGTAATGTCGCCCCAATCTGACGATCTCCGGGCTGTATCGAAGGTGCGCCCGGCTGTGTTCGAGAATGTCCTCGGCAAAGAGCCCGCTGGCCTGCGAAGCCTCGGCGACGTGCCTTACAAAATCTCGCTCGGTGAAGTGGGCCTGACTTTGGGTGAGTGCATTTGAGGCATGGCTCAACGCCCGCGCGGCTTCCTGTTCAGGATCCCGCTCCGGCAGTTGATGTCCCACGAGCTGAACGGCCTCTTCTGTGCTCCAGCCCAGTCCACGCCCGGCAGTCCGCCACTCTTGAAAGAGTTCTGATCGGGCTACGGCAGGCTTTGCCTCTCTCGTCTCGATTGCCGCGACCGATGCCGCCTCAGCGGTGTCAAGCCCTCGGCGGTCGAGTTCGGCTTCGATGGCTTCTCGCCTCTTGCTGAATTCTGCGATGAGTTCTTCCGGGACGCCTACCACCTCAAACCACGTGCGATAGGCTTCCGTTTGGATGGCCAGGTTCCGCTCAAGAAAGGCGGAAAGATGAGCCCGGTAAAGAGCTCCGGCTGCCATCTTCGCCTGAAACAGGGAAAGAGAGCTCACCGTGCCCGTTGTCCCGTCTTCTCGAACGCCAACGTTCAGGACGAGAGCATGGGTGTGCAGCTGCGGATCAAGCGCACGGGAGGAGGAGTGCTCAAATGTCGCGATGACCAAACCCGTTCTCTCAAGGTCGTTGCCTCCTCGGCCCCTTCGTGTCAGCGCGGCGGTCTCCTGAAGATAATCAAGCGCCCTCGTTACCGCTTCGAAGTGCGCCGCCTGGAGCGCCTGTCTGTCCTCCGGGCCGAGTTGTGACCAAAGCGCGGAGACCGATTTGGGAGCTGAAAACGTAAGGTCCCAGCCTGGTCGGTGGGTGGCCTTTTCGTCGTGAGACTGCAACTGGACAAGCGGGCGGTCACCTTCAGCGGAGTAACCCCCGAAGAGGTTGTAGAGGTGAGCGGCCTCCACTTCGCCATGAAGACCGAGTTTTGATGCCCCTTCCCCATACCACTGTCCGGGCGGCTCGCCTCCTTCCAGGTAATAGTCCTCCCGTGCGAGTCCCAGATAGTAGCTGGCCTGTCCGCCGGACATGGCGCTCATGCTGAGCATTAGCTGCCCCCTTCAATCTTGCGCACCAATTCCTCTGCCTCGGCTTCGGTGGAGCCCATCTTGGTCACAAGGACGAGATAGAACATGTGGCTGAGCGACTTGCGCAGGGCCGTGAGCTCATCGCCCATTTCGAGCCCCCTGACGACCAACCTTCGCGCGTAGTCCCCCGCGCTCATGCCGTGGGCTTCCCCTTCCTTTACGAGGCGATCCATGTAGAAAGGATCCAGCCGGAACCCTACGGAGCCCTTCGGCTTCAGGGTGTTCGGACGTCCGAACACTTCATCCTTTCCACTCGCAACAAACTGCGCCTTCAGCTTCTCCAGCTGACCTCGGTCGAACACTGCGACCGGCCGGGTCTTGCTCTTGGCCCGGCCTTGGACGAGCTTTCCCTCGGCGACAAGGCGCTCAAGGGTGCGGGTGCTTATCCCGAGAAAATCGGCTGCCTCTTGCTTTCTCACATATCTTTAGATGCGTGAGAAACTCGCCAGGTTCGCCTTGTCGCTCATCCACAGGTGAGTCACGTGTGATAGGGTTGGTCGTCAGGGGCTACAGATAACTTTTTGGGGCTATGCACCAGGGTCTGAAGGGGCCTCTGTGGCGGCATCGCGCAGGGCAATCTTGGCCTCTCTAAGCGCTTGAGAAAGGGCGTCCACGACCTCTTGAGGAGTGACGCTGTCCTGCGCAAAGACGAGAGTGACGGTCGCCTGCTTCGTGCGAAAGGGGACGGAGATGCGAGGCTTCGCCTCCTCTGAAGCAGGTCGCTCCTTCTTCTGCCTGGCGGTCTTGACGGTCAAGGAACCATTCAAAGCCGCCTGCCAAAGGGCATCTCGGGCCTCCTCTGAATCCTGCTTGGCAATCTCAAGAAGTACAGACCGCGTGAGGCGTTCGGACGTCCGAACACTCTCCAAAATCTCGTCGGGCAGGGAAAGGATTCGGATGGTCTCATTGATGGCCGCCGGGGACTTCCCAAGCCTGGCCGCGAGCTGTCTCTGAGAAAGGCTGAACTCCTCCATGAGCTTCCGATAAGCGGCGGCCTCCTCGACGGGGCTGAGTTCTTGCCGGTGGATGTTCTCAATGATTTGGACTTCGAGCCGCCGGTGCTCGTCCACCGTCCGGATGATGGCGGGCACCGTCTTGAGTCCCATCTCCTTGGCTGCGGAGAAACGCCGCTCACCCGCGATGATCAGGAACTGCTCCTCGCCAAAGGGGGAGATGACAATCGGCTGAATGATCCCGTGCTCTTTGATGGACGCCTTCAGATCTTCCAGGCTCCCAAGGCTCTTCCGGGGTTGGTCGGGGTCGGGAAGAATGGCCGAGACGGGAACATTGGCAAAGCGTTCTCCCCCCTCTTTGAGAAGAGCATCGGAAGAGGCCTCGCCCTCAACGGCGGCGTTCAATCGGTCTTTTAGGCGGGCCATAGTTCTAGAATCTCCTTTACAAGCGCTCGGTAGTCCTGTGCTCCTCGGCTGTACGATTTTTGGAGCACGACGGGAACGGGGTCCGTTTCCTCGGTCTCGATCTGACTCCTTGGAATCGCTTCGTTGTGTCGGATTCTCGTTTTCAGAATCCGATCGGCGAGCGCCTCAAGATACTTGATCGCATGAAACTGGCGGTCTTCACCATGGCCGGTCACCTTGGTCAAAAGAATCCGGTAGTCGTAGTCTCCTCCGTTCTTGGTCACCTTCATCGTGCTCATCAAGTCGCTGAGGCCACAGAGCGCATACCCGGTGAGTTCTGTGGGAATGAGCAGCCGGTCGGCGGCATAAATTGCGTTGACGGGCAAAAGGTCGAGCGTCGGCTGGGCGTCGATGATGATGTAGTCGAACTCCGGAACCGTTGCGAGTGCCTTCTTGAGACGTGTCTCGCGGAACACGGCGGCATTGAGCTGCACGGCGGTGTGAGCGAGCCGGATATCTGCGGGGATGATCTTGAGGTTGGGTTCTTCAGTATCGAGAATCACCTCGCTCAGAGGGGTTTCCGGATCGAGCAGAACTTGGGAAATTGAGGGGGACTCTCCGGGGCTGAAATCGACGCCTAGACCGTAAGTCGCGTTCCCCTGAGGGTCAAGGTCTACCAGAAGGACTTTGAAGCCGTGGCGAGCCATTCCTGCGGCTAGATTGACCGCTGTCGTCGTCTTCCCGACGCCTCCTTTGTGATTGATGACCGAAATGGTGCTGCTCATAGGTTTGTTCCTTCCTTGGAAAATGGGGTTGGGTTGGTTGAGGCGTCCCACTCCCAGAAGGATGGTACTGCCTCGGGCTGGGTTTCAGAGAGAAACTCAAGGACGATCTCGGCCCGGCCGTCGATGCTTTCCCATTGCTCCATGACCCGGCGGTAGAACGTCTCGGACATGCCGCGTCTGCGCTCTGCTCTGGACTTGAACCATGCGGCGCATTGCTCCCAGCGTTCTCCCCCTTCGGATTCAAACTGGACGGCCTTTGCCCGAAGTTCCTGGCGGTAAATCGGCTCGAACTGCTTCTGATGCGCGTCTTTTCGAGCGGCGAGGGTCTCGCGCTCTTCACGCTCTGCCCTCAACTGGCTCGATGCAAGGAATTCGTCGCCGTAGGTCCGGATTGCCAGCGGAAGTGAGCGCACGGGGAACTTCGACTTCTCCGACTGGCGCAAAACAAACCTGGCGAGTTCTCTTCCGGCCCGGTCCGGCTTAGCTGAGAGAACCTTAGGAAGTTTCTTCACCAAACTCTGAGATGCTTCCTCATCTGCGGATGAAACGAATCCGACGGGCTCACCGGAATTCCCGCCTAACTCGGCGTAGAAATGCTCCGCAAGCCTGGAGGCTTCCGTCACCGGTGCCTGGGCTGACTCGACGGGAATATCGAGTTCAATCGCTCGAATTAGGAATCCTGTTCGGCTGGATTTGATCTTCCGAGAAGGCAACGCGTTGATCTGACGCTCAATGCGCTCCCGGTCGAAACGCTCGACGATCTCACTCGCTTTGGCACCTTCAAGCCCAACCGCCATGAGTTTCTGAACCAAAAGCGATAGCGTTCCATTCCCCCCGGCGACGACGTCCGTTTGTTGTTGTTTAGAAGGGTTGTTTAGATTTGTTGTTTTAATGTCGCTTCGATTTTTGAACGCTTCCCGCTTCGATTCTTGAACCGTTGCCACTTCGATTTTTGGACCGTTCTCCGCTTCGATTTCTGAACCGATGTCCCGCTTCGATTTTTGAACCGTCTCGATTTTCCCGCTTCGATTTTTGAACCGATCCTCCGCTTCGATTTTTGAACCGTTCCCGTTTTCAGGTTCAAATTGGGGTGAATCCTCCCAGAAGATGCCAAAGGTGGTTGCTTTGCTCAAGGCTCCCGCCTCCGGGTCGAAGACTCCTTCGGAAACCTTGCGAATATAGCGTCCTTCGATGGCCGCTTTCAGAGCGCCACTCACGGTTGAAGACGAGGCGATTCCTGTCCGGCGCATGATTTCTGAGAAGGACATTTCGACGTGCTGACGACGGAAGCCAAAGCGCGTCTGGAAGCCAATCGTGTGCCGGATGATGACCCCGACGACGCGAACCACGGCCAGCGCTTCTCGCGGCACAAGGTAGTCAAAGAACTGGTTGGGGATATGCGTGAGGTTGCCGTTTCCGGCGAAGAAGCCATTGAATTCGGGAAGGGAAGTGACGTACTCCTCGCGCTCATCCCACTTGAGGCTGTACAGGGCAGAGAAGCCCTCCTCACCTGCTTTGTGGGGCTGCCCAAATCTGAGGCAGTCAATGAACCTCTTGTCCATGGCCTCAGCGATGGCTTCCTTGATCGCGCCGCGAGAGATGCCGGCGTTTTCGATCAATTCACGATAGGTGACGTGAGCGTTGGGGTTCTGGGGATTCCCGTGTTCATCCGACCATCCGAGCGTCTTGCGGATGATGTAAGCGACCAGGCGAAGGCAGCCACGGGAGGCGTGAGGGAGCACCACGTCGAAAAATTGGTTCGGCGTGTAGGTGGTCGAACTTGTCGGAAGTTTGAAGCCCTGAAAGGCTTGGCTTCCCGCCAACTCTCCGTCCCTATCTGTGCTCGGCGCTTGGTCTTTCACTCATCAATCCATCTGTTGTGCGGGTTTAGATGCAAACGTCCGGATATCGATTCCTTCCTTCATCGCGTGCGCCTTGATCATCTGGTTGATCAGCCAACTGCGAGAGCGGTCCTCTCGCTCGCCTAGAAACTCCAGATACTCAAGAACGCCCGTTTCAAAGGTGACTCCAGCTGGTTTCACCGTGCGTCCGGTCGATTTCGCTCGTCCTCTAGCCATCAGTTCTCCGTTCGGGCCTTGCATCTTCATGTGCCTAGTTGAACCCAGGTGTTCAAAGATGTCAACCCTAAAAGTCAAAGACGAGGCACCCTCGCAAAAAGGCGCGGGAATCTGAGCAGGGAAGTGTTCGGACGTCCGAACACTAGATTCATGAATCCGCTTATTTTTCGGCTCATCTAATCCCCTTATGAGTCGAAGAAGAAGATCAAACCCACCCACGCCGTCCCCGCTCCTTGAGCAGGGATTCCCGAAAACGAACAGCCAACGCGCCTTGATTCAGGTTGTGAGGGAGGTTCATGCCGCCCACGACCACCTGTATTCCTCGGAGTGCGAGGGCCTGATTGACGAGGCTATTCGCCGCGCCCGCGCTGAGCGAGAGCCAAAGGAGGAGTCATGAGGATGTCGGTTTTTGACTGCAACGTCTTCGTCCAGGCGGTGGCGTTTCCTGGGGCGGCCTACCATTGCCTCGCGCATGTGCTCCAGGGCCCTGATCGTCTGTTGACTTCCAAGTACGTGCTCGATGAGGCCCGCTATGTGCTTTCGATGCCGTGGCTCCAGGCCAAACTCCCTGGCATCACGCCGAAGCGAGTGGAAGCCCTCTTTCATCATCTCAAGCGCTCCGCTGTCTATGTGGACCGTGTTCCCAAGGTCTTCGATTTTCCTCCGGACCCAGCCGACGCTCCTTACCTCGACCTTGCCATTCACTCTCATGCCTTCGCTTTGGTCACCCGAGATCGCGAGATCCTTCGATTGGCCGAGCCAGACTATGACCTTGGAAGGCGTCTCCGGGAGCGGCATTCCTTGCTGCATCTGGCGGTGCCCGAGAGGTTTCTCGACCTCTCCGATGTGCGTCCAACGATGACCGAGCTGCTCCAGCGCCGGAATGCGCTGAAGCGGTCTTGATGTGCGGTTCAGTAGTCCGACGGCAAGAGGATCGTCGTTGCTGAGCGATCAGCCTCGGTGATGACCCAGAACTTGGTTCCGGCTCGGTCGTGGTACACCGAGAAGAGTCTGGATCTGTCCTTGAGCGCCTGGTCGTTGGCTTCCCAATCTTCCGGACAACAGTCTCCCCAGTCGCCTGCCGCATGCCTTCGCACTGCGCCCAGAACGTCATCGGGGTGAAGTGACTCCATTGCATTGGGGGTGATCACCGTCTGCCCAAGCCGAAAGTTGTTTCGTTGTGTTTTCATTTTTGCCTCCTGAGTTAAAGGTTTTTGTGTTTCTTCACCCTGGTCGTGAGAAACCAAAAACCTGTCTCAGCGAAGGCGCATAGAACCGAATGGGTATTCAGCGTTCGCGGAAAAGCTCGGGGCATGACAGATCTGCTGGCGTGACCAGAGCCGCGAACACATCCACTCGGGTTTGCAAATGAAAACCATGCGAGACTTTCGGTCCGGAGGCGGATGACCCCGCTCATGGGGCCAGTCCTTCGAGAATCGTTCCTGCGGCTCTGCGCACGGCATCGAGGCGCTCGGTGAGGAGTTTCTTGTCCCCAGAGTAGAGTTGGATGTAGTCCGAGCTGGCGGTTCCGGCATCCAGTCCGATGGATTGAGCCACGACGAATGCGACGGCTTCGGCTTCGAGTTCGCGGCTTTGCTTGGTGGTTCCTGTGCGGCCGGATCCGTGATGCAGGATTTCGTGCGCGAGTTCGTGCACCAAGGTGGTGAATTCCTGTGCGGGGTCGAGTCCGGACTGGAGTTCGATGGTTCCACCTTTGGAGACTCCAAGGGCTCCGCCGAGCTGCTCCGAGTAGCTGAGCTCGATGTTCATTTGGCGGACGAGGTTCTTGAGTCGGTCGCTGAATTCTCCCGGGTCGCCCTGGGCTTTTGCGAACTCAGGCATCGGTTCTCCATCGGTTTGGCTTACGTCGAAAACGTAGACGACGCGGAATCTGAGAATGCGGTCTTCGTCCTCATCGGGCGGGGATGAGTCGGAGGCCTCGTGCTTGTCACGTTTCAGCGCCATGGGGGCAAGGATGGCGATGCCCTTCTCTCCCGACTTGACGAAGCGTCCAAGGGATTTCCAGGTGTGGAAGCCTGCGACATGGGTTGCTTCGGGTCGCTGCGCCATGATGAGGAGCACGTTGCCGAGGCTGTACTTGTGGAACCGTGCCATGACTCCGAGGAATTCTTGGAGGTGCTGGCTGTGGCCTGCTTCGAGGGCAGTTCCAAGCGCCTCAATTTGCTGTTCGATGAGTGTTTTTGCGTCTTCTGTCTTCATATTCTTTTCCTTCAAAACAATGTTTCAGCCTGTAATCGGGATATCCCCGGGGGCTGCTTCAGTTGATGAGTGAGCCCGGCCAACTGTGACCGGGCGTGGTTGGGCGTCTTACTCCTCAACCTCTTTGCTGGATGGCTCGACGAGAATGAACTCGTACGCTCCTCCGGTGGGCACTGGGATGAGTTCCAGCTTCACACTGAAGCCCTCTCGGTTCTTCAGCGGGAACGCGACGCCGATGCGTCTCCAGATTTTCTTGTCGCCATTTCCGACGTTGACGAGAGCTTCGAGCCGAGTGGTGTTTTCGTTTTTCATACAATCCTCCGATTTGGTTTCGCCCGGGCTTGATTGCCCGCTGGCGCCCTTCGGAAAAGACCATCGCTCCGACAGAACGCAAGGGTGCGGGGCATTGCCCTGGCTGCACAAGCCGCAGGCGCGGAAGCTAGGGTGCCCCTTGCGAGTCCTGGAGGAAGATGGGCTAGAAGCGGCGCAAAGACTAGCGGACAATTCAAGCTCAAGGGTCGATCAATGCGGATGGATATGAATCGAAAACCCTGGATCGAAGTTCAGAGGACGGCGCTGTCGACTCGAACCTGAAAGACCCGGCGTGTTCACCCTCGATAGCTGAGAGGCATTGTGAAGATGAACTCTTGAGCCCCCGGAGGAGCGTCTTCATTCCTTCCATCGGGCCGGGCAAAGGTGAGTGTTCGGACGTCCGAACACCCGTTCTGCCGCTTTCCGTGATAGGTCACTTTCGGTGCGGGCCCTGGGATATCCCCTTCAAACGGCTTTTGATTGAAGGAGAAGAGATGGCAAAGATAGAGCGCAACAAAGACCCGTTCAAAGAGGCGCTCATGCCGCCCGTGTTCAGGGTGCAGCTCGTGCGAGAGAAGTCCGGTCAGCGCACGGGGCTCGATGGGCCTGAGGCGGCGGCTCAGATTCTGGGGCGGTATCTCCAGCACGCGGACCGCGAGCACTTCGTGTCTCTGATGCTCGATGTCAAGAATCAGGTCATCGGCATCCACACCGTGAGCGTGGGGAGCCTGTTCGCCGCCATCGTCTCACCCCGTGAGGTCTTCAAGGCCGCGATTCTCGCCAACGCCGCGGCTATCATTGTCGCCCACAACCATCCGAGTGGCGATGTCACACCCTCTCCTGAGGACATTCAGGTCACCAAGACGCTCAAAGAGGCGGGCAAACTGCTCGATATTGAAGTTCTCGACCACCTGATCCTTGGTGAAGATGGGAAATGGGCTTCGCTCAAGAAGCTCGGTCATTGCTAATGGTCTATGAAGGCTATGCCTCACCACGACTCTGACAGCTTTGAGATGACATCTTTGCGAGCAAGCACTCGCGAGCACAGTTCCCAACGGTTTTCGTCCGGACTGACAGTCTCTTTGTATCGAAGCTCAAAGACGTCTCTGGCTTTCTTGCGCAAGTGCATGTACTCGTCCATTTTCGCCTCCAGGTGCTCGACGTTTTCGATCCAGTCGTCTTCGATGGTGTCAGGCAATCCTCCAAAGATGTCGAACTTGTCTCTGAGCCTTCGTGAGAGCGCCTGGTACACCCGCTCATCGCGTGTGTCGTGGTAGACGAGGTTGAGCATGTCCACCGTGCGACGGGCCTGGCCGAACCTCTTGATGCGTCCTAGCCGTTGCTCTAGGCGGGATGGGTTCCACGGAAGGTCGATGTTGATCAAGGTGCCGAGAGTTTGAAGGTTCAGACCCTCGCAGGCGGCGTCCGTGGCAACAAGAAGGCGGACTTCACGACGCTTGACGGCCGCCTTGATGTCCTCTCGTTCGACGGCACCGGATTCCTCGCCATGAAAAAGTCTGCTCTTGCCGACTCCGGCATACACTGCGATTGGCTCGTCAGGCAGGAGCTTGGCGAGTTCAGACGCTACCCAGTGGGCGGTGTCGTAGTATTGGCTGAAGATGATGCACCCATGCTCTAGCCAGGTCTTGCCCTCCGTTCGGTGTTCGGTCAAGAAGTAGCGAACGGCGTTGAGCTTGGGGTCTCTTGCCTCGGGCCGCGACAACTCATCGATGATTACCTTTAGGAACTGAATTTCCTTGGACGTGAGCCCACTGAGGGCGTCGGCAATTCGAACGGCCTCTTCGTCCTCCTCGTCGATGTTCTCTCGCCCAAGCATCTTCTTGGCCGTTGAGAGCCCGCTGGCGAAGCTTGAACAAATCCGCTGGAGGAGCATCGACTTCATAAATCCAGCTGATTTGGTCCGCAATCGAAGCTCATCCGTGAAGTGTTCGGCGGCCGCATAAGCTAAATCAAACGGGTGGTTAGTGAGCAGACCAAGCCCCTCGAAGCTCATGCCGGGATAAGTCGACGGAGCGGCGTTTTGAAGAGGATGTACCTCAACCGCGACTCTCTCCAGCAGTCCCATTTCCTCCAGTGTTTGGCGGCGGCGTAGCACGGTGTGGCGAAGAACCGGGTTGTGATTCTGATAGAAGCCTGGCTCAAGAGTCTGGGCTACGGACTGCTGCTCAACGTAGTCCAGCGAAGCAAATCCCCGGTCGGTGATGAAGGTTCGGTCAGGAATTCCGAGTTGATACCGAAGCTGAGAGAAGAGCGGGTCTTCCGATCCTGGCGGCAAGGGGTTTCGTAGCCACTCCCAAGAGTCCTTCTCATCGACCGGGGATTCCTCACCCTTCACCCTTGGAAGAGCCTTCTCCCAGTCACTCCAGAGACCAAAGACTTCGCGGCCGAGGACAAAGTCGACTCCGCTGTTGAGGATCCTAAGTAGATCCCACAGTTCATAAACCTCGGTTTGGATTGGGGTGGCGGTTCCGAGTAGCAGATTTTTGGTCCGGTGCCCGATTTGCAGCATGAAGCTGAGGAGATTGTTGGGCTGGTCTTTCTGGTCTCCGAGTCCACCTTTTCGTCGCGCCTTATGTGCCTCGTCTAGGATGACGGTGCCGTATTTGCGCTTCAGCAGGTGCTCACGCTCAGCGGTGCCCTGGAAGATGAGTCCTGTCGAGACCAGGGCGATCTTGTAGGGACATCGCACGATATCCTCGGGGCCGCGAGTTTTGATGATGTGTCCGTTGGGATCGATCCACTCCTTTCGGTTGGAATGCCAAACGGCGCTCGGGATGCCGAGCTTATCCTTGAGCTCCACTTGCCATTGCAGCGTCAGGGTTGAAGGGCAAAGGATCAGCACTGGGCCGTCGTCAAGAAGAGCTGAAACAAGAGCACTGGCGGCAAGCGAGAGCGTTTTTCCAACCCCGACTTCATCAGCAAGGAGCATCCGTGCCATCCCGTAGGTTTCCCGGTGCTGGAGAAACATCGTGACAAAGGAGCGTTGCCAAGGCTGGAGCTGCTCGCCTCCTCGGTAGATAGGGCTCTCAGCAAGCGCTGCGGCGGCCAGATCGCTGGGGGGAACGGCTTCGACGCGAACTTCCTCCCTTTTACCGATGCGTTCAATCTCTTCGATGATCGCTTCCGGTAGAGGAATGGCCTCGTTCCACAAGGCGGCAAACTCCTCTTCCACCCACCGGACTCCGTCGGGGGTTGGGTCTTCCCAGAGGAGTTCATAGTTCCCAGCAAAACCGCTTCTTGTCTCGTTGGCTGAGCCAAGGAAGGAAGTCTTGCTTCCTTCGGCGTCCTCAATCACGCCTGCCTTCCCATGGACAAAGACGAGATCACGGGGGACGACCCGGACTTCCACCCGTCCACTGGTCAGCAGGCTATGTAGTCTTTGGTATCGCTCTTTGTTGAGGAGGGCTTCAATCTCCGCGGGAGCTTCAGCGTTCCAACGTTCTTTCAGCGCGGTCTCACGAGCGTGGCGTGAGACCTTGATGTCGGCGGGGTCTAGGTCGCTATTACAAACAATCTGAACCTTCTCCACCGACCCGAGCTCCTCCCCTACCAGCTCGAAGATGGAGCTTCGGAAGTATCCGGCGATGCGCTTGTAGGACTTGGCCCCCTTGAGCTTCTCCGCCAAAAACGCCCGATCAAGCGGTTGTCGGCGGGATGAGAAGCGGTTCAGGTTGGCCATGACTTATCCTCCCAAAACTAGCCGAGCCGCTCGTTCTTCACGAGTTCTCGCAGGACCCTTGCGGCGCTGGCCTCCTCGGGCCGGATGGCTTCGAGCTGCTTGGCCATGTAACCGGAAAGTTCCGCAACCAACTCGCGTTGGGTCGAGTCGTACCAGTTCGGGACGTTAAGGCGAAGGTGAGCCAAGACGTCGTCCGGAGCTACGTTCTTGACGATCTCCATCATCGCGTAGAGCGAGGCACGAAGAACGCTCTGATGGAATTCGGAGCTTTCCCCCATTTCCGCCCTTCCGAACTCAACCGCCGATTTCAGGCGGGCTGAGTTGGCCCTGCTGGAGGCGAGGAACGCATTGAAATCCCGGACTTTGAACGCCTTAGCAAAGTTCTGATAGTTGTCGAGAGTCTTGGCTCCTCGGGATTCGAGGTCGAGCATCTTCAGATAGAAGCGCTCGGCTCCCGAGAGCTTGTCCCAGTGGCTCTTCTCGATGCCGCCGGGGACCAGGCACTGGTTCGCGGTCGCGACGGCGAACTCAATGAGGCCGTCCACGAAGGTCTTCTCGCCCTTCACACGGGGTCTGAGAGCTTCGGTCGGCATGTCGCGGCCGTCGATGGTGGCGTATTTCGTGAGCACTCGTAGAGCGGCGGCGTAGCCTGCCATCTGGATGTCGGCATCTTCGAAGACGTTCTCATCTCTGTAAAGGCCCTTGGCCTGCTGATTGAGGCCGGTGAGAGTCTGAACCTGTTCCTCGACTTCTTCTTGAATCTCCCAAGCGAGGTCGTCGCGGCTAATCTTGTGGCTGCCAGCGCGTTTTCGCAGGACTAGTAGGACGGTTCCCTTGACGTAGCTCCCTTGGCGTTGGGCGTTGTTCGTTTCGGTGACGACATACCACGCTGCCGTAACTTGAAGGCCGCTCGCCCACACAATGTTGGCCATGTCCGCCCAGATGGAGCCGGACTGGTGAGTGAACATGATGACCTGGATGCCGTTGTCGGGCATGCACTCCGTCATTCGGCCGTAGGCGGCAACCATCCCTTGGCGGAAGTCTTCACCAGAGCCTTTCACTGCAAGGGCTCGACGGCTATCCCAAACCCAGTTCTTGAACTCTGCTGGCGGATTTCGACGGAGCCACGCAATGAAGAAGTCGAGTATTTCCTCGTAATGCACCGCGTCACCGTAGGGTGGGTCGGTGATCAGCACATGAGTAGTGGACGCTAATTCCGAAGCTGGCTCCGGCTTAATGGTGAATTCCACCCCAGAAGCAGTTGGACTCAGGCCATCCTTGCCAAATGCGTTGGCTAACGCCTGTTGGCCCGAGCGGCAGCCGTAATTGAAGAGGGTATTCAGCGCCTGATTATCGAAGACTGCTTGAACGCAACCGCCTCCACCACTGGCGGGATCCCAGCGGCTCAATCTGGCATTTGCGTTCAGAACGCGCGTCAGCCCGAATAGGGTGCCAGGAACGTTGCTCTGGCGAAGTAGAGCTGCGATGAGCAACTGCCTTGGGTTGAAGAGGTGGTGCCAATGCGTCCATCCTCGCTCCCAATTCGGTTGTCTGGTGTTGTATCCAGGCTCGATGCGCATATCAGGCACCCAGCCCTTTGCTTGCCATTCGACGAGATGGGATCCGACGAACTCTTCGACCTTCCGCTCACGTTCCAAGTCGGCGGCGGTCACTGAGCGGAACTCGTAATCCATTTGCTTCTTTTTGCCAGGTTTGGGTCGCATCCACTGCACGCAGTAGAGGCGCTCATGGAAGATGTCGTCCGGGCGTGGTTTGAAGTCGGTGACCTCCCACTGGCGGAGCTTGTTACCCGTCCCACCGTCGGTCTTGCGATAGTCGCCTCGAAGCGTTGAGATTTTGGTTCGATACTCCTTGCCGTCTACCGTATGAATGAGATAGGGGTCTTGCCCACGCCCATCCGATCGCACCGTGCCACGCTCTGCCTTCGCCATTTGGTCTGCGCTAGCGTTTCGGACGATTTCTATTTCGTAGCGCTTCTCAGCGGGTATAGGCACAAGTTGAGCGACCACGGAATACCCTTTGCTAACGACGAAGGTCGGGAGAAGCGGAACCTTCCAACCCGTTTGAGGGCAAACGACCTCCACGCAATACAGGAAGACCTTGGCCTTCCAGCCTTTTCCGTCCTCTTCAATGCCGAGCGAGTCTATTGCTGATTGGACTTTTGCGACGAGAACTTGCTGCTCTTTCTGCATCGCTGTTCGCTTCTCTGGCGAGGCACCGACAATGTTGAACGCGCCCCAGGTGAGCATACAAGCGATGGGGTTGAGATCACTCGCATAGACATCGCATCCAAGCCGGGCCGCCTCGAATGGGATCTGCCCAGAGCCGCAGAAGGTGTCGGCTACGGTCGGGCGCTTTCCGAAGCGCATGATCCCGAGTTGTTCGACGAGCTCAGGAAATGAACTTGCCTCGGTGCCCAAGTGCCGATTAACGACCTCCCAAATAGGGTCGAAGAGTTCATCCCCGCACTCTTCGGGTCTGGCACTCATGGTCACCCAAGTTCGGTATGGCTCAGAATCTTGGACATCGTTCGGCTGACCTAGGAAATGCTTCGTCAGCTTGTCATTCTTGACTTCAAGCCTGGAAGTCAATGCCTCTCGGTCCATGCCCATGAGGAGCTCGAAGATTTCAAGGTCCCGCTTGTCGTCACCCGTTGCAGGAAGAAGGCAACCTAGGATGCAAGCCTTGTTGAGGATGAGCGGCTTGCGCCCCTTCCAAAAGCTTCCTAGTGCCGTCAGGGTCTGTCCAGCCCCTGCCATTCTTTCCTTGTACACCTCGGCAGACAACTTCTGTACGGGGAGAAGCCGCTCGATGAGCGCAGGGGCATCTTTAAGGCTGAATGGGACGACTTTGCTCATGATTCGGACTCCTGGAATAGCGTCGGTGAGAAGAGGTCCCGCTCAACTGGGCGTGGCCTTCGCTTCCTTTCGGCGGGCTTCTCTCCGTCGGATAAGGCGTGGAACAGAGCTTTGCGCCAACCCCTTTCCCGGTCTTCAGCCAACCCAGCTTCGGCCACCGTCATCGAGAACAGCCACCACCGCTCTTCTGGCCTGAGGGCAAGCCATTTGCTGCAAATGATGGGGATGAGCGGCTCCTCCGCCGTCTCAGCTGCCCAGGCGAGCACACAAAGCTCCTTTCCAAGCAGACGATCCACCTTGTTGGTCCCGGTATGCCAGCGACTGGTGACGAGCTTGGCTGACTTGAGGCGGTCGTTGAACTCGCGCCTAGCGGCCTCGGCGATGGCTGACCACACGGTTCTTTTGAGAACCACACGATCTTCTTCCTTTGCGATTCCACCTTCAAGGCCACGGTATCCGTAGTCTTCGACAATCACAACTTCGCCCGTTCTGGCACTAGGAATCTCGACGCGAAACAGGTGGGCCCCATACGTTGTGGGGGCACCAAAATCGACAAGATTCCCTTCCCGAACGAACTGATGGCTCATTGCTCCACTTCGTTGACGGTCAGCTCGATACCGAGCTTATCAGCGAACTCCTTGAGGTCGTGGCCCGAGGCGAACGATGCGCGTCGGAAGGTCATCGTGATAGGAGCATTCGGATCGAACTTCTCCAAGGCCTTGTTGAGCAGGCTCTCGATGAAGTCAGCGGTGACCGGAATTTCACCGATGACGATGCTCACCATTTGAGCGCCCTGCCCGATGGAGATGTTGACGCCCTGAAGTTCCGCCCCCTTCTCTCCCGCGAGCTTGAGACCTTCAAAGGTTTTGGCCCGAGAATCGAGCTTGAATCCAGCGCCTGGGCGAACAATTTTGCCGGGTGGTACCGGGTCGATCTTGACTCCCTTCTCGCTCTTGGCCGGAAAGGTGAACTCGCGCTTGACTTCGAGGCCATCAGCGTGAGCGAACACCTGGATCCTGGCTCCCTTGTCCTCAAGAGGGATCGGTCCGGTGTAGACCGTGCCCTCTCGCGGCTCACTTCCGTCGAGAGTGAAGCGAATCTCACCTCGCGGCGCAACAGTGAGCTCCACGGTTCTCTGGTCGCCGGTTTCAACCATGCGGTTCCGAATCACCAGCTTGTTCGTCCACGTGACCGGTTCGCCCGTGTCGTATTGGTTAGAAGGATCCTTGACGAGGAAGGCGACTCTGAGTGCAGAGGTCGTTAGGTATTGGTCGGAGAGAACCGGCGAGGTTTCGCTCACCGCAGAATCTTCGGCGTAGTGGACCTTCGGAGCTGGTCCCGCATTGACGGGTGTCACCCTCAGGCGAACGTTGCCGTGGTCATCGGGTTCTGACTCGGGAAACACCTGAGCGGAAGTCGTCTTCTTCTTGGGCTTCCTAGTGACGTAGCCGTTGCCCAGGTCTTCCCAGAGCCCTCGATTGCATGCGATGGATTTGAGGCTATCAAGCCCTTTGGGCGGAAGCCAGTACATACCCGCCTGCTCCATGTAGCGGTCCACAACGTCGGCCCATCTTGCCTCATCCATGTTCTCTGGCCAGAGAAGGTCCTGCGCCTTGTCTCTGATCGCGTCGAATTCCCTTTCAACATCGAGATAGAGCTTGAGGGGGTCGGCGGTGAGCGTCTTTTCGATTTGCTCTTCGCCGTTGAATGCCTTGTTGGCGTCGCGAGTCATGTCGAGCGGTTTGTGCCTCAGCTCGGCGGGCTTTCCGGGTCGCTGAACCGGGAAGAACACCTTGTCAAAGAGGTTGAGAATCGTTGAGGTGAAGTCAAGCTCATACGTCTGCTGCTTCTTCTCAAGGTCTTCGCGCTGAGGATGTCCTTTGGGAATCCGTCCATCTGCCTTCTGAGCCGCGAAAAGCTGCCGAGCCGCCTTTTCCAGGCTCGCCATGGCCGTTTTGTCTCCGGTGAGGACGCATAGGTTGTTCTTTTGGCTTAGCGCCTCGAAGAACTTCTGCACCTCCTCGGGTGGGATCTTTGCATCGGGGCTGACGACAAGTAGAACGCGTCCCTTTCGAACCCGGTCGGCAATGTCATCAAGCCGCGGCAGAGGCAGCACTTCCTCATAGGCGGTGCGCCTGGTCGGCTTGAACATTTCCGTGAGCCGATGCCGAATGAGGTCATCGACCTGGTTTTCTGGCGCATCGTGAGCGAGGCTCTGGAGCAGTTTTGTGAGGTTCTCTTGTCGGTCGAAGTAGAAGCGGCCTTCAGGAGTATGGTGAAGGTACCAAGCTTCCCCTTCGAGCTCATCAAACGCCTGCAAGAAGTCGGACGGTTCTCGCAGTGGAGTGATGAGACATTCCACCATCTCCTCGCGGGTGAGTCCCTTCACGGCGTTCACCGCGGTGCTAAGACTCGCCGTGAGGAGCAATGCTCCAACCTGGGTAGCCGCCTCTTTTCCTTGCTGGAGGTCGATTACCTGGGCGTGTGCCGACTGCTGAGAATCCCAAAGGTCCTTAGCGATGACGTCGCGCATGCCCGAGATCTCCGTGAGCTTGTCCCTGACTTCCTGGATGGAGAGGTCGAAATGCTGCGGGCCGATGAGAAACACGTCGTTTGCATCTCGTTCCCAGACGGATCGAAGAAGACGGGAAATGAGTTCAATCAAGCCTCTGGTCTGCTTGAATTGCTCGTTCTCCTTGAAGAGAGCGATGACGTTCTTGAGTCTGGGGTGGAAAGGGTACGTCGAGGCAATTTCATCAGCGATCGCCTCTGCTCCCCGGTTGACCGTTTTGGACTTTGAGGCCTCTTCCAACTTCCGGCCGAATGCGGCGGCGATATCGCCCACTTCCGCCTGGTCCGGCACTTTGGTGAAGAGTCGCTTGCGAAGGATGTCGTAGATTTCGTTCGCGGCCAGGTCGACCGGAGTGATGTTGCGCTCCTGGCGGCCAAGTTCAGACCTAGCGTCTTCGAGCGCTTTATTGATGAGCTTTCCGCCCGTGTCGTAGCTTGCAGCGAGGTCAGAAACGACGATGCAGACATTCTTCTTCTTGCCCGCCGCGGTGAGCAGGTTTGCAAAGGCTCTCGTGGCGATGTCTGCCACCGTTCCGTTTCCGACCTTCTGGGTGTCGTAATACTGGAAGTACGGAGGCATCTCGTCAAGCAGGATCAAGACCGGCTCGTCGCCCGAAAAGAGATTGAGCCATGCGTTCTCGTCCGGCGCCTTTGGACCGGACGTCCAAAACTGGGAGAACTCGCTTCCCTTCCCAAGCTGTTCGGCTATCTCTCCCCAGAAGAAGTGATCGGGATTGTTGCGACCGTTGAACGCGGCGATTTTGGCCTCGTTGAAGCCATCGATATGCGCCATTCCAGAGCAATGGACTTTCCGAAGCGTCTGATTCTTGGCCAGCAGTCCAAACCCGACGAGGAGGTGTGTCTTACCTCCACCCATCGCCTGTTTGAGATGGAAGATGGCCTGGGAGGATGCCCCCGCGAGTCTGGCGATTCCCTCGGTAACGAGGTCAGCCATTCCCTGGGTGATAAAGGTCTTTTGGAAGTAAGCCTCGCCGTCGCCTTCCGCCTTGATGAGCTCGTCGAGCTGCTCAATCTGATCGCTGAGCTTGATTCTCAGGGCGTTTTCGTGGAGTTGACATGCGTCTCGAACGGTTCTCATTGGTCTTGCTGCTCCCTTCCCTCAGCTCGGTCCAACCGGTCCATGAGCTCCTGGTAGCTGTTGGCGTCTTGAATCACGAGTGCGGGCTTGCCTTTGACGGTCAGAACGACTGGCTTATGCGTCTCGCACAGCCTGGCGACCATCTCCTTGTGGTTCCTCAAGAAGTCGGTCAATGAGAACACCTGTCGTAAGTCGAGCATCATCCCTCCGCGTCGCGAATCAAACTTTTCTATGATAGCTTACCCGGCCAGAAAGTGATGTGTCTTCCCGGAACCGCAAAGGTGATCCGGCAGGCGGCGTTCTCCCGGTCCAGTCAAGGACGGTGAAGCCGCTCTGTGCCATCCTTCATCATCACCCCTGGTTCCGGAAGGTGCTTGTTCGGACGTCCGAACAGCCGACTCAGAAGTTGACTGTAAGGGTTCGATTGATGGAACGGGCAACGTCCTGAAGCGACAAATTGCGGAAAAACGCTTGCCATGGTCTGGGTGCGAGGAATCCCATTCGACCGAAGCTGGCATCCCAAACGGGAACAACAGTGCCCGCAAGTCCAGCAGATGAGGCAGCTTCCTGAAGCAAGCCACAGATACGATTCTGCTCCTGAGGCGGGTACGTGCCAAAGGCTGAGGAAACCACGATAATGATGATGTCTTGCCCCTGTTCGCGAAGGTGGGCTACTTCGAATGTAGTCATTGTGTTGATTAGAAGCCGAGTTGCTTCTTGGCCCACTCCTGACCAGCCGCGCTCTTCATCTCGTCCCAAGAGGAAAACTTTGTGTGCTGAGCGACGAAGGACGACCATTCGGGCTTCTGAATGTCGTCTCCGTCTTCGATTCCAGCGTCGTCGATCATCGCCTGCATTGAAGGAAATCTAGTGTTCCGATGCATAAATGAATCGGGGAAGAGCTCTGCGAAAGTGAGATCGTGGGTTCCATCCAGGTCTTTCGCTCGACGCTGCAAGTCGTCGAGCCGCCGCTGAAGTTTGTCTAATCCGGTGATTTTGAGCATGGCGGTTCAGTATTTGTTTCGAATCGCGATGGCCTCCTCGATCCAATCTGCGATATTGTCTTTGATATGTCCATAAGCGAGCTTGCTATCGGTATATGGCTGGTCATAGAGCTTGACAATGGACGAAAGGGGCGTCTTGTTCTCCCCAACGGTAAAGCCCGAAAATGGGTTGTTTCCCTTGGTAGCCTGCTCTCCGGCCAAGTTCTTGAGCCTGTGAATGTGGATTCCCACCACACCTTTGCCGTCATTCCAGGCTTTTTCGATCTCGTAGTTGATCCATTTGCGTCCCGCGGTCGCTGATCCGACAAGCACAATGGCGCAGCTGCGACCAGAGAGCTGGCCGTCGATCCATTTCTTGATTGCGGCGTCTCCGCCCTTAGTGACGGATTCCCAGTCGTTGTCGGAACACGGCGCGTTGCCTTCGAGTGCACCGATATTCCGAACTTGTGAGGCCCGAGCATTGTCGGGTTTGTAGTGGAAGCTGAAAAATACTTTTCTTGCCATTTGTTTTTACCTTCGTTGTTTGTTGATGATTGAAAGCACTGCCCGCACGATTTCCTCGGGCGGTTTGCTCTCGTCCCCAATGGTCGCGAACTCGGTCGCAACATCACCGGAGAAAGCCGTATCGAGATTGGCGGACACTTCGTCCCAGAGATCCTTGGCCAAGAACCCGGTGGCCCCTATTGGAATAAGTGTCTTTCCCAGGGCCTTCGCTATCTCAAACTCTTCTCGCACTCCATTCGCCGGGACAACGGCACCGGTCGAAGAGTCGAGTTTGTTGCCGCAAATGAACACGGCATGGCCCGCCTGGCCGATCATGTCTTGTCGGTAGCGAGTCCAGACTTGAGCGCGAGTGAGCGTTTCCGGAACTTCTTGTGGAAACGGTCGAAGGAGAACTCGTCGCTCGATTTGTTCTCCTTCGATGAGATACACCGATTCGAGCGCACTCATGGAAACGTGGCCTCCAATGCCTAGACCAAACCCGTTGACCAGATTCAAGCCTGCTCCAATGAGCTCACGACCGAGGGTGCGGCAGAGTTCCTCCGTGGGTTCCCGGCCATAGGCACCAAACTCATGGGCACTTCCGGAAACAAACACGTCACTCGCGTGAGCCATACGGTTCAGGCTCTCAAGCAAGTCGGTGATTTCGGCGTACTCGTCAACGAGCACGGTTTGAATCCCGTAACGCTTGAGGTCGTGCATCCTGAGTTCCAACCTTCGGGTCAGATACTCATGCTCGGCCTTCTCTTCCGGCGAGGCTGAAGCACTCAGCGATGGTCGCTTGGTCACATAGAAGTGGTTGCGGACGTTTTGGCCTATGAGTACGCGGACACGGCTGAGGACATACTCGATATTGGGATCAGTGAAACTGAAGCCAAGGAATAAGAAGGTCTTCGAGACGAGTTCTCCTTCAAGCCGTTCAGTGAAGAGCTGCCTTTGCTTAGAATATGTTTCATAGTCATCCCTCGTTAAAACGGCTTCATCCGGCCTCGATATGTCTCCGTGCATTTTGAGAACGGTCACGTCGGATCCTCGAAGCCTATTCGACATCTGAACCTGGTTGTGGATGACTTGGGGCCGTCTGCCCGCTCGCTTAAATGCGTCCTCAATGAGGGTGTCGTAGTTGGTCGTCCAAACTGAATCGATCGGCAAACGTGCGATGAGGTCGTGGTTGGGCGTCGCGTGGACGTCCTTCGTGAACTCATCAATGAGAATCTGGTTCAGCTTGCCCCGGTTTCCAGCTTGATTCTCGTGAAACTGCGCTACAGAGAGCAGATCGACTTCTTGGTCGATGTTGAGGCCAATGTCTGATGCGACGTCTCGGAGCAGAGTCCGCCAGTCCACATAGCCCGCGGGAGCAGACATCCCCGCCCCCAGAAACAAGCCGGCGTTTCGGTCTTTCAGCTCCTGCCCGAAGTCTCGAAGAAGAACTTCTTTAGTGACGGCGTGTGTTATGGCTTGCCTCCAGTGATTAGCGTTTGGAAGGACTCGAACTTGAGGCGAAACCGGTGGTTCTCAGCCCAGTCGGCCCTTAATTGGTCGGCCTCCTCCAAGCTGATGATTTGCGAATGGATCCCGGCCACGACGATGTCTGGAGTGGTCAGGATCTTGAGGTTCGGACTCACGGTTTGAACTCGCTTCACGGCCCTGCGGTCGTCGATGGCGACGGCCCCTTCGAACTCGATGGCCGCGGCAAAGGAGAACGACTCGCCGCTTCCGAGTCCAAGGCCGAGAAGCGTGGCCACGGTGTCCGTAATCGCCTTCCCTTCCAGTGTCAGCGTCTTGATGTGGCCGCCGTTGACCAATTCTTCGAGGTGCTCCCGTTCGGACTGAATCTCCTCGAAGACGGCGTCCACAATTCGGATCCGGTAGCCGAGCCCCTGCATCAAGTCGAATCGACGCACCCTCAAGAAATTGAGGAGCGTCGAAGCGTCTGCGATGAGAAGCGATTCCTCCATTTAGTCGTCGAAGTGCTCCCTCACCTGTTCAAACTCGTCGTCGGGGTCGAGTCCGGCGAGGGCGACAAAATCACGGAAGCGTCCGCCTGAGATCGCTTCCCTGCGGTAAGCCTCTCGGGCCAGCCAGCGGACGTAAGTGTTGAGGAACGGCTGCTCTTCCCCTCGGTCTTCGATGAGGGTTCGGCCTTCTTCTTTCTGAGCGAGGAGAACCTGGAGCTTGTCCCGGTTGACTTTCCCAAGGTCGCTGAGCCGATAGGCGGCGGCTTCGTAGCTGACCTGGAACCAGTCCGCGATGAAAGCGACGTCGTGAAAGGCGATCTCTTGGGAGCCTGGCGCGTTCCGCTTTTCAATCGGCTCGCCGAGCTCGGTGGCCGGGTCGAAGAGCCACATGGTCTCGCGGCTCGGCCCGCCCTTGTCGATGCGGTCGAGCAGGTCGATGACCCCACGCGAGGGCATGAGGAACTCGCTTGCGAAGCTGTTGGCCCGACGCTCGATCAGCTCCTTGGAGTTGCTTGAACTACTGACCGACGCGATGCGGGTTTTGCGGTCGGCCAAAACGTGGGCGTACTCGTGGGCATAAGAGAACCTGCGCCTGCTCCGGCTGTGGGTCTGGTTCACGATGACCGCGGCCCCGATGGCCGAATGGAAAAGGCAGATGCCGGAGACGTTGTCGGGCATTTCTGCCGACACGGCCCAGATGCCTTGCATCGAAATCACTTCGGCGACGTCGGGAATCGGGCCATAGCCAAGACCGAGCCGCTGTCGCTCCTGTTTGGCCAATTCTTGCCCCTGTTCGTATGCCTCGTAGTTGTTGCGGGGATCCCGGATGCCGTAGTCCGGCGGAAGCTGCCTCGGCTCGTCGCCGATCAGCCGCTCAATAGTGCGGGCTTCCTGGAAGATGTTCGAGAACTCAACGAGTTTGCCCCGGAGCCCTGGCGACTCGGCAAGGGCGTTCTGCATCCGGAACAAGGCGGTGAGAGGCTCCTCTTCCTGCGCGTCCTCTTCGAGCAAGATCGAAGAGAGCGAGCGGCCATAGAGCCTGGCCAGGCGAACGATCTCCAGCGAGTTCACGCTGCGAGCACCTGCCTCGATCTGGGCAAGCGACTCGCGGGACAGGCCAAGGTCGTCAGCGACTTCTTGCTGAGTGAGGGCGACGCTCTTTCGGGCGTCCTGCAACCGTTGACCTAGCTGTTCTTGAGTGAGTGCCATAGCGTTCCTTTACATTGTGGGCTGTTCTTGCCCTCATTGCAGGACGGTTATTCCATCCTTGTCAAGAATAGACGCCGATGTAAGGGAAAAAGTTCCAGGCTAGATTCGAATGCGTTCGACCTCGTCGACCCAGAAGGCTGTAAGGCACCGGTTTTCCAGAGGCGTCGGGCCCGAGCGGAGCCCTTTGATAGCTCAAGCGAGGGCGGTTCCTATGGGAAACCTGGGCTCAAATTAGAATGCGCTCTATCTCATCGAGCGTAATCTCGTCACTTGTTCGGTCGTAGAGCTTCGTCGTTCGCGGTGACTCATGGGCCGCGATGGCCTGGGCGTTCTCGATGGTGCCTCCGTTCTCCAGGTAGGCCGTGATTCCCGTCGCCCGAAACGTGTGACAACACGTCGTATCCGGGAGCCCGGCGTCCTCGGCCCGCCGTTTCACCATGCGGAGCACGTCGGTGCGCGTCATTCTTGCCTCTGTGATGGCCCGTTCTCGCGAAATGGTCCGGAAGAGAGGCGTTTTCTTTGGCCAACCCTCGAATTTGGCGGCTTCTAGATAGGCATCGAGGTAGGCCTCGGCGTTGTGGTGGGCAGGAACCTCGTGCCTCTTCCCTCCTTTCTCATGAAGTCTGAGCCACCAGCGCTTTCCATTCTGGAAGTAGTCCTCCTTGTTCATAGCCACGACTGCCCCGACGCGGGCGAAGCTGTAGACCATCGTCGCGATGATGGCCCTGTCTCTCAGCCCCACAATAGTAGAGGTGTCAATCGAATCGAGGAGCTGACGGGCCTGGCTCGCTTTGAGAACCGGAGTCTTCCCTTTCTTGACCACGTGTTTTGGTCCCCTCACCGATGCGGCCGGATTGTGCGGAACGACCTGACCGATGACGAGATAATCGAAGAGCATCCGGATGGCGGCAAGATGTTGCTTCACGCTCGGCGGCGCCATGTACCCTTGGAGCTGCTCGATGTAGACCGAGATGAAGATGGGATTGAGGCGTTCGAGCGGAAGTCTTCTTTCTTCGGCCCACGCCATGAATTGGTAGACCGCCCGGGCGTATGCCATGCGGGTGTTTGGGTTTCGGATGTTCGCGGTGAAGAACTCGATGAACCGCTGCGCGGCCCGCTCCCCTTCCCTGGCGATGACGGCCGGCACCGGAAGAGCGGCATACCCTTCCCCTCCGGAGAGAACCCCCGGATTTCTGCCCCCAAAGGCGACGATTTCACCGTTCATCTGCAAACCCTCCTTGGTGCCTCATAACGTCCTTTATGATACTCTATCTTGACTCAGTCGAACATGTCAGCTCCTGTACTCGCTCGAACGGCTGTTGCCCCTGGGATTGCGCTTAGCTTTAAGGGGTGTTGATCTGCCACCGGGTCAAGGACGACTAGCCCCGGTGGCGGACCTGAATATGGATGTCTATAGGCGAGACCAGTTCGGTCAGTGCTCTGTGGACGGGGGCCCTTCCTTTTCAAACCATGTGTAAAGGACGGGTAAGACCACAAGCGTCAAGAGGGTTGCCGACAGGATGCCGCCTATCACGACGGTTGCAAGCGGTCGCTGAACTTCAGCACCGATGCCCGTGTTCAACGCCATGGGAATAAACCCAAGTGCTGCGACGAGCGCGGTCATGAGGACCGGGCGCAATCGCTGTGACGCGCCTGTTCTGACGGCTTCCAATACCGACATTCCCGACTCGCTCCTCAATCGATTGATCGCCGAAACCATCACCACTCCATTGAGAACCGCAACGCCAGATAGCGCAATGAAACCCACACCCGCCGTGATGCTGAAAGGCATTCCGCGAACAGCCAGGGCGATGATGCCACCAGTTACCGCAAGCGGCACTCCAGTGAAGATCAACGCAGCCTGCTTTATTGACCCAAAGGTCGAGAACAAGAGCACGAAGATGAGCCCCAGCGCAACCGGCACAACAATCGTCAGCCGTTGGGAGGCCCGCTGAAGGTTCTCAAACTGCCCACCCCAGGTCACGTAGTACCCTTCATCGAATTTCAGGTCGGACTTCACCATGCGTTGAGCCTCTGCGATGAACGAGCCCAGGTCGCGCCCACGAACGTTGAGCGTAACGACGACTCGCCGCTTACCCATTTCTCGCGAAATTTGGGCGGGAGCCACCCTGTCGCCAATCGTTGCCAGACTCGAAAGGGGCACGGAGCCGCCCGCGGGGGTCTCAACTCGCAGAGACTTGATCGCTTCTGGATCGTTGCGGATATCTTCGGGCAGTCGCACCGCAAGACCAAACCGACGATCTCCTTCCACAATCTGACCGACTTCTTCACCTCCAAGAGCGACCGAGACGATGTGCTGGATATCCGCGATGCTGATTCCCAGCCGGGCAATGGCCTCCCGGTCAATGTCGATCTGGAAAACCGGTACGTCATCGACTTGCTCGACTTCAATATCAGTTGCTCCCGGAATATCTTGCATCAGGGCTGCGATCTCGTCGGCTTTTGCCTTGAGCTCACCGAGGTTCTCGCCGAACACCTTGATCCCGACGTCCGCCTTTACACCGGATACGATCTCGGCAAACCGGAGTTCGATCGGCTGGCTGAAGTTGTAGCCCTGCCCGGGGACTTGCTGAATCTTTGATTGAAGCTCCGTGATGAGTTTTTCCTTTGTCATGCCTGGTCGCCACTGCGCTTTCGGCTTCAGCGTGAGGAAGCTATCGCTCAAGCTCAGCGGCATCGGGTCGGTTGCGATCTCTGGGGTTCCAGTTCGGGTCACGACCGTCAGCACCTCGGGCACCTCCAGAACCTTCTTCTCATAGGCCGTAACAAGCTTGAGCGTTTGCTCCATGTCAACCGTGCGAACGCGAATTGGCTGAATGACAAGTGACCCTTCATCGAGCTTCGGGACAAACTCAGACCCGATCCGCGTAAAGAGAAAGCCACAAGCAACCAAGAGAATTGAAGCTGCTCCAATTACCCAAGCTCGACGCTTGAGGGCAAAGGCGAGGGTTGGACCGTAGAGCCTCTCGAAGAACCCCAGAAGCCGACTATGCTTCTCCTGAGTATCTCGGCTCAAGAAGAGTGAGCACAGCGTGGGAATCAACGTGAGCGACAGGATGAGCGCGCCGGCCAGCGCCAGAATGAACACAAGCGCCATAGGCCTGAACATCTTGCCCTCCACGCCTTCGAGCGCGAGAATCGGGATGAAGGTGGCGATAATGATCATCTCGCCAAACTGCGTCACCTTTCGAACTTCAGAAGTTGCCTGCTTGATCACTCCCGCAT
>Ga0209573_1001433_pt1 | contig 36978 bp, 34 predicted proteins | sample TNRBio252014_DNA_FD_185870 | JGI IMG/M metagenome (GOLD analysis project Ga0209573, IMG submission 185870) | Wastewater treatment Type I Accumulibacter community from EBPR Bioreactor in Madison, WI, USA - TNR Reactor_6/25/2014_ DNA (SPAdes)... | ecosystem: Engineered > Bioreactor > EBPR >...
GACCCGGCCAGTCTGTACCGGCCGAGCGCCGGTCAGCCGGTCCGGTTCGTCCGCCGCACGGCGCGGGACGCGCCCGATACGGCGGTGGGGCTGCTGCTGGATCGCAGCAGTTCCATGCGCGGGGCGCTGGCGCTGGCCAGCCAGGCCGTCCTGGCGACCGCGCTCGCGCTGAACGAACTGAGCGGCGTGGCCTGCTGGGTGGCGGCCTTTCCGGGGGCGGCCAGCGACCGGGTCGTGCCGCTGGTGGGGTTCGCCGAGCGGGCGCGCCGGGTGGCGGGCCGCTTCGACCTGGGGGCGGTGGGCGGCACCCCGCTGGCCAACGCCCTGTGGCGGGCCGGCTACGAGCTGAGCCAGCGCCCGGAGCCCCGGCGGCTGCTGGTGGTGGCGACGGACGGCGAACCCGACGACGTCGGCGCGGCCCAGCAGATCATCGGCCGGTGCCGCGCCGGCGGCATCGAGGTGATCGGTTTGGGCCTCGGCCAGCACCTGGTCGCGGTCCAGGCGGTGTTCGGTGCCCGGGACGCGACGGCGATCACCGCCCTCGCGGAACTGGCGCCGGCCTTGTTCGCGCTGCTGGAGCGGCGCTTGACGCCGGCGGGATGAGGGGCCTCCGGCCCCGCCCGCCGGTTTGAACCGTAACCCGGCCGGGGCGGCGGGCTGGCCGCCACCCGGCGCTGGATTCTCTGGAGCGACCGATGAATCTGAATACTGTGATCGATCTGTACCCGCTGGACGCCGACCGGGCGACCGACCCGCCCCGGTCGGCGCCGTTGGCGGCGTTTTTGGACCAGTTCGGGCCGGCCCGAGGCTATGCGCTGGAGACCGAGATCGTGGATGCGCTCAGCCTGCACCCCGGGCTGCGGCGCTTGTACGCCCTCGCCCTGCACACCGGGCGCACGCCCGCCGACGCGGGGCTGCCCGCGCCGGCGCTGGCCGATCAGACCCTGGTCTGCCGGGCCACCCTGCGGGATGACCAGGGCCGGGTCGTGGCCACGGCCACGGCCGCCCAGCGAATCCAGATCGACCCGGATCTGGCGGCGCTGGAGACGGCTGCCCGCCAGCGGTTGCGGGCGGCGCTGGGCTTCGGTGACGACGGGCAGGATGCGGCCGCGCGCCTCGACCCGCCTGCCCAGGGGTTCGGCCGGGCGCCGCGCGCCGATTCCCCGCCGCCACCGCCACCGCCGGTCGCGCCGGCCGCGCCCGGCGCACCGCCACCGGACGACGCCACGGCGCTGGCGCTGCTGCGTCGGCAGCTCGCCCATCTGGCGAAAACCCGCGGCGTCGAACCGCCCGCCGTCGCCACCAAGGCTGAGGCGCAAGCGGCCATCAAGGCCCTGTTGCGGCCGTAGCCGGGGCCCACCCCCGACCGGGGACGCACCCGCGCCCCGGTGTCGGGTTTGGGGTTGGCGGCCGGGCCGCCGGCCGCGGCCGGCGCCACCCGAACCGCCGTCAGACGGTTCGTCGCGACCACGCCCGAGCGGTTCGGGCCCGGGACGGGGGACCCATGGTTTTCCCCCACCCACCGCCGGACGCGAGAGACCGGGCTGCTCTCGCCGACCGGTTCCCGCTTTCGGGCCACCAGCCTCACCATCCTCTGGGAATCGAATATGAAGCAACCCACCGTTTTTCGGGCAACGAGCGGTGCCCTCGCGCTGGCCGCGCTCTTGGCCACCGGGGCGGGGCGAGCCGATCCTCTCGTCGATCCGGGCCAGCACTACGACACCAAAGCGCTGATCGTAGACACCGTCCGGGGCTTGCCGAAGTGCCTGAAGTATTGCCTGCTGGGCATCGAAATCCGCATCCGCTCCACCGGCCTTTCGGTCGAGGTGTATTTCGTGCCGCGGGTCGAACACCACATGACCGCCCTGCACGCCATGACCTCCGACCGCTTTCCCCAAGAAGCCTATCGCGAATGGGCCGCTCTGGTGGGCCAAATCCAGAAGCAGTTGTTGGACCAGCTCGCGCGCGCCCTGCCGACCACGCCCCCCGGGTACCGGATCGCCGAGAGCAGCGGCGGCGAGACCCGCTACGGGCAGTACGGCGAGCATCAAAGCACCAACTTCAAGGAAGCCGAATTCATGGGCCATCCGGTCGCCATCCTTCCCGCCCTGGTCGATAAGAACGGCGATCTGTCGGCGGATCGCTCCACCGCGGGCGAGACCGGCGCCGCCTGCGCCGGCGGCAGCGGCGGCGACAGCGGCGGCGCTACGGGCTTGGCCGGCTTCATCGACCCTTGGGTATCCTGGGCGGCGCCCTGCTTCCTGGACCCGAATCGGTGCGCCCCGGGTCCGGCCTTTCCGGGCGCGCAGGTCGCCCAGGCGTTCGACCTGGCGGAGGCCATCGACACGCTCGTCGCCGCGGTGAAGGCGAGCAGGGTGGACTTCCAGTCGATCGCCAAAACCTTGCGGAAGATCGCCCAACAGGTCGCCGACAACGCCGGCCTCGGCGGCGGCGTCAAGATCGACCGGCTGCTGTGCCCGAACGACGTGTGTTACTTCTATCCGTATTACCTGTCCGGGGTGGACGCCCTGTTCTGGCGCTCCGGCTGGCCCATCACCGACGCGACCCACACCGCCACCCTGTTCAATCCGCTGTCCAGCGACCGCATCGGCCGCACCGGCGAGACCTGGGGCCACGTGTATCCGCGCCACGGCTTCGTCAATAACGACCATCCGGGCCGGGTCGCGCCGGTGATCGCCTTGCGCGGCGCGGAGCTGCTGGCCGATGCGAGCGTCCGGCTGCGCCCGAAGCGGACCACGGCCTACGCCCGCGGCGACTGGCAGAACCTCTCGCCCCAGCCGACCGCGTACTGTGAAACCAATATCGCCGATCTGCCCACGCCGATCGATCCGGAAGGCGGCTACGCCCACAACGTCTGGCCGCGCTTCGAGTGTCCGCTGAGCGACATCGGGATTCGGGTGGCGTTCATCCCGTACCGTTATTGCTTTACCTGGGACTGATGGGACCGCGCTGTTTCCGCCGGCGGCGGACGGCAGGCTGCCGGCGGAACGCGCGGGCGAGGGGGCCGAGGCGCGGGCCGAAATCCCCGCGTCCGGGGCCAAAGGTCAAAGAGCCTCGCTTCCGCCCGCCCGCGGCGCGCCGGGGTGGTGGACGGTCCGCCGCCCGTCGAGGGTCTGGCCGTCTTGCAGCGCTTCCGCGTACAGGGTCCGGCCTCCTGCCCCCTGTGCGGCGACAACGATCAGCGCGTCGTACCCGGAAAACCCGTACCGCTCCGCGCGGTGGAGGCCCAGATCGTCGTTTCCAGGGTAATCGGAACGACGGCGCACACCGCGCGCACCGGTTCCAGCCCCTCGCGGATTTCGGGGTACGACCGGCCGCGCTGGCGTGCGGCCATCGAAGCGCACTCGTTGAGGACCTGGACGCGGATCGTGCCGCCCTGGGCCAGCGCGGCCTCGGCGCGATCCGCCTGGGCGCTCGTTGTCAGGCGATAAAAACTTGAGAATCAAGTTTTCAGGAAATCGCCTTAATGCTCGAATTTCTTGAGGTACGCTTTAATCTGATCGGGGTCCAGCCCGCGCAGCCGTTCCTCCGGCCCCAGCCCGCGCAAGCGCTCCTCGGGCGATAATTGCTCCAGAAACGCTCGCCGCTCGTCCGGCGTCAGGCCGTGCAAAAACTGCTGGTGCGCCTCGCGAATAAACTCTTCCATCGTATACGCCATATCCGGTTCCTCCAGGGCATACGTGACCTACAACTGCCGCGGCAATTCCCACGCCCCGCGATGGCGGTGCGGGTAATACGCCGCCCCATGCCGAATCCGATCCTGTTGCCGGCTGAACAGTTCCCAGGCCGCGTTGCGCGGATGCTCGGCGATCTGGCCGAGAACGATCAACCACACCGTGGACGCCCCCCAGCCCAGATCGAACACGCCCGGCCAGGCGGTCGGGGCGAACGGCCGGTGTTTCGCCAGCCCCAGCGGCGCCCGAGTGGCGACGGCATAAAGCTGGAACTGCTCTTCGGCGATGAGGCGATCCGGCGGGCTGGTGAGCTTCCGATAGTTGACGTAGTGGCCGATCAGTTCGTCCAGCGCCCAGCCGTCCAGCGCTTCGTGGTGGGATTTGTAGGTCAGCAGGTTGTGGGCGCGCAAGCCGTCCAGGCCGTCGGGCAGCGCCACCGCCGCTGGGGTCCGTTCGGCCGTTTGTTCGATGATCACCACGTCCAGCAACTGACTCTGCAAGGCCAGTTCCTTTTCCAATTCCACCGGCCACGGGGTATCCCGGAACAGGTCGGTGAGGGTGATGCCAAACAGGCGATGCCATTGCCGAATGCGATCAGGGGTCATGAACGGGCTCCGCGACGTCACCGGCATTCTAATCGGCCACGGGACGGGAGGCAAAACCCCGCGGGTCCGCCGGGTGGGGTACGGGGCAGGGACCATCCCCGTTCGCCGGTGCGGGCGGGCGCGTACCGGCCCAACCGGCTCGCGGGAGACGGTCCCGCGAGCCCGTTCACCGCCAAGAGAGACCGTATTCACCGGTCCAGACGGGTGCAACCGGTGGATGAAATACCGTTGACAAGGCCCCTTTCTCGCGCGCCGTCCCTGGCGCTCGCGTGGGATGGGGGGTTACTTCTTCTGGCCCTTGCCGGCGGGTTCGGCCTGGCCGTCGGTTTGGTGGCCGTTCCCGTTGCCGTTCTCGACCGGGCCGGACAACAGCCGGAACAGGGCCGGGCTGTAGTGCCGTTGGCGGAAGTCGGCGATGGCGGCGGCGTATTTGCCGTTGCTGACCACCTCGAACTCCACCGCGTAGTAGCTCTCGCCGTTGGCGCGGCTGGCGCGCTTGCTCATGGTGGCGCGGATGGTCTTGCCCAGCAGGGTTTCGCCCTTCAAACGGTACTGCCGGCGCAACTCGTCGAAGTTGTCCAGTGATTCGGTCTTGAACAAAATCGACGCCAGCACGCCGTCGGGATCGACGAACACCACCGCCAGCCACGTTTGCAGGCGGTAACCGAAGAACTCGCCGCTGCTGATCTGCGCGCCGACCACCTCCATGTCGAGCCGGGGGCCGCGCATCGTCGCCGCGCCGATCTTGAACTGGCCGCTCTGGCAGTCCGCGCGCCACTGGCGGATGGAGTCGGCCAAAATTTGCCCTTCCGGCAAGCCGGTCTCGTCCAGGGCGATTTCGATAGGTTGGGTTACGGCATTCATTGCGATCTCCTGTCCCGCCCTGGCGGGCGGGTTTTGCGGGGGATGGGAATTACAAAACCGGGACGATTTCCAGCGCGCGGCGCGGGACGTTCCAGCGCAAGCCCAGGCCGCGCGTGCGGAGCAAACCGGCCACGTCCACCAGGGGGACCGTAGGATGGAAGGGGAGGGCAACGGGTTCCTGTTGCAGTGGAGGGGTGATGCGTGATTTCATGGTTTCACCTCGTTCGTTACGGTTCGGGGTTGCTGTGGGGGCGCTTCCGTTGTGCGAGAACGGAAGCGCCTTTTGATTACCCGCTAAACAAGCTGGGGTTCTTCTCGAATTCCTGTTCGGCGATCGGGTTGATTTCTGCTTCGATCATTTCACTGATGTTCCGGCTGGCCATCGTGGAATTGGGGTCTACCCAAACCGAAAGCAGCGCCTGATTAAAAACCGTCGCCTTTTTCCGATCGTCATAAATGGCTGGTAAGGCATGATCGAAAATCTCGTCGCACCGATCTTCAGGGAGGCGATTTAAAAAATGCCAAGGCTTCGCCAGGGTGCTGGCAAATTGCCTGATAAAGTCTTCTTGGGCTTCTTCCTTCGCTGCCTCGCGGTCGAGGCGGGCAAAATACCCCGCGTCGCTGGGTTCGGTTACAGAGGTGAGAGCGGTCATCGTCGTGCTCCAAGGCCGGTTGATTTCCTCCTTTCTTCACTTCCTCCTCGATCAGGATTTTAAGTTTTTTTAAAAACCGGCAAGTGGTTTCGAGAAAACGCTAATAAAAAGATCGGCGAAGAATGGCGTGCAACTTCTGCGAACGGCGGATGAGGAATGCGAACGCCCTCCTGGCGAGGGCGAAGGGGTGCGGAGCAACCGGCAGGGCCGCCGCCGCACTCAGGCATTCCGGCGGCGGCGGGAACGCGCGGCGGGGCCAGGGCGGGCGGGGGCGCCGAGGCAGGGAGGGAGGCGTCGATCGGCAGACGGAACGTTTTTTTGCAGCCGCCGGTCGCTGACGGTGACGACCCAGGCGGCGGGTGGGAATGGAACCGCCCAGCGGGGGGCGGGCGGCGAACCGCGCCGCCCCCCGCGAATCAAGCGGCCCGGTCGAACGCGGCGTCGACTTGGGGTTCGTCTTCGCCCGCCTCCTCGGTGCGGCCAGCGGTCGTTTGCTCGCCCGCGCCGGCCGCCGCGGCGACGGAACCATCCCCGTCCCCGTACCGCGCCAGCCGGTCGTAGGCGGCGCGGGCCTCCGACACGGGCCGGTCGGTGTAGCCGCGACTGGGGAACTCGCAATAGCGCGGCAACCAATTCGCGACCGGCGGGCAGCCCTCGCCCTTCAAGCGGCGGCGAATCGCCGCGCGCAAGTCCTTGCCGGTCGCCTGGCTGGGCGGGGCCGCGCCCACCTCCGCCGCGATGCGGGCCAGCGCCGCCTTGTCGCTCAGCAACTCCACGAAGATATCGTCGGGTTGCCAATGCGCCCGCAGGTCGATCTGGAGCCGTTCGCCCAACCGCTCGGCCAAGCCGCTCCCCGCTACGAGGGTTTCGGCGGTGATCACCGCCAGTACCTTCAATACCTGCGCGTCGCTCAGTTCCAGCAAGCGCCCGAACAGGTGGGCGGTGCGACGGTCGCTGTAACCGTGGCCAGTCAGGGCCGCGTTCGGGCGTTCCGCCTCGGCGGTGGGCGGCGTGGGGTCCGCCTCGCCCGCCAGCCAGTGCCGGACCGTCGCCCGCTCGCCGGCCAACCGGCCGTGCGCGGTGCTGGCCCGAACGCTGGCCTCAATCGCCGTGTCGTGCGGCGGGGTGCGGTCGGCGCGCACCGACCAGTTCTGGTCGCTGCCCATCAGGCACGCCACCGCCAGCCGCAGCGCGATGGCCGGGTGTTGGGTGAGACCGTAACGCACTGCCGCCGCCTTGTGCAGCGCCACGTAGTTTTGCAGGGCTTGGGTGGCTTCGCTCCGAACGGCCTTGGGCGCCTCGTTCGCCGCGCCGGTCGCCGCCGTCCGGCCCGCCGCCCGCCGGTGGGCTTCCTTCAACGGCAAGTAGCCCTCGTGAACCAGCACCTCGCCGTTCTCTTGCGGCAGGATCAACACCCAACCGCCCGCGTCCCGGTCGGTGCGCTGATACTCCCAACTGCGGAAATACTCGCCGATGGCCAGCACCTCGACCTTGGCCCAGCCCTCGGCCCGCAGTCGATCCCGTCGCGCGGCGATGGCCTGGTGTTGCAGCGTCCAGAACTGGGCGCTGTCGTCGAAATACGAAGCCTCCCCGAACAGGTCGACGACGATCCGACCGGGGTAGCATTCCAGCGGGAACCAGGCGACCGCAGTGGCAATCGCCGCGCCGCCGCATAACCAGGCTGGCTCATATTGGGTTTTGAGGGCATAGTAAAATTCGGACTCTGTCCACTCTGTGCCTGTCCGCCATGTGCCGCCTCAACAACCTCATCGATGAAAGAAAATGTTACGAAGAAGTCAGACGGATCCGCTGGCCCCACGGGGTGCGTTGTCCGGGTTGCACGTCCAACAAAATCACCCAGCGCGGTCGCAACCACCGGCAACAAGAATGCCGACGCTACACCTGCAAGAACTGCGGAAAACGGTTTGACGACCTCACCGGGACCCTTTTCATGGGGCGGCATCAGCCCTTATCGGTGTGGTTCGCTTACCTGTACCTGATGGGGCTGAATGGGTCGAACCGGCAGATTGCCGAGGAGTTGAACCTGAACGAAAGCGATGGTCAAGCGATGGCGGAGGCCTTGCGGGGCAGGATCATCCAGCGCCGTTCCAAGGTACGGATGAGCGGCGTGGTGGAATGCGACGAAGTGTATGTCGTGGCTGGCCACAAGGGCAGGCCCGATCGGATCCAGGGACGCGCTCCACGTTGTCGGCGGCTCCAGGGTGCACCCGGTCGGGGCACCCTCGAGAAGGAAAAGCCACCGATCTTCGGGATGATCGAGCGCGGCGGCAAGGTCCGAATCGTCATGCTGGAGAACGTGCAACAGAAGACCATACGACCGCTCATCGAGGCCACGATCGAACCCGGCACGGTGGTCAATACGGACGAGTATGTGATTTATGCGGCCTTGCCACAGTGGGGGTATGTGCACCAGAGCGTGTGTCACCGCCGTGGAGAATACGCCCGTGACGAGGATGGTGACGGTTTCCATGAGGTCCATGTCAATACCATGGAAGGCTTTTGGTCGTTGTTGCGTTCTTGGCTGCGCCCGCATCGAGGCATCTCCCAGGAAAAGTTGCCGATTTACCTGGGATTCTTTGAGTTCGTGCATAACGTCAGGCGCCGCGGTCGGGCCTTGCTGGGGTCACTCCTGGACACTTTATTGCAGCCGGTAGCATGTCCTCAAAACCCAATATGAGCCACCAGGCTTTCAGTTGGCTCCCTTGCGGCGCGGACTGTTCCGGGTCGCGGTACCACTTCAGCCACGCGCGTTGCTGCTTCGGCGTCGCCAGCGCCAGCCGTTGGGCGTCGGCGATCTGGACCGCGCCCTGGCGGGCCTCGCGCTTGATCGGCTCGATCAAGCCGGCCAAGGCCAGCCGCTGGTTCACCAGCCGTTCGGTGACCCCGAACCGGGCGGCGATGGCGGGTACGTCCTGCCCCAGTTTCACCAGCCGGGCGAACGCCTCGTGCTGGTCGAACGGTTCCATCGGCAGGCGTTCGAGATTTTCGGCCAGCGAGATTTCGAGCGCCGCCGCGTCGTCGGTCGCGGCCAGCACCAGACAGGGCAGGGGTCCCACCGCCGTTTCTTGCGCGAGCCGCTGGCAGGCCAGAAACCGGCGTTGGCCGGCGACGATTTCAAAGCGGTCGCCTCCGGCCACCGGCCGCACCAGCAACGGTTGCAACACGCCTTGCGCCCGGATGCTGGCGGCCAGCGTGTCCAACTGCTCGGTCGCGCCGTGGGTGCGGGCGTTGATCGGGGCGACGGTCAGGTGGTCCAGCGGGATCTCATGCAGTTCCATCGGGGTGTCCTCTTTGGGTGTCAATGCAGGGCGTTGACTGCAACGCCAACCGGCGCTCGCCCCACCGGGGCGGGGCAACGGCTCGGTCGTCCGGCGGGTACGCGCTGGCCGACCCGGTCATGGCCTGGATCAGGCCCCCTTTACACTCATCGCTATTCCGAATCAGGGGAGTGTGCAGCGAATGCCGCTCGCCGTGCGCCACGAGACCGGCTGTGCCGAGTTCCGAATAAACTCCCGCCTGGCGGATGACGAAAGAAGGGTCTCGAAAAACCAAGTCGGATGTGGGCGCAACGCAATTTTGCCTGGCTTTAAAACGTCGCACGATTTCTGGCGTCAACTCCATTAGGTTCATACTGCTCTCATGCATGGCTTGCCCTCTGGATGAAGATCGATGGATGGTTTACTTTTTGATAAGATTTAACCATCGATTGAAATACCGGCAATGGAAAATCGCGGATCAAGACAAAATAATCGTGTGATCCTTCAGGGAAAGCGGGAGGTCTTTTGATGCGAGAGGTACGGCCGTGATGCTGCTGGATACGGTAAAAATCACCGAATCCCATCGAATCGACCCGACGGCTTATTTGGAAGGCAGGGGCTTTACGGTGCGCCGGGAAGGCCGGCATTTATCCGTCCGTGCCGGCGACGACGAGCGTTATCGCATCACCCAAAACAGCGACGGGCGCTGGGTGGCCTGCGACCCATTCGGCCAGGGCATCGGCGACAACATCGCCCTGGTGCGCGACCTGGAACCCACCCTCGGCTTTTTGGAGGCCGTGGCGCGGCTGGCCGCCGGGCCGGTGGCCAGCCGGGAACCTCTCCCGGAACCGCCGCGCCGCACTCGTCCCGCCCGCTGGCCCCAGGCCCGCGCCGACCGCCACGCCGGGCGGGTCTACCTGCAAAGGCGGGGCCTTTCGGCGGGTACACTGGACCACGCCGAACGGACGGGCTTCCTGCGCTACGCCAGGGGCAGCGTGCGGTTCGTCGGGCGGGATGTTCGGGGTGCGGCGCGTAACTTCAGTCAGCGCCTGATTCAGCCCGGTCCCGACGAAAAACCGAAGCGTGGTCTGGCGGGCAGCGACCAGACCTATCCGCCGATCCTGCCCGGCAACCCGCGCGTGGTCTGGATCGTGGAGGGCGGCGTCGATGCCCTGGCGACGCGGGACCTGGCGCTCCGGCGTGGCAAAGCGCCGCCCACCGTGCTGGTCAGCGGCGGCACGGTGCGCTGTTTCCTGGACCACCCGACCGTGCAAACCCGGCTGCTGCACGCCGATTTAGTCGTCGTGGTGCGGGACAACGAACGCACGGAACGCAAGCAAGCGGAAACCGACGTCGCCCACGACCGGCAAATCGCGCGCATCCGGGAACTGCGGGGCCACTGCGCCGACTGGCGGCCCCCGGTCGGGGGCAAGGACGTGGCGGAACTGAACCAGCGGGAGCAAGGCGCCGGTGTGGGTCGGTGGGGCGTGAAGCGTTCCCCGCCGGCAACGGACGCGGGCGGACCGTGATGGCCGCCTCCCGCATCGAATGGACCGAGCAGACCTGGAACCCGGTGACCGGCTGCACCAAGGTGTCGGCGGGCTGCAAGCACTGCTACGCCGAACGGATAGCGCTGCGCCTCCAGGCGATGGCCGCGCCGGGCTACGGGCGCGGCTTCGCGCTGACCCTGCACGAGGATCGCCTGAGTCAGCCGCTCGGGCGCAAGAAACCGACGGTCTATTTCGTCGGCTCGATGGCCGACTTGTTTCACGAGGACGTGTCCGACGCCTTCGTCGACCGGGTGCTGGTGACGATCCGCCAAACCCCCCGGCATACCTACCTGCTGCTCACCAAGCGCGCCGAACGCTTGGCCGATTTCTTCGCGAACCGCCCCGTGCCGGGCAACGTCTGGCTGGGCGTCACGGTGGAGGATCGCCGGTATGGGCTACCGCGCGTCGAGCACCTGCGGCAAGTCAAGGCCCGCGTCCGCTTTCTGTCGGTGGAGCCGCTGCTGGAAGACTTGGGGCCGCTGGACCTGGACGGGATTCAGTGGGTCATCGTCGGCGGCGAATCGGGACCGGACGCCCGCCCAATGCGGCTAGAATGGGCGCTGGCCGTGCGCGATCAATGCCGGGCTGCCGGCGTACCGTTCACCTTCAAGCCGTGGGGCGCCTGGGGGTCGGACGGCGTGCGCCGCGACCAGAAAGCCAACGGAAGGATACTGGCCGGGCGGCTGTGGGACGAGCGGCCGGAGTTGAGCGGGGCGCTGCTGTAGCCGGGCGGCTCGGTGGTGACGGTGTTGCTCGAGCGTAGGCGGTGGTTATAATCACCACCATGAACAGCGCGGACCTGATCAAGGAACTGGAAAAAGCTGGCTGGACGCTGCGGGGCGTCAAGGGTTCGCATCACGTCTACACCCATCCGGCGCGCGGCGGGCACCTCAGCGTGCCGCACCCGAAAAAGGACTTGGGCGCGGGGCTGGTACGCAAGCTGCGCAAACAGGCCGGTTTGCTTTGAAGCGAGGACCGCGACCATGAAATTCATCATCGCCATCGAACCGGGCGACGCTACCCACGCCTTCGGGGTGGTGGCGCCTGATTTACCCGGCTGCTTCTCGGCGGGCGACACCTTGGACGAGGCCATCGACCGGGCCAAGGACGCCATCGATTTCCACTGCCAGACCTTGATCGAGGATGGGGGGGACGTGCCGCTGGCGCGCCCCCTGGCCGAACATCAGGCCGATCCCGAGTTCGCCGGCTGGATTTGGGCGGTGGTCGAAGTGCCGGTGGAGCGGTATTTCGGTCCGGCGGAGAAGATTAACATCACCTTGCCCCGCCTGCTACTGGCGAAGATCGACGATCACGTCCGCGCTCGCGGCGAGACCCGCTCCGGCTTTCTGGCGGAGGCGGCGCGGGCGGCGATGCGCTAGGGCTGGGCCATCCTGCCGCCGAAACCCTGCCGGCCCTACCGCGATGGCTAAAAAATTTTCGGAACGGGTGGCCCGGATGTCGCCGGAATCGCGGGCGCGGTCCGACGCGCGCTACCGGCAACTCCTGGCCGAAATGCCGCTGCAAGAGTTGCGGCGGGCGCTCGATCTCACCCAACGACCGGTCGCCGCCGCGCTTGGCATCAACCCGGTCGCCGTGTCCACGATGGAAAGCCAGACCGACCGGTACGTCAGCACCCTGCGCCGCTGCGTCGAAGCGATGGGCGGCGAGTTGCGCAGCGTGGCCCACTGCCCGCAAGGCGCCGTCGAAATCAGCCCGTTCCAGCGGGAAGCGGAACCGACCGAACCGGCAGCGGGGTAGAGCACGGCCTGCTGACCTCTCGGTCGCGCCTTCTCGGCTGGGGGGTAGCGACGTTCCCAGCGATGACCACGACCGCCACTCCCCCAGGACGCCGATGAAAACAGCCCAAACCTTCGCCTGGACCCCCGCCCGACGTGGGGTTTAGGGAGCAGTGGAACGTAAAACCCGGTTAAGCATCCCTGCTCGCTTGGAATACATCACGCAGCTCAAGCGGTGACGCACTTCGCTGCTGAGTGAGTTGCGCAAACGGTCGTTTGTGCAATCGCCCCGGGGTGACGTGTTATTGCAGGTTTTCGCGTTGCAAAACCGTATTGCAAAATCAATTCGATTGGCAATAGGTTTACGCAATCATGTTGTACGGCTAGGCCCTTGTTTTCATGAATAAAAAGGATGCTGACGCTTCAGATATCGCATCTCCTGCGCCGTGGCAAGGTGCCTTAACCCAGTTTTACGTTCCACTACTCCCTAAACCCCAGTTTCAACGCCATGGAGTATGGAAAGAGGGGCCGGTCTCTCCTGGCTCGACGATCAGCCCGCCATCTTCAAGCGCCGGCTTCGGCCACCACCCGCCGCCGCGAACCGGCCAGCCACAAGGCCAGACTGATGACCGCGGCCGGATAGGTAGCCGACAAGCGGTAGAGATTCTCCAGAGACAGCCATTCTCGCAATGGACCGATCACGAACGAACCTAATCCGACGCCCACCATCAGTGCGGCGATCAGCATGGACGACACCCAGGCCACGTGCTCGGGAAATCGTTCCGATGCCAGGGTGATGGTCAGCGGGAAAAAAGCCGAGCAAGCCAAACCCGCCAACGCGAACAGACTCAGACCCAACGCCGGCGTGTCGGCGCCGGGCAGCAGGAGAAACGCCGCGATCATCAGCGCCGGCAGCGTCAGCCAGATCGGCAGCGGCGCGATCCGCACCACCAGGACCGCGACCAACAAGCGACCGGCCACCATCGCTGCCCAGAATACCGACAGGGCCAGGGCCGCCACTCCCGCCGGCAGCGCCTTGGCCTCGCGCAGGTAGATCACCGCCCAGTTGCTGAACGTCCCCTCGGCGAAGGCGTACAGCACCGCGATGGCGGCGAAGATCCAGAACGCGCGGGAAGCCAGCGGTGGGTTCGTCGCGGCGCGACGCTCCACCTCCCCGCCGGCGTCTCGCGGCAACCGGACGGTCGCGGCGAGCAGCGCCAGCACCCCGCTCGAACCGAGCAATAGCAACGGGAACCCGATCCACAGATCCGCCCGGCCGAAGCCGTCCACCAGCAAGGGTCCCACCATCAAGCCGAGTCCCAGCAGGGTGTGCAGGGCAACCACGGCGGTCGACGTGCGCCGGGGAAAGAAGCGGGGAGGGTAACTGTTCAGCGGTGCGCCGCCCAGCCCGAAACTCAGCCCCAGCAACGCCGTGCCCACCAGAATGGTCGGGAACGCCAGCCCTGGCATGACCCAGGTGCTCGCCGCCAGGGCCAGTTGCGACAGGCCGTTGCCCGCCGCCGCCAGCCAGAGCAGGGTTTGCAAACCCAGCCGGCGGGCCAGCGTTCCGCCGGCCACCGCGCCCAGCACCGCCAGCGCGACCTGCGGCAGAAAGATCGCACCGTACTGGGCATCGGTGAAGCCGTGCATCTGCTTCAGCACGGCGCTGCTGGCGGGGAAGCTGACCAGCGTCAGCCCCTGCAGGAAGGCGATGAGATAGACCGCGACCACCGCCGGACCATTTGTTGGAACTTGCTTGACCATGACGCTGCTCCTCACTCGCGGCCGCCGGTGATCAGCCGGGTGCCGCGTTTGTAGGTGAGGTAAGCCCAGAACCATTCAATGGCGACCGACAGCCGTTTGCGCGTGTCCACCAGAAAGAACACATGGGCGACACCCCACAGCCACCAGGCCAGCGCGCCGCTGAAGCGGATCCAGCCGAAATCCACGACCGCCGCCTGCCGGCCGATGGTGGCCAGATTGCCCAGGTGATGATACCGGAACGGCGGCGAATCCACGCGCCCTTCCAGGCGAGCCTTGATGATGCTTGCCACGTAGGCGCCCTGCTGCTTGGCCGCCGGGGCGAGTCCCGGCACCGGCTTGCCGTCCCAGGCTTCGCTCAAGGCGGTATCGCCAATGGCGAAGACATTGGGCAAGCCCGATACGGTCAGATCCGGCCCCACCTTGAGACGGCCGGCCGCGTCGGCTTCGGCCTGGAGCCATTGCGCGGCGGGCGAGGCCATCACCCCCGCCGCCCAAAATACGGTGCGCGAACCGATCCGCTGACCGGACACCAGCACGCCTTCGGCATCGATTTTCTCCACTCGGCTCTTGGTCAGCACTTCCACGCCCAGCGCCCGCAGCGATTGCGCCGCCACCTTCGAGAGCGATTCCGGGAACGCCGGCAGCAGGCGCGGGGCCGACTGCACCAGCAACACTCGCGCCCGGGCCGGATCGATATTGCGGAATTCCCCAGCCAGACCGTGCCGGGCCAGTTCGGCGATGGCGCCGGCCAGTTCCACGCCGGTGGGACCGCCGCCGACGATGACGAAGGTCAACAGCCGCTGCCGCTCCTCGGGATCGGCGCAGTTCTCGGCCTGTTCGAAGGCCAGCAGCAGGCGGCGGCGGATGGCGGTGGCGTCGTCGATGCGCTTCAGGCCCGGGGCGTAGGGTTCCCAGTCGTCGCGCCCGAAGTAGCTGTGGCGGGCACCGGTGGCCAGCACCAGATAGTCGTAACCGATATGCGCGCCGTCGCTCAGAGTGACCTGACGTGCGAGGGCATCCACGTCCGTCACCTCGCCCAGCAACACCCGCACGTTGTGCTGGTCGCGGAACAGCGCCCGAATCGGGGTGGCGACATCGGCCGGCGACAGGCTGGCGGTCGCCACCTGATAGAGCAGCGGCTGGAACAGGTGGTAGTTGCGCTTGTCGATGACCGTGATCCGGCAGGCCGCCAGCCGCAAACCATGCGCCGCCTTCAGCCCGCCGAAGCCGGCGCCGACGACCACCACGTGCGGCACGTCCGCCAGGGCCGCGTCGGACCAGCTTTCGAGGGGCGGGAACCAGCGGGCCAGTTGCTGCTTCAGGACCGCATCGGCGGCGATCGGTCCCGACCCGCGCAGCACAATCAGTCCGAGCAGCAAGCATTCATACAGCCGGTTGATGTTCTGGATTTCGTCCGCGCCCATGAAACCCGCGCCCAGCAACGCTAGCAGCGCGCCGATCGCGGCCAATCGGGTCGCCAGCCCCAGCGCCAGCAGCGGACTGACGAAGCCCAGCATCGCCTCCAGGAACGAACGCCCCACCAGGACCGGCGTGAACCACAAGGTCGCCAGCCAGAGCCGCAGCGCCAGTTGATAAACCGGACCCAGATAGTGGGTGAGCGCGGCGTACCACCGGCCGAGCGGCTTGACCAGCGGCAGCGCCGAGGCAGCCAGACCGGGAGCCAGCAGCCGATCCAGGGAAATCGGCCCCGCGCCCATGACCACGTACCAGCTGAACAGCGCGGCCCAGTAGAGATGCTGATCCAAGGCGCGATATTCGAACTGGATCACCAGCGTCAGGATCAGCAGCGGAATCGCGGCCAGCCGGGTGGCCAGTCCGAAGGCCAGCAACATCGAACCGAGTACTTCGGTGGCGACGCCCAAGGTGGCCGCCGTCGCCGGGTCCAGCCAGGACACCGGATATTCGTAGGTGGCGAGTGTCAACGCGGTGTCCCAACTGGCCAGCTTGAGCACGCCGGACACCCAGAACGCTTGCGCCAGCCACAGCCGGATCGCCAGATCCAGGAAGGGGTAGAGCGTGACTTCGGCGACGCGCAGCGCTTCATCCGCGCGCTTGAGGAAGGCCGCGATGACATTGGCCCGGCGGTGCCGGACGGCGGCGACGGTTGCGGTCAACATGGTTTAGCCCTCCACCGTGCTTGCGACCGGAGTCGCCCTTACCCCCACCCCCTCTCCCGCAGGCGGGAGAGGGGAGTCGCGCCGGGTCGCCATCCGTTGGCTCCAATACGCCGGAATATCCCGCCGGTAGCGACGCATCACCAGATTCGCCAGCAGGCCGGTCCAGCCGGTCTGATGGGCGGCGCCCAGACCCTGGCCGGTGTCGCCGTGGAAGTATTCGTAGAATTGCAGCAGGTCGCGCCAGTGCGGGTCGTGCTGGAAGGGGCTGTCGGCCGGGAATGCCGGGAGTCGGCCCTGTTCGTCGCGCCGGTAAATGCCCACCAGTCGCTCGGCGATCAGGGTGGCGATTTCCTTCAGATTCAGTTCGCGGTTGCCCTGACCGGGCACGGCGATGGTGAAATTGTTGCCGAGGAAGCGGTGGAATTTCTCCAACGCCTGTACCAGCGTGTAATTGGTCGGTAGCCAGATCGGGCCGCGCCAGTTGGAATTGCCGCCGAACAGGCCAGAGTTGGACTCGCCGGGCACGTACTCGATCAGGGCCGCGCCGACGCCGGGCAGCGTTCCCAGGTCCTTGTGGGTGGCGTGGAGACGGCTGACGCTGCGCACGCCGTGCGGCGACAGGAACTCATCCTCACGCAGTAGCCGCTTGAGGATGCGCGGCAGCATTCGATTGGTGACCAGCGACAGCAGATGCTCGCCCCGGTCGTTTTCCCAGTCCGGGCATTGGCAGATGACGCTGCCGTCGAACACGCCGTGGCGATGTTGGCGCAGCACCTCGCGGAAACGGGGCGTCTTGGCCAATAAGCGTTGATCCACCACCTCGCAGGCGAACAGCGGGATCAGCCCGACCCAGGAATACACGTCGATCCGCTGCGTCTGGCCATCCGGGCAAATCATCAAATCCTTGAAGAAGCCCGCCTCCGGGTCCCACAGCGGCACTTCGTTGCCAGTATGGCCGGCGATGGTATGGGCGATGGCGAGAAATTGTTGATAAATCTGGATCGCGATGGCTTCGTAATCGTGATCCTCGGCCGCCAGTTCCAGCGCTATGACCGTCATGTTCAGGGCGAACATCGCCATCCAGCCGGTGGCGTCGGCCTGCTTGAGCGCGTAACCGGCGGGCAACGGGTGGGAACGGTCGAACACCGAGATGTTGTCCAGCCCGAGGAAACCGCCTTCGAACACATTGTTGCCGTCGCTGTCCTTGCGGTTGATCCACCAGGCGTAGTTCAGTAGCAGCTTGTGAAACACCCGTTCCAGGAAGTGGAGATCGCCCTGGCCGCGCTGCACCCGTTCCGCCCGGAACGCTTTCAGGGCGCCCATGGCGTGCACCGGCGGATTCACGTCGCCAAACGCCCATTCATAGGCGGGAATCTGCCCGTTGGGGTGGAGATAGTTCTCTTTCAGCACCAGTTCGATCTGGTCCTTGGCGAAATCGACATCGACCAGCGACAGCGCGGCGGTGTGATACGCCAGATCCCAGGCCGCGAACCAGGGATACTCCCATTTGTCGGGCATAGAGAGGATGTCGGCCGCCTTGAGATGCCGCCAGGTGCGGTTGCGGCCCCATTTGCGGCTGTCGGGCGGCGGGAAGTGGTCGCCGTCCAGCCAGCGGGCCACGTCGTAATGAAAGAACTGTTTGCTCCAGATCATGCCGGCCGACGCCTGGCGAAAAATGCGCTGGTCCTCGTCAGAGGCTTCGGGCAACAGGTCGCGATAGAACAAATCCGCCTCGGACTGACGGCTGGCGAACACCGTCGAATCGTGGGCGAACGGTCGGGCCAGCGGGGCGGCGCTCAGTACCAGTTCCACTTGCGCCTGCTGGCCAGCCGCCACGGTCAACACCTGCCAGGCGGCGAACTTGGTGCCTTCCAGATCGGGATTGACCGCGTCCCGTTCGTCATTGACGACCCGACGGTGGAAACTGTCCTTGACGTAAGGCGTGGCGTTCGCCAGCCCCCACAGGTGCTGGGCGTTGTGCTCGTTCTCGGTGAACAGGGATTCGGCGGATTGCCGGCCATACAGATGATAGGGGCCCAGGGTCGGATGCTCGGCGCGCACCGCCCAGCTCACGCCGGCCGGCGCCGCGATCGCGCGCAAGGTTGGCTTGACCGGTTGTTGGCCGGACGGCTCGACCGGATCGCCCTGCAATTCCGCCAGCGCCCGTTGCTTCTCCTCATCGCCCCAGGCCCAGGTATTGCGGAACCAGAGTTGCGGCAACAGATGCAGGGTCGCTTCCTCGGGTCCACGGTTGGCGGCGGTGATGTGGATGTGGATTTCATCGGGACCGGCCTTGGCGTAACTGACCTCCACGTCCCAGTAGCGGTGGTCGTGGAAAACGCCGGTGTCCAATAGGTTGAACGGCGGGTCTTGCCGGCCCCGACGGCGGTTTTCCTCCACCAGCCAGCCGTAGGGATATTCGGCTTGGGGATACTTGTACCGGTAGCGCAGATAGCTGTGGCTGGGAGTGGCGTCGAGATAGAAGTAATACTCCTTGACATCTTCACCATGATTGCCCTGATTACCGGTCAGACCGAACGCCCGTTCCTTGAGGATCGGGTCGCGGCCGTTCCACAGGGCGAGCGCGAAGCACAGCCGCTGCTGTTCGTCGCAAATCCCGCCCAGGCCGTCTTCATTCCAGCGATAGACGCGGGAACGGGACTGATCGTGGTCGAGATGTTCCCAGGCTTCGCCGTGGGCGCTGTAATCCTCGCGGACCGTGCCCCAGGCCCGTTCCGCGAGATACGGTCCCCACAACCGCCAATTTTCCTGACCTTGGTATTGTCGTTCCAGGCGCAATCGCTCGGGATTGTCGATGGGAATAATGGCCTTCATTGGGGTTTCTCCAGAATAGGGGTTGCACGGGGTGACAGGTCGTTCGTGACCGACGAGCCATTACGCCATCTCTTGGGAAAATTCCTTGCCAGGGAATGAAATAGCCCCATCGATCAAGTATTCGTCACTTGAAATAGCAACACTTATGCCACTGGAGAAACTTCAAGAATAATTAACAACATACATCTTGACTGTTGAACTTTGGTTGAGGGTGAGGACCGCGAAATATCGTAGAGCCGCTAAATACAATGGTTTTGGCAATTGCTCCTGAAAAGCGGTCAAACTCCGCCGATCCACTGGTGAGACGCTATACTTGTGACAGCAGTCCAGGTAAAGGCGCTGCTACTGGTGAGAATGCGGACGCTGCCCGGGTAGGATGTTTTACTGCGTCAACCGCGCCTCGTAGCAACGGACGAGTTCCTGGGGATGGCGAGCAGGGCGGGGGTTTCCAGAGTTGGAAGGCTGGCGATGAATGTTATACTGCTGGTAAAGGTCAGCAGGATCAAGTAGTTCCTGTCAACCACGGCAGATTGTGGTAGATAGCCGGAAACTACATAATCACTGGTTGTCGCGGACGCTTCGCGCCCGCAACAACGGGGCGGCGGACCAAGTACACCATCCCGGCAAGGGTTAAATCATCATCCGAAGGAGTACGCACCATGAAGATCGCTGTTTTCGGAGGCAGTGGCATGATTGGCTCACGTGTTGTTTCTGAAGCTACCCGACGCGGTCATGAGGTAACAGCCGTTAGCCGATCAAACTCTTTGCCGGAGGGCGCGATCAAGTCCGTTGCTATGGGACTCAACGACACGCTCAATGTGGTGGCCTTGATTGAATCAGTCGATGCGACGGTCATATCCGTTTCCCCAGATCGCAGCGGGGGTTCACACGAGCCGATTCTTCAGGCTCATCGTGACCTTATTGCAGCCAAGCCATCTAGTCGCATGCTTATAGTCGGTGGGGCCGGCTCGCTTGAGATCAACGGTGTCCGCCTTCAGGACACACCAGGATTTCCCCCAGCTTATTACAAGGAAGCCTCAACGTTTTCGACCATTCTCGATCTTTATAGAGCGTCGAAGAATCTCAAATGGACTATTCTTTCACCTGCCCCAATGATCGCTCCAGGGACACGCACTGGTGCTTACCGCGTTGGCACTGACAATCCAATCGGCGACTCAATCAGTGCTGAGGACTTTGCTGTTGCGATTGTTGACGAGCTGGAGAAGCCTGCCCATGTCGGCATGCGCTTCACCGTAGCCAATTGACCGATACACACGGCCTAACAACAGCATCCAGCGGACGGCGCTGCGCGCCGCCGCTGATGCTGAGCGTGTGCGCCGGGCATGGCGCGTTACTTCGTAGGTGAAAGTCCTATGGCCAGGTTTACGCAGAGCCGAAGGCAAGGAGAAGGGCAAGGGCGTCGTCGCGAGGCGGGGTCTGGAGGAAGCCCAATCCGAACCCGCGGGGCGATGAACAAAAACCGGATAGGAGGCGTGATGCATCCGGGACGAGCGGGCACGTGACCGCGAAGTCCTCCATCTGCGACTGGGGTGCATTTTGTAAATCCGGCGTCTATGCGGAGAAGGTAACGTGTCTTACCCCGGGAGATCTCCCCGGTGCTTCAAAAGAGCGAAGCTGGGCGTCGGATAACTGGCGCTGAATACCGTGGAGAAGTCAGCAGAGGGCATAGTAGGAGGAAGGCAGGTGAAGCGAGTGAGGCACTCCAGGCCGAAAGGCGGAGCAACAGATAGGCCAAGCCGCAACGCCGGAGCCCGAAGGCCCGAACGGTTCCCCGAGAGGGGATTGAAAGAGAGGAGCACTTGGCTGCTAAGGAACGGCGACATGGCGTCCGGCGAGCCCAGGGGCGAGAGCCCTATGGCTGGGACGAAGTCGCGGTTGGCGCGGTGGCAGGGGAGGCTCCGGTTGAACGGCGTGGTGCATGTGCTCATGCCATGTTGCTTGACTTAATCTGCCGAACCGCCGTGTACGTGACCCGTACGCACGGTGGTGTGGGAGGGGGGAGCCGTGAGGCTTCTCCCTATCCCGATTGCCTGACATTTTTGGACTCCAAAATTTATTGCCGTTTCAACCGCTCCAGCCGCTGCCACGCTTCCAGCACGCAAGCCACCGACCAGGCTTGGGCGCGGGGCGCCGCGCGGGACGTGGGGTGCGGTCCCGTCAAAAATTTCGCTGACCGTGCCCAGGCCGGCATCCAGCAGGTGATCGCGGATCGGCTGCAAGCGGGCCTGGGCCGCCGCCGCGTCGCCGTGGACGCGATACTCGGCCAGCGCGTAATAGCCCAGCAGCCAGCCCCAAACCGGCCCCTGGTGATAGCTGCCGTCGCGTTCCCAAACCCCGCCGAGGTAATAGGGGCGATAATCGGGATGATCGGGCGCGAGCGAACGCAGGCCGTAGGAGGTCAGCAATTCCCGCCCGCAGATTCGCACCACGGTCCGCTGGGTTTCATCGTCCAGCGGGCTGTGCGGCAGACTGACGGCGAAAATCTGATTGGGGCGCGGGGTGGGATCGTCGCCGGCGGGACCGTCCAGCACGTCGAACAGGCCCGCGCCGTCGGGACGGACGAACCGCTGGAAACCCTGCCGGACTCGGACGGCCAGTTCGGCGTAAGGTGCGGACGGTTGCCCCAACCGTTCGGCGAAATCGGCCATGATGTTCAGAGCGTTGTACCAGAGCGCATTGATCTCGACCGGCTTGCCGATGCGCGGCGTCACCACCCAGTCCCCCACCTTGGCGTCCATCCAGGTGAGTTGCACGCCGGGTTCGCCGGCATGAATCAATCCGTCAGCCGGGTCCATGCCGATGCGATAACGAGTTCCCCGGACGTGCCAGTCGATCATGTCGGCCAGCACCGGGAACACCTCGGCCAACACCGGCCAGTCGTTGCTGGCTTCCAGATAGGCCCGCCAAGCCTCGAAGTACCACAGCCCAGCATCCACCGTGTTGTAGTCTGGCGTTTCGCCCGCGCCGGGGAAGACGTTGGGCAACATACCCTGATCGACGAAGCGGGCGAAGGTCAGCAGAATACGCCGAGCGCTGTCGAGCCGGCCGGTGGCCAGAGTCAAGCCCGGCAGGGCGATCATGGTGTCGCGACCCCAGTCGCCGAACCAGGGATAGCCCGCGATCACCGATTCGCCGTCGGGCAAGTCCGGCAGCGGCCGGGCGAACAGGAAGCTGTCGGCGGCCAGCGCCAGTTGTTCGATCCAGTCGGGCGGCGAAATCCCCCCGGCTTCGCCACCCCCCTTTTGCAAAGGGGGGTTGGGGGGGATTTGGAGGGATTGTCGAGCACGGTCGAGCAACGTTGCCTCGCGGTCGAGGAACCGCTGCAACGCCGCGTCCAGATCGGTGGAAGCGTTATCGTGCAGGCTGGCGGTAATGCCGACCCAGTGGCCGGGGCGCAGCGTCAACAGCGCGTCGCCGACGCGCAGATGCGCGTCCCGGTCCGGCAGACCGCGTTCCCGTTCCACGGGCAGATCGAAATTCTCGATCCAGTCCCACTCGGGTTTCAAAGCGCCTCCCGGCGCCTGGAAGCGCAAGGTGAAGCGGTCGGGACAGATCACATGCAGATGATCCTCCACCATCTCCACCTGCGGCGTGAAACCGCCGGGCGTCATGTTGACGTGGTGATCGCGGGCGTTGACCAGCAGCCGGACCCGCAGTGCGAAAATCCCCCCGGCTTCGCCACCCCCCTTTTCCAAAGGGGGGTTAGGGGGGATTTCTTCCAGCCGATACGCGACATACACCGTATTCGCGCCCGGCTCCAGCCAGATGCGCTGTTCGATCACCCGGTCGCCCAGGGCATAGCGCCACACCGGCATCCGCCCGTGCAGGTGGAAGGATTGGAGATGAACGTGCCCTTCGGGGTTTATCGCTCCGCCACCCCAGCGGTTGCTGAACAGCGGGGTTTCCCGGTCGCCGTGGAGCAACGCGGCATCGGCCTTGGCAAACACCAGCCAACGCCCGAGCGGCGGGTAAACCGGCGCGATCAACAGGCCGTGATAGCGTCGGGTCAGCGTTCCCGCGACCGTGCCGGCGGCGTAAGCGCCCAAGCCGTTGCCCAGCCACCACTCGCGCCGCTCGGCTTGGCCGAGATCGCCGCAGACCGCCCGTCCGAAGCGGATGAAATCCGGCAGTTTGTCGTTCATGCCAGCCGCTCCCGTTGTTGCAGACGCTCCGCCACTCGCAATGCCCAGGCGTAGATCGTCAGCGACGGGTTAACCCGGCTGGAGCGCGGCAATACGCTGCCGTCCACCACGTACAGATTGTCCAGACCGTGTACCTTGCCATTGGCGTCCACCACCGAAGTCTGGGGATCGCGGCCCGCCACCAGCGTACCGCAAGCGTGCGCCGTGCCGGCCAGCGGAATGGCCTTGGCCGCCGCCGGCAGGCCGATTTTCAGCAGCGAACGGCCAAAATCGCACACCAGCCGCCGGTGTTCCGCCAGCGCCGCCGGCAGTCGTGCCGGATCATAATCGAGCTGGGGATACCGGGCGCCATTGGTTTTGGCGATGACCCGATTGGCGGGGTCGGAGCCATCCTCGGTCTGCAAAAAGAAGCCGTAAGCGCGGTGGCCGAGCGCGCGGGCGAACCAGCGCGGCACGAATCCCGGAATCAGCGTGCTGAGCAATTCGCCGTCGAAGCCCAGCGGCTGGATGCTGCTGTGCGAAAATCGTTCGTTGAGCAGGAGCAGCGTCTTGCGCAGCAAATCGGTCTTGGGGGTGGCGGAAAACGCCACCATCGCGCTGAGCAGGTGGCACTTGTAGTTCCGCCCTACCGTCCGAGCGCACGGCAGCCGTTCGGCCAGCCCGCTGCTGGTCAGATAGCTTTGCAATAGGCGCGGCGAGTGCAGCGCGCCCGCTGCCAGCAGCACCGAATCGGCCCGGAATTCGCTACCGTTCTCGGCGCGGACGCCGACCAGCCGTTCGGGCCGGTCGGGGTCGGCGACGAAATCGTGCACTGCCTGCCCGGTCAGGATGGTGAGATTGGGCAGATGTTGAACCCGCTCCAGCAGGGCGTGCTGGCCGTCGGCCTTCAGGTTCCTGACCGAGGCGAAGGCGTCGAAATGCGCGGCTTCCTCGGGATGCTCGACGATGCGGGGATCCAGCGCCAGCGCCAGAGGTCGAGCGTCCCAACCGGCGCCGTTGCGGGTGAGCTTGCCGACGATGGCCCGCAGATCCGGTTCCGGTTCGAAGCGATGGACGCCCAGCAATGCCTCCGCCTGCTCGTAGTAAGGCGCCAGATCGGCGTAGGCCATTGGCCAGGGCAGACACTGATGCGCCGGTTCGGCCTCGAACTCGTGGGGATCGAAGCGCGCCAGGGCCGCCCCGTACCATTTGGTCTTGCCGCCCAGATTGAAATACTCCTCCGGCTCGAACGTCCGGCCCTGGTTGTCCAGCCAGGGCTCCTTGCTCTTGAAGATCCCCTGCCGGATCACCTTGTCTACGTCCAGGGTGCTGCCGTCGCGCGGCAGTTCCCGCCCCTTTTCCAGCAGCAGCACCCGTTGGCCGGCGCTGGCCAGGCCATAAGCCGCCGCCGATCCGCCCGCGCCGGAACCCACGATGATGGCGTCGTAATGGGCGACGTTCATGTCAGCCCCCCATGTCGAAACCGGGATAGAGGGTCATGCCGCCATCCACGTACAGGGTGGCGCCGGTGATGTAATCGGAGGCGTCGGAGGCCAGCCAGACCGTGGCGCGGGCGATGTCTTCCGGCTCCCCAACCCGACGGCAGGGAATCAGCTTCAACAGTTCCGCCTCGGCGTCGGGCGTCATCCAGGCGGCGGTATTGATCGGGGTCTTGATCGCGCCGGGCGAGATGGCGTTGACTCGGATCCGGTGGGGCGCCAGTTCCTGAGCCATGGTCTTCATCAGCATGCTGACCCCGCCCTTGGACGTGGCATAGTTGACGTGTCCCGCCCAGGGAATGACGTCATGGACCGAGGACATGCAGATGATCTTGCCGGCAACGCGCGACAGCTCCGGCACGACCCCCCGCCGGAGGAATTCGCGGGCGGCGGCGCGGGAACAGAGGAACTGGCCGGTCAGGTTGATATCGAGCACCTGCTGCCAGTCGGCCAGGCTCATCTCGACCAGGGGCGCGTCCTTCTGCAGGCCGGCGTTGTTGACCAGGATGTCGATGCTGTCCCACGCCTCGAACATCTGGGCGAACATGGCCTCGACCTGGTCTTCCCGGCTGACGTCGGCGCGAATCGCCAACGCTTCGCCGCCGGCAGCCTGAATGTGTTCGACTACAGCCTGCGCCCGGTCCGCGCCGCCGGCGTAATTGACGACCACTTTCGCGCCGGCGACCGCCAACGCCTTGGCGATGGACGCGCCGATACCGGAACTGGCTCCGGTCACGAGGGCACGCTGGCCCTGCAAAACGGGTTCGCTAGTGCTGGTCATCGGCATTGATGTTCTCCTTAATCAAGGGTTCAGGGAATGATTCGAGGGGACAGGGCAATTTACCGGTCGAGTCGCCGCCAAGCCGCCTGTAAGGGAGGAATTGGCTGGCGATCTCGGCATATCAGGATTTAGCTGCGATCATTAAACCCGCCGCTGATGATGGAAAGCATTCCAGAGTTGGAAGTCTCGACAGCGGTTCTGGGGCTAACCACGACATGCTCGTTCTCTACCACACTACGGTCGTTAAAACCGCCGAGCGTCACCACTGTCTCAGTGCGCCGGATCGCCTGCGCGCTCGGGGTATGAGGATTGGAATAAGCATTGCTGATAGCGTCAACATAACTGCTGCCGTGGTTGAAACGCTCCGCCAACGCGGTCGTGCTCAGGGTTAAGCCGGAAGTCAAAATCAATAGAGCGGTTGTGATGGTCTTGTTCATGGGATCACTCCTCATTGGCTGGTTTAGGGATGACATGGACTGTCGATCTCTATCCAGCAACCCTCGTGCCATCTTGATTTATCTAATAAATATTTTTAACTATCAGTAAATTATAAATTTTTATGTCATTCGTGACGGGTGATGGGAACGATTGGCTCCGCGATATATCGCAACGCCGTTAAATAACGCGGCCGATTATTATCGTTTGGATGGTCACAAGCGATGATTCAGCCTCCAGCGATTATTAAAACCACTGGGAAACTGAACATTGTTAAAGAGAGACGCGCAAGAAATCCACCGGCTAGGAGCCGATGGCTAAGGAAAGAAGAGGCTGGTGATTTCGGTGTATCATGATTCGGCTGCGATCATTAAATCCTTCAATCGTGGCGGAGAACATCCTGGAGTGTATGAGGGCGGCCGTTGCGCCGCTTGGCGCGTCGAACGCGCGTACCATTTTTTCAGTCCAGTCTTTCGCAGGAGGATAGATCATGTCGAGCCCCACCATTCCGGATCGCGCTTCAGGCGCCATCATGGGCGCCTTCATCGGTGACGCCCTCGCCCTCGGTCCGCACTGGTATTACGATCTCGACGAACTGCGCCGCGACTACGGCGATTGGATCACCGACTATACCGACCCCCGGCCCGGCCGCTACCATGCCGGACTCCGGGCGGGCCAATGCTCCCAGGCGGGGTTTATCCTCGCGCTCCTGCTGCGCTCGCTGGTGACATGCGGTCGTTACGATCACGACGACTTCTGTCGCCACCTGGATGAGGAACTGTTGCCGCGGCTCGACGGCACGCCCCTGAGTGGGCCGGGGGGCTATACCAGTCAGTCGATCCGCGAGGTATGGCGGCGGCGGGTGGCGCAAGGCCGTCCGTGGGGGCGAACCGGCGGCCACGCCGACACCACGGAAGCGGCGGAACGCACGCTGGCCCTCGCCGTGCGCTATGCGAGGAACCCCCGGCGACTGGCGCGCGCCATCACCCAGAACACCCGGCTGACGCAGAGCGACCCGACCGTGGTGTCGATGACTGTCGCCTACGGCGCCGTACTCGGGATACTGGTGGAAGGACACGCCCTCGACGCCCACTTGTCGGATAAACTCATGCAGCGAGTCAAGGACGGGGCATTGCCTTTTCACGCCGTGACCAGCGACCGGTTGCAACCCCCGCGCCCCGGGTCCGAACCGTCGCGCGTCGGGCGATTCGCCTCCCCGGATGCCCTGCTGACGCCGTCTTACATGGCCGTTGCCGCCGCCGACCCGGAGATCCGCATCGAGCCGGCGTGGAAGGTGTCGCTCGTGTACGGGATGCCCTGCGCGATCTATCACCAGTTGCCGGCGGCCTACTATCTGGCCGCGCGCTTTCGCGCCGATTTCGAATCCGCCGTGCTCCACGCCGTCAACGGGGGTGGCCAAAATCAAGCGCGCGCCATGCTGACCGGCGCCCTGGTCGGTGCGCAGGTCGGTCTTTCCCGGATTCCCCAACGGTTTCTCGACGGGTTGGAAAACGCCGCCGTCCTCGGCCGGTTGGCCGCCGACCTGGCCGCCAGCCTGGAGGCTGGATGAAGCGGGCTGCCAACCCTCTGTGCCATAACCGGACGGATAAGCCGCATAAATACCCCCTCCCGGCGCTTCCTCCGAAGTAACCTTTCACTCCCCCTCCCAGCGGGAGGGGGCTGGGGCAATACTGTTGAAATAAGGAACCCTCTCCCTTTAGGAGAGGGCAGGGTGAGGGTCAAAACGCCTGTTGAAACAACAAGCTTACCGCTAACATTGGGGGCTTTCGCCCTCACCCCAACCCCTCTCCCGGCGGGAGAGGGGCTTAATTCAACAGCATTGCCGCTGGGGGGGTCTGAACGCTGGCAAAGTGGGAATGACTCTGGATTCCCTAGCCAGAGGGAAAAGGTTTAAGGTAGCCTTTCACTCAGGCCGTGAAGGGCCATAGGCCCGCCCTTCGCGTTACTGCGTCGCGATGACGACTTCGAGGTATTCGCCCGGCACGACCAGCGAGTTCGGTCCGCCCACGTTGAGGCGTTCGAGGAGCGCGGTCAGGTCTTCGGTCAACCGCGCCTGACCGGCGGAATCCAGCGCCGCGTAAGCCTTGTGCGTCGGTCCATAGAAATTGCGGAACACCTCGATCCAGTGCGCGGCGGATTGATAGCGGAAGTTGAAATAGCGGCGCACGCAGCGCAGGTCGGTTGCCTCCGCGCCGAACAACTCGACGATCCGTGGCTCGGAACCCCACTGCACTGGGGATAGCGCGCCCGGCGGCGGCGGGACGTGAGAGGCGATCACGCGAAACAGTTGGCCGATGAACCCTTCCGGCGTCCAGTTCGCCATCCCGATGCGTCCCCCGCTGCGCACCACCCGGACTAGTTCGCGAGCTGCCCTGTTTTGATCCGGCGTGAACATCGCGCCGAACGTGGACAGCGCCACGTCGAACGCTCCTTCTTCAAACGGTAAGGCCTCGGCGTCCGCGACTTGAAACTGGATGTCCAATCCTTCGGCCTTGGCCCGCGCCGCGCCTTTTTCGAGCAGATGCGGCACATAGTCCGTGGACGTCACGCGCGCGAAGCGGCGCGCGGCCGCCAGCGTGGCGTTGCCGTTGCCGGCGGCCACATCCAGGACGCGCTCGCCGGCGCGCACGTCTACCGCTTCCGCCAGCGACTCGCCGACCATTTGCAGCGTCGTGCCGATCACCGCATAGTCGCCGCTGGCCCAGGCTGCCTGCTGGCGGTGCTTGATCGCGGTGAAATCAACCGGGGCATGGAAGGCGGTCGATGCCGTCGCCGACGCGGTTGGAGTACATACATTCAGTTCGAGACCCATGGAGATTCTCCCGAGAGTGGATGGAAACTTAGCCTGCCAGTCACCAGTACGGCATTCACTGCGAAAGCAGCGCCTTCGCGCACCCCGCCGATGATGATCAGTGACGCTATTATTCCGGGAGAGCGCCATTGACGCTTCACCCGGCGTCCACCAAACTTGATCCAGCGTCGCGAAAAATTCACGACTAAATCGCTTGTCCACGCCTCTCGATCCTTCGTTCGTCGGTGGTCGCCTTTCATGAGCCGAGATACGCTTTCCGATCTGTTGCGCAGCGTGCGCCTGCGCGGCGCGGTGTTCTTCTACGTGAGCTTGCGCGATCAGTGGTCCGCGGAGGCTTCGACCGCGCAGGAGATCGCCGAGGCGGTGGTGCCCGGCTGCGAGCATGCGATGGAATACCACATGATCGCAAAGGGCGAGGGCTGGGCGGCCGTGTCAGGATTGCCGCCGGTACGGCTTTCCGCTGGTGACATCGTGCTGTTTCCGCAGGGCGACCGTCATGTGATTTCGAGCGCGCCCGGCTTGGAGCCAAACCGGATCGAGCCCGAGTGGGTCTTCGCGCGACGCAACGACCCGAAGCCCTTGCCGATCTCGATTCGTCACGGCGTCGTCGACGATCAGGCGAGTATGCCGATCGAAGACGCCGAAGCGGTTCTGTTATGCGGGTTTCTCGGCTGCGATCTCAAGCCGTTTAATCCGCTGATTGCCGCGTTGCCACGCATCCTGCATCTGCCGGCAGCGCGCGCGGGGGACTGGGTCGCCCGCGTGATCGACCAGGCGGTGGTGGAGTCGAACGAACGCCGGCCCGGCGGAGACGCCGTGCTGGAGCGCCTTTCGGAGATGATGTTCATCGATGTCGCCCGCCGTTACCTCGATAGCTTGCCCGAGGAGGCGACTGGGTGGCTGGCGGGACTGCGCGACCGATTCGTCGGCAAGGCGCTCGCGCTGATGCATGAATGTCCGGATCATGCGTGGAGTGTCGACGATCTCGCCCGGGAGGTCGGCTTATCGCGTTCCGCGCTCCATGAGCGGTTCGTGCAGTACCTCGGCCATCCGCCGATGCACTATCTCGCGAGTTGGCGCATTCAGCTTGGCGCGCGGCTGTTGCGCGAATCGAATCGCAAGGTGGCGACGATTGCGCTCGACGTCGGCTACGACTCCGAAGCGGCGTTCTCGCGGGCGTTCCGGCGGATGGTCGGCATGCCGCCGGCCGCGTGGCGGAAAGCCCAGGTCGGTGCGTAGTCGATGGTTGGGCCTTTCCACATGACCTGTACCATCGCGTTCCCAGCGTTCCCACAGCCCGGCGAAGGCGACCCTTTCGCCGTCCAGGGGGACAATGCAGTAGGGCTGTTGACTCGGTCATGCATCAAGCAAGCAGGCGGACAGGCAACTCAGCGGCGATCACCGCTGGCCGCAACGGAAACCGCTTGATCCTGCTGCTGCGCATGGTCAGACTCAGCAGAGCCGGCGATATGTCCGAACTCAGTACGCCGCCGATTCTCCATTTCTTTGAACAACTTTGATTTGTACTTGGGGAAACAGCAATGACTTGTGGGTTCATGACATCACCTCACGCGACGTTCACGAGAGTCGGACATGGGAAATTTTCTTAGCCACCATGGCAATCATCGAGTCGCCGGCAGGATATCCGCCAAGGGTAATGCAGCCGGAGATATCGAAATACCGGGACCTTAACCGCGGTCGTTGAATCCACCGCTAACAAGGGTGAGCATGTCGGAATTTGAGGTCTGGATATCGGTTCTGGAACCGGCCGTTGACTCTTGGTCTTCCACCGAACTGCGGTTATTGAATCCGCTGATTGTAGAGGACTGGACATGGGTACTGAAGCGGACTTCACTTTGGCGCTTACGAAACTCCGCCAAGGACTCCGGACCCTCGTCGTAGTTTCGGTAGTTGACGTACCCACTGCCGTGCGTGAAAGGCTCCGCCAGCGCGGTCGTGCTGAGAGTCAAACCGGAAGCCAGAATTAACAGGGCGGTCGTGATAGTCTTGTTCATGGGGTACTCCTTAGGGGCTGGTTTAGAGATAACATTGACTGACGATCTCTATTAAGCAACCTCCGTGCCACCCTGAGCTACTCAATAAATATCATTAATTATCAATAGATTATATTTTATTCTGAAATTCATGACTGCTTGATGGAGTCATAGGCTCCGTGATATATCGCAAAGCCTCTAAATAACGCGGCTGGCCGTTATCGCTTGAAGAGGCGCGACCAATGATTCGGTTTTCAGCAGATGTTAAAACCGCCCTGCAACCAAATTTGGTGAAAACGGGCATGCGAGAGAGCCATCGGCCCGGAGCCGATGGCTGAGGGAATAAAGGCGGGAAAAGACGGGATCCAGCTCAGGCGGGGAATTTGGGTTTACGGATGCTCAGTTTCTGCATCCGGGAGCGCAGAGTGCTGGGGTTGATGTCCAGAATTGCCGCCGTACCTGATTCGCCCTCGATCACCCAACCGGTCCGTTCCAGAACCTGGAGAATATAGGCGCGCTCCATCGCTTCGAGCGAACCCAGTGGTTGCGGTGAATGCGTCGTGTCTTGGTCGTCCAGACGCAGCTCAAGCGCGTCGTCGATCTCCAACAGGGGACCGTGGGCGAGAATGATCGCGCGCTCGATGATGTTTTGCAGTTCCCGGATGTTGCCTGGCCAGGAATAACGCAGCAACCGCTCGTGCGCCCGGGGCGAGAGATCGCGAATCGACTTGCCCATCTTTGGCGCGAACTTGTCCAGAAAAAAACGGGCGAGCAGTGGAATATCGGTAGGGCGCTCGCGCAAGGAGGGCAGGCGGATGGGAAACACGTTCAGGCGGTAATACAGATCGGCACGAAATGTTCCTTCCTTGACCATCTTATCCAGTTCGCGATTGGTGGCGGCGACCAGCCGCACGTTGACTTTCAAGGTCTGCGCCCCACCCACGCGCTCGAATTCCTGATCCTGCAACACCCTTAGCAGCTTGGCCTGGGCGCTGGCAGTCAGTTCGCCGACTTCATCCAGAAACAGGGTGCCGCTATCGGCGAGTTCGAAACGACCCTTGCGCTGGGCGATCGCGCCGGTGAATGCGCCTTTTTCGTGGCCGAACAGTTCGCTTTCCACCAGATCGCCGGGCAGAGCAGCGCAATTGACGGGGACGAACAGCTTGTCTCGCCGGTCGCTCAGATCGTGGATCGCCCGCGCGATGACGCTCTTGCCGGTGCCGGTTTCGCCGGTCAGCAGCACGGTGGAATCGGCGCGCGCCACTTGTTCGGCGTGGGCGAACACGTCCTGCATGGCCGGCGAGTCACCGACGATGTGGCCAGGGCTTTGCCGGGTTTTGATCTCCTCTTGCAGGTAAATTTTTTCCAGTTGCAACTGTTTGAGAGTAGCCTGGGACTGCCAGCGCTCGGTCACGTCCCGCAGGATCAGCGTGAAAAACCGCCGCCCTTCGATCTCCAGCGGGGAGAGCGTGGCTTCCACCGGGAATTCCTCACCATCCCGGCGCCGGGCTGTCAGCCCCTCGGGCGCCCACAGTTGCTGGGAGTTCACGGTGGTTGGCTGGACCGCCAGGCAATATCCCTTGAGGAGATTGCCGAAACGCTTGGAGAGGAGCGGTTCGAGCGAATGACCGATCACCTGCTCCGCCGGGCAACGGAATATCTTTTCGGCGGCGGGATTGAACAAGGTGATGCGTTGCTCGGCGTCAATCGTGATGATGGCGTCCAGGGCGCTGGCCAGAATGCTGGCCAGGCGCTCCTCGCTCTTGCGCAGCGCCTGCTCGGCCCTCTTACGCTCCAGCTCTGCCCGGGCGCGGGCGGCGAAAATGCGCAGGAACGCCATGCCCCGGAATTCCTTGACCATCGGCTGGTCGTGAAACACGGCTAGATGGCCCATTTCCTGACCCGATTCGGCCACCAGCGGCACGCCGAAGTAGCTCTCAATCCCCATCTCCTCGAGTTCCGGGTGGCGGGGGAACATCTGGTAAACCTTGTGAGTGTAATACACCGTCTCGCCGCGCATGACGATTTCACAGGGCGTGCCGTCCAGGTCGAATTCGATGTTATCGATGAGCTTGCCATCGAACCAGAACGCCAGGGTGCGCACCCGCGCCCTGTTTTCCAGTAACTCGCTGACGAAGGCGTAGCGCACCCTCAGCGCCTGCGCGAGTTCTCGCACCAGCGCGTAGAAAAATTCGGTGCCGGTGGCGGTGGCGGTGCCTTCGACGATGGCGCGCAAGGCCAGGTGCATGTCATCCCGCTCGTCGGCGGATTGCAGCACGGGATCGGTGCGGGGGGCGGATCGTCTGTCAGTGGGTGATGCAACGGTTCCGTTCATACCAAAGCCCTCCAGAGATGGCTCGTTCCGCAAGAACCACTGAATCAATGTATAGCAGGTTTCGTTGCCATGTGTGACTTGGCCGGTCAGAGATTCGCTTTATTATTGTTACGTTACCAAAGTCCCTCCTTGACGTAGAGTTTGCTCAACAAGGCCACTTGCAGCAGGATGGCTTTCAGGAGCGCGGACTGCATCCGTTCGATTTCCTGAGGAGCGAGCCCGCTGGTGACCAATAAGGTGCGGGCCGTGGCGACCAGCGGAAAGGACAGGGCGATGAGGTAGCGGAAAGCCGGCAGTCGCGCCGACAACGATGGCGCTGGCCGGTCCGGCGGGAGTTCGGCATACAGTTGCATGAGCCAGGCCGGCTCGTGCGGGGAAAGGCAGGTTTCCAACAGCCATCGCCGAAACAGGTGGCGGATGGTTGTGGAGCCCTCCATCGGATTCTCCGGGCCCTCGGTGCGCAGTACGGTTAGCGCCGCCGCCAGGGTGGGATAAGCCGCCACCATGCCGAGCACCATCTCCAGATAGTCGTCGGTCTGATCCTCGAGCACTCGCCAAAGCTTCCGTAACGCCCGGGCATCGTCCCGAGAAAACAGACCGACTCGCCCCAACAATCCGATCTCTTCCGCGTCTGGAAACCCCGGTGGAGCGATTGTGGCCACCCGAGCCTCGCCGGGAAGCTGCGCCAGCGTGTTCATGGGAGCACTGATCTCCTGGGGTTGAGTGAAAAAACCTCTGGTTAGCGGCGAACCAGCCGACCGATCAATTCATCCAGGGACCACTTGCCGGGACCGTGGCAAAACGTGATCAGCAGCAGCAATCCCCAGACCTGGTGATCCTTCAATCCCGCCCCCATCAATTCCGGGTAGGAAACGACCGCCACGATGTTGAACGCGAACAGCGCCAGCGCGGCGTAGCGGGTCCCAAGCCCCAGGAACAGGAACACCGGCAACAACAGTTCCGCCGCCGTGCCCAGATAGGCCGCCAGCGTGGATGGCAGCAAGGGCACTTGATACTCGTACTCGAACAGCGTGAAGGTGCTCTCGGTCGGCAATACGCTCAGCGGATAGTGGAAGATATGTCCGAACAGGGTAAAGCTGTCGGTCGCGGTCTTGGTCAGCCCGGAACTGAAGAAGGCGCTGGCGACCCAGTAGCGGGCCAGAAAATCGGCGACGGGTGTCAGCAAATTTGCGGCCTTGTGCAACAGTGTGTCGGCCTTGCCCAGCAAAGGCGCAATTTTTGCCCGAAACGGGCGCTGGAGTGGATGGGTGAAGGTATCGGTGACGGTCATCATCGGGTTTCTCCTCGGGTGGTTACAATCATTTGAAGATCAATGATCTAGTAGACGAAAAGCAACCAGCGCGCCTTGCAAAACGTGTCGCTGAAAGCAGGCCGGTAAATCGAACGTCGGCTGTGTGGCCAACGCCCGCTCGCAGGCCATGGCGAAATCACCGTCCGTGGTCAAAGCGCGCAACAGGCTGAATTCCCCGTCTTCCAGCACTTGGAATTCGATATCCAGATTCTCGCGGCGGACGATCAGCAGTTTGACGCCGCCCTCGGCCAAATCCACGGTCGGATCGCCGGGATAGTTGTCCTGATTGACCTGCCAGATTCGCAGGATCGGGAAAGCTGATTCCAGCAGGCGGGCGGCGGGATGGAGTTGAAAATGCAATGCTCCTTGCCAGTCGGCGGGTACTCGCGCCAGCGCCGCCACATCGAGCGGTGGATGGCTGGCGGCATGGAAAACCTGGTGATAAGCCCATTCCAGCCGGGCCACATCGGGCAGATAGGCCAATTCGGCGGCTGGCGCGAACGACTGGAGAAACAGCGGGAAATGCTCGCCGAACTCGTGCAGATCGCCCGACCGGGACGGATGGCGCGTGATGTATTGCGCCGCCGCGTATTGGAAGAATTCTGCGCCCACCAGGCGGCGCGTCACCGGATAGACCGCTGCGAGCGCGTCGGTCAGGCCGAGCACGGTGTTGTTCCGATAGATCTGCAAGCGACGCGCGCCGGGCAGACCCGCCGCCCGGATATGGCGGGCGAAGTCGCCTTCGTCGCCGTCCAGCAGCGCACTGACTAAACCGAGTTGCAGTTCACGCAGCCTGGGCATGGCGTTCCTCCAGAATCGCATCCGCCCGCCGGGCTTCGTCCACCAGCACCGCCAGTTCGGGCAGATCGGTATCCCACTCGATCAGCGTCGGAATTGGCCCGAAGCGTTGTACGGCCTGGCGGTAGAGCGTCCAGACCGCTGGCCAGACCGGCCGGTTGTGGGTGTCGACCAATAATTCACCGTCGTCGAAGCGGTTCACCGTAAAGCCCGCCAGATGAATTTCCCGGACGACATGGCGCGGAATCGCCCGAAGGTAGGCGCTGGGGTCAAATCCATGGTTGCGGGCACTGACGTAAACGTTGTTGACATCCAGCAACACACCGCAGCCAGTGCGGTTGGCCAGTTCGGCCAGAAACTCCCATTCGGGAATCGCCGACTCCACGTATTGCAGATAGCTGGATGGGTTCTCGAGCAGAATGGGCCGAGCGAGCCGGTCCTGCACTCGGGCCACTCGCGCCACCATGTGGTAAAGAGCTTCTTTCGTGTAAGGCAGCGGCAGCAAATCGTTTAGATAACGCCCGCCGGCCGAACCCCAAGACAGGTGCTCCGAAACCAGCGCTGGTTCGAACTGCCGGATCAGGTGCTTGAGTTTGGCCAGATGGCGGTGATCGAGCGGATCGGTCGAACCGATGGACAACCCGACGCCGTGCAGGCTCAGAGGATAGTGGGCGCGGATTCGCTCCAGATAGTCCAACGGCTTGCCGCCCGCGCCGAAGTAGTTTTCGCTGTGGACTTCCAGCCAGCCCACCGGCGGCCGGGTTTCCAGCACCGCATCGTAGTGTTCGGCCCGCAGGCCGATTCCGGCGCGGGCCGGAATCGGGCCGGGACCAAGCCTGGACAGAGCCGGCCTGGCGGTCATCGGAGTCGCCTCAAGCCTTCGGCTGGCTGCTGCCGCCGACGATCTTTTCGCAGGTGCCCTTGGGGACGTAGACCCAGGAATCGCCCTGCCCGTCCTTGCTGGCCTGACCGGCGCAGGCGTGCGCGCTGGTTTGACAGTCGTTCTTGCCGGCCTTGACGATGCCGTAGCATTTCTCGGCGCCTTTCTGTTCGGGCACGGGCTGGCTGCTGGCCTGACCGGCGGCGGTCAACAAACCCAGGGCGAAAACGCTGGTGAGGGCGGAATGGACGATGGCTTTGCTGTTCATGAGCGATGGCTCCCAATAAGGTTGACGAGGGTTGACAACATTGAATGCTCCGCGGGACAGCGATCTTCCCGCCGGTGCCGGGCCAGGTGAGCTAAACAATGGCCCAGCTTGTTTGGATGCGCCGCCGAACTGGTCCGAATCCGCTGGATTAGGTTTGCTTGGGCGTTTCGACCTGCGGCGGTAACCCGCTGCAGTCTGTTTCAAGCCCCGTGCCATATTGGAATTTTAGAAATATTATGATATTTATCAAATGATTATATTTGAGATACCCATCTGGGACAAAACGGGGCTGACTGGGGAACCTCGCTATTTCGCGGTGGCCGCGATATCGCGTGGCGAAAATGAGTGGCTTGCTGGCAGGGTTGTCGGGGCCGATGGCTGTCTTGGCGGGAGCGATGCCAGGTCTGGATTTGCGGCCGATTTGAATTCTCGGAGATGGAATCGTCGGCCAGCATTCGGTGGGATACGCGATATTGCATGGTTGCGCGGGAACCGCCAGGATAGGCGCGTCGCGCAGGGAAAAGGTCGTCCTCACCCGAGTCGTCCGCGATCCTGCTGGGGTTATCGAGCGAGCGAGCCCACG
>Ga0209573_1001434_pt1 | contig 36972 bp, 36 predicted proteins | sample TNRBio252014_DNA_FD_185870 | JGI IMG/M metagenome (GOLD analysis project Ga0209573, IMG submission 185870) | Wastewater treatment Type I Accumulibacter community from EBPR Bioreactor in Madison, WI, USA - TNR Reactor_6/25/2014_ DNA (SPAdes)... | ecosystem: Engineered > Bioreactor > EBPR >...
GGGCCGGAGCCCGAAATACTACAGCCTAAAACACCGCTTTTTAACGCGGCATTTTTTACATCCTCAAACCCCGGAATTAGCAATGCCCGCATAGGTTCGGCAACTACATCTTGCAGCGAACGCCCAATAAGCGCATAGTCTTTTTGCGATAAGCCGGCAATTAATCCTGCGAGGTTTCCCCATTGCTCGATGGCATCTTTCAAGGTGATTTCTTGTTTCAAAACTTTGCGGGCGTCTTCGGTTCTTACTTCTATGTTTGGCGTAATTACAACACAATGAAGGTTGTCGGGCGCTGCAATGCTGATTAAATCTAAAGGAGCATAGCTGCGAATAAGTACAAAGCCGCCCATTATTGCCGGAGCAACGTTATCGGCATGTGCTGCACCGCAGGCAATGCGCTCGGCCTCCATGGCAAATGGTACTAACTCTTTGCGCGAAAGTGGTTTGTTCAGCAATTCATTTATAGCAACCACCGCAGCCGCAGAGCTGGCGGCACTTGAACCCATGCCGCTGCCTAATGGAAGATTTTTTTCGATTGAAATATCAATGCCCTGCGAAACATTTAGATGTTGTAAAAATGCATTTACGGCTACTCCGGCAGTGTTTTTTTCTGCTGCTTTTGGTAGCCTGCCTTGGTCGCCAATAATTGAAGTGATGGTAATGCCCGGCTTGTTTGTCAATTTCATGGTTACTACATCGCCCGGGGCATCTACCGCAAAGCCCAAAACATCGAAACCGCAAGCCACATTTGCAATGGTGGCAGGCGCAAAAACTTTGATTGATTTACGCATAAGTTGAAAAGCCGATATCGAGCAAAATACTAAAAGATTTGAGAATAGAACTTTGCAGAATCAATAGCTCAAGTTTGAGCCCAACCATCTTTCCATTTCACTTACACTAAGGTTTTTGGCTTGGGCAAGTGCTTCTACTTGGTCTTTTTGTACTTTACCTACACCAAAATATTTTGCATAGGGCGATGAGAAATAAAAGCCACTTACAGATGCTGTTGGGTACATTGCGTAGCTTTCGGTAAGTTTTATTCCTGTGTTTTTTTCAACATCGAGCAATTGCCAAATCTGTGGTTTCAAAGTGTGGTCGGGGCAGGCAGCGTAGCCGGGAGCCGGGCGAATGCCTTGGTATTTTTCGTGAATCAAGTCATCGTTATTGAGTGTTTCATCTGGTGCGTAAGCCCAAAATTCTTTGCGTACCCTTTCGTGCATTCTTTCGGCAAATGCTTCGGCAAGGCGATCGGCTAATGCTTTTAATAAAATAGAGTTGTAATCGTCATGATCTTTTTCAAATTTCTCTATCCATTTTTCAATACCAATACCGGCAGTAACCGCAAATGCACCTAAATAGTCTTTTGCCGGGGCTACAAAATCTGCAAGCGAAATATTGGGTTGCCCGGGTTGTTTTTTGGTTTGTTGGCGCATGAATGTGAATTCGGTTTTTTCGACCGAATGGTGTTTTACCTTTACTGTTTCGTTATTAGTATTTGCTTCAAAAATGCCAATAACAGCCTTTGCGCTAATCCATTTTTCGGCAATCACTTTTTGCAATAGTGCTTGTGCGTCATCAAACAGTTTTTTTGCTTCGTTTCCATAACGTTCGTGCTCGAAAATTCGCGGGTAAACTCCACTCATTTCCCAAGTAGAAAAGAATGGCGACCAGTCTATGTATGGAATAATATCGTTTAAGTCATAATCTTCAAAAACCTTTACGCCAACTAAGTTTGGTTGGGTTGTTTTTTCTTTGCTCCAATCAATTTGATATTTGTTTTTTCTGGCATCAGCCAACGAAATATATTCGATGTTGCTTTTGCGACTTGCATGTAAAGCGCGCATTTCCGAGTATTCTTTTTTTACCTGCGCTTTAAAATTTTCGCTTTCATCTTTGCTTAATAAACTGCTTGCTACGGTTACTGCCTTTGAAGCGTCTAACACATGCACCACATTACCCGAAAACACGGGTGCTACTTTTACGGCAGTATGCAGTTTTGAAGTGGTTGCTCCACCAATCAGCAAGGGTTTGTTGATGCCGATGCGTTCCATTTCTTTGGCTACATGTACCATTTCATCTAACGATGGCGTTATCAAACCACTCAAGCCGATGATGTCGGCATTTTCTTCTTTTGCGCGCTCTAAAATTTTATCGGCAGGTACCATCACGCCCATATCAACTATCTCGTAGTTGTTGCAAGCCAACACAACGCCTACAATGTTTTTGCCAATGTCGTGCACATCGCCTTTTACGGTGGCCAAAAGTATTTTACCGTTGTTTTTTGCCGTGTCGCCCGATCGTTTTTTCTCTTCTTCTAAAAATGGTAATAAATAGGCTACCGCTTTTTTCATTACACGTGCGCTTTTTACCACTTGTGGCAAAAACATTTTGCCACTGCCAAATAAATCGCCTACAATGTTCATGCCTGCCATTAGCGGCCCTTCAATTACTTCCAATGGTTTGGCATATTTTTGTCGGGCTTCTTCGGTGTCTGCATCAATAAATTCTACAATGCCTTTTACTAAAGCATGTGCCAGTCGGGCTTCCACAGTATCGTTGCGCCATTCTTCGCTTACAGTTTCGGTTTTGCCTTTTTGTTTTACAGTTTCGGCAAAAGCAAGCAGGCGTTCGGTTGCGTCATCTCTTCTATCCAGCAATACATCTTCTACATGTTCCAGTAGGTCTTTAGGAATATCATCATATACTTCCAGCATACTCGGGTTTACAATACCCATATCCATGCCATTTTGTATAGCATGATATAGGAAGGCTGCGTGCATTGCTTCGCGTACTACGTTATTGCCTCTAAAAGAAAATGATACGTTGCTCACGCCACCGCTTACATGAGCATGGGGCAAATTTTCGCGTATCCATTTTGTGGCGCGGAAAAAATCAACTGCGTTTTGGCGGTGTTCTTCCATGCCGGTTGCCACAGGGAAAATATTAGGGTCGAAGATGATGTCTTCGGCAGGGAAGCCTACTTGCTCAACTAATATTTTATAGCTGCGTTGGCATATTTCTATTCTTCTATTGTAGTTATCGGCTTGCCCTTGTTCATCAAATGCCATAACTATTACTGCTGCGCCAAACTGCCTTACTATTTCTGCTTGTTTGATGAATTCATCCTCGCCCGCTTTAAGTGAAATTGAATTTACAATTCCTTTTCCTTGCAGGCATTTTAAACCTGCTTCGATGATGTGGAATTTAGAGCTGTCAATCATTACCGGCACTCGCGAAATATCCGGTTCGGAAGCGGTGAGGTTCAGGAATTTTGTCATGGCGGTTTCGCCATCCAACATGCCCTCGTCCATATTTACATCAATAACTTGCGCCCCACCTTGCACTTGGTCTAATGCTACTGTAAGTGCGTCTTCGTATTTATCTTCCTTGATGAGTTTTAAAAACTTTGCAGAACCGGTAACATTGGTGCGTTCACCAACATTCATAAAATTGCTTTCGGGTGTAAGTGTTACAGGCTCTAAGCCGCTAAGCCGCATGAAAGGATATGGAGTGGGACTTTTGCGAGGAGGGTATTTTTTTGCAACCTCGGCAAAAACACGGATGTGGTCGGGCGTGGTGCCGCAGCAGCCGCCAATAACATTTACGAAGCCGCTTTTTACGAAATCTTCTAATGCTTCGCCCATCATTTGTGGGGTTTCGTCATATCCACCAAAAGCATTTGGCAAGCCTGCATTTGGGTAAGCACTTACAAAGCAACTGGTGCTTTTTGAAATTGCTTCGATGTGTGGGCGCATATCTTTTGCGCCAAGTGCACAATTTAAACCTATAGAAAATGGTTTTGAGTGTGCTACCGAAATTACAAATGCTTCAGGAGTTTGTCCGCTCAGGGTTCTTCCGCTGGCATCGGTAATAGTTCCGGAAATCATAATTGGTAAATCTGTTCCTTTTTCTTTTTGCACTTGGTGAATAGCAAAAAGACAGGCTTTTGCATTTAGTGTATCAAAAATAGTTTCTACCAAAAGAATATCGCAACCACCATCTATCAATCCTCGTGTTTGTTCCGAATAGGCATTTACCAATTCATCGAAAGTAATGGCGCGAAACCCCGGATTGTTTACATCGGGCGATAGCGATGCAGTGCGATTGGTGGGTCCAAATGCGCCTGCTACAAATTTTTTATTGTCGTTTTGCGTGTTCTGTTTTTTGTAAAACTGTTCAACGGCTTTTTTTGCAAGTTTGGCACTTTCGTAATTGATGCGGTAGGCCTCTTTTTCTAATTTATAATCTGCTTGGGCTATCCATGTGCCGCTAAAGGTGTTGGTTTCAATAATATCTGCGCCTGCTTCGAGGTATTCTAAGTGTATAGCTTCAATAATATCGGGGCGGGTGATGCTTAGCAAATCGTTATTGCCGCGCAAATCGTGCGAGTGATTTTTAAAATCTTCTCCCCGAAAGTCTGCCTCGGTAAGTGTGTAGCGCTGAATCATAGTGCCCATGGCTCCGTCCAACACCAAAATTTTTTCTTCTGCTAATTGATATAACAAATCTTTACTCATCGCAATGTTTTATGCGGTGCAGTGAATACAATCAAATCCAGAAATGTTTTTTTTAAAAGATGTCAGTATAAAAAAGGATATACTGAACTTATCTTTCTCTGCAATGGGTGCAGAGTAGGAGTTAGCACCGACAGTTTTGCTGCATTGTAGCAAAAACCCGGTTGCCAAGACTTCGCAGGGCCTAATCCCTCAGTCTTTCTAGATAAGTTGTTTCAAAGAACCGAGCGCGAATATATGATAGATTCGGCTAAGTTCTGCATCCTATTGCAAAGCATTATTGCAATTAAACTATGTTTGGCAAATGAAGTTGCTGGTTTATAGCCTGTATTACATTTTAATTGTTCCACTTTCTAAACTCCCTTTTTCGGTTTTATACAAACTTTCGGATGGATTGTATTTGCTCACTTTTTATGTGCTTAAATACCGAAAAGAAGTGGTGTGGATGAACCTCAAAAATTCATTTCCCGAAAAGAGCGATGCTGAACTGGAGGCTATCAGAAAACAGTTTTACCACAACTTTTGCGATTTGATAGTAGAGAACATAAAATTTTTCAGCATTACTGCCGATGAGGCAATGGAAAGGTGCACTTTTTCTAACCCTGAAGTGATAAATGATTTGTACGAAAAGTACCCCTTGGCTTTTGCTTTTACGGGTCATTTAGGTAATTGGGAAATGGCAGGTATCAGCACTGGTATTTTTGTGAAGTTTTGGCCGGTAGTTTCTTACAAACCTTTTAATAATGTGGCTTTTGAAAAGTTGATGACTGAAATACGCAGTAGATTTTTCAATATTGTGCCTTACTACGAGGTGAAGAAAAATGTAGAACACACCATTGCCACCGGCTTGTTTCCGATCAATAAAAGAGATCCCTCACGCAAGCCTGTACTTATTTTTCTGCCCGACCAAGCTCCCTCGCAAAAAAATTCTTTTCACTGGGTAACTTTTCTAAATCAGGAAACTGCTTTTTACACAAAAGTTGAAGACATGGCGCGTACCTACAATGTTCCTGTGGTGTTTTGCAATATTGCCAGGTTGGGTAGGGGCAATTTTAGAATAGATTTGACGTTAATAGCCGAACAACCCGCCCAAACCCAACCTTTGGAGATTACTAACAAATACATTGAGTTGTTGGAAAAATGTATTCGCGAAACACCCCACAATTGGCTTTGGAGCCACAAAAGATGGAAGAGAAAAAGAATTGTTTGAATATTGTTTTGGATGATGTTGCACACAATCATACCTTCGCATTCGTAATGCTGAGAAAAATTCTCCCTTTTTTATTGTTGGCTTTCGCGTTAAACGCAAGTGCGCAGTTCAATGTGCATGAGCTTGGCAAAAAGAAGGTTTACTTTGGTATTGCAGTGGGTGTAAACGTTGCTGATTTTACAATTATCCGCAAGCAGTTTAGAGCCGAAACAGACAGTATTCGCTCTATGCGTCCTGTGTTGGGGCCGGGTTTCAATTTGGGGATTATCTGTAATTATCAATTTCATAAGTATTTCGATTTAAGGTTTATTCCAACGCTTTCATTTTCCGATAAGTCTATTGAATATACCCAAAAGGGAAATCCATCAATTATTAAAAAAACGGTACAGTCTATTTACTTAGATTTTCCTGTATTGATGCGTTATAAAAGTAAGCCTATCAAAGATTTTAGAATTTATGTACTTGCCGGAATTCGCTATGATTTCGACCTTGCTTCTAACCAAAAATCGCGAAGGGCGGTAGATGTGATTAAAGCCAGCAGGCACGATGTGGCAGTAGAAGCTGGTATTGGATTTATGTATTATTTTCCATACTTTATTATGAGTCCGGAGTTTAAGTTTACACATGGAGTGTTGAATATTCATCAACCAACAGATGGGCTTATCTATTCGCGAGTGTTAGATAAGTTGTTTTCTCGCGCTTTTACTATTACTTTAAATTTAGAAGGTTAGGATACTAATAATTATTGGTGTTATTCTTCCCAACTGCTACACTCGCCAGTTTCAAAAAGTTACCGGTGAATTATCAGTTTTTTTCGGTTGTAATGTTTTGTGTTGTTTGTTTGCACCACATACACACCATTGCAAAGTGAACTTACATCTATCAATTGGTTGCAAGTTGTGGTGCTATGCAAAACTATTTTGCCTGATATGTCTGTTACATTCAATTCAATATTATTGCTGCAGTTCTTGGCATCAATAGCGAAATAATTGCTGCATGGGTTTGGGTAAAGGCGCAGTTGGCTTTCGTATATGTTTTCTACAGAACTTACTCCGCCTTGATTGAGCACACTAATGGAATCAATATCCATGAAAAACTTGTCGCTACCCCGCACACAACGAAACTTTAAACGAATATTTTTACCGGCATGATTGCCTAATGGCACTTGTACTCTTTTAAAATTCAAATTGGGTTGATGATTAGCAGAGTCAATTAGATGAATGGTTGAAAATGTGCTGTCGTTTTCGGTAATCTGAACTTCAAGTTTGTCGCCATTTACAGGCATTTTAGGTTCCGATGGATAAATAAAGTCGCGCACCCAACGGTAGTAAAAAACCAGTATGCTGCTTTGGGTAAGCGGCCCTATCAATGGCGTGATGGTTGAATCTTGGGTGTCGCCCGAATGTAGTAATGCCGCCAGTCCTTTTAAATCGTTTAAGCCATGATAACTAAGTACGCTAATGTCGCCACTATACCCTGCCGGAACTTGATTGCTTAATGTGGTTTCAAAAGTTTCTTTGTAAGGATATTGCTGTGCCGAAACAGTGTAGGAGAGGAGCAATACAATTGCGTAGCTGAAAAAATATCTCATCGGGCTAAAATAATAAGTGTGGGTAAACGACTATGAAATACTTATTGAAATGACCATAGTTGTGTTGTAATATTGTGTTGCTATATATTACAACAGAGATTTGATAAAGAGAAAAGGAGAATTTTTAGATGCCATTCAAAATGACTTCAAATAAAAAGGCGGGATCTACTCGAAGTATTGCCCCGCCCACGCTCCGTGATTGGCAGTGTTGCCGCTCACTAACGAATGTTGCCATTCGCTAATGCAAATATAATAAAATCAAATCTAAAACCTGTTTTCTTTGTTGAAAATAGGAGTTTGGGTGTTCGTTTTTGTTGCGATTTCGATACAGTTGTTACAAGCGCAATCGCCAAAAGTTATCAAGCAAAAATTAAGTAATATGAGTACAAGTAGTAAAATGCAGGTAGAAGTTTGGAGTGATGTGATGTGCCCTTTTTGTTACATCGGCAAGCGAAAATTTGAAGCCGCACAGCAACAATTTGCTGGAAGCGATAGTATTGAAATAGTGTGGAAGAGTTATCAATTGCAACCCGATTTGATAAGCGACCCAACCAAAAATACAATCGAGCATCTGGCGGAGTCAAAAGGCTGGACAATGGATTACACCAAGCAAACTGTAAGCCATGTTGTAAATATGGCGCAGCAGGTGGGGCTTGCATATAATTTTGATAAGGCAGTGGTGGCAAATTCATTTGATGCGCACAGGCTTTCGCATTATGCTACACAGCATGGCAAAGGCGATGCTATGGAAGAGCAGTTGTTTAAAGCGTATTTTACCGATGGTAAAAACACAGCAAGTCATGAAGTGCTTACACAATTGGCAGTAGCAATTGGTTTAAATGAATCAAGCGTAAAAGAAGTTTTAGCAAGCAATCAGTTTGCCGATGAAGTGCGGCACGATATTTACGAAGCATCGCAAATTGGTGTAAAAGGAGTACCGTTTTTTGTATTCAACAGAAAATATGCAGTTAGCGGAGCGCAAGATACCCAGGTGTTTTTAGATACTCTGAAAAAAGCTTTTGGCGAATGGAAACAGGCCAATGAAAAAAGTGTGCTTGAGGTGAGAGACGGTGCAGTTTGCACTCCCGATGGTGAGTGTAAATAGGTATTAGAATTTTTCTTTACTGTTATTGTTTATGTTTTCAATACTTTTTCTGCAATTGCCATTCAGCGAATAGGTTACATTCGCAGCCTTATGGAGTTTATTAAAGAGATATTAGATTTTTTTCTGCACTTAGATAAGCATTTGCAGGCAATGATTTTAGACTATGGCATGTTTGTTTATGCCATTTTGTTTCTGATTGTTTTTGTCGAAACCGGATTGGTGGTGATGCCTTTTTTGCCTGGCGATTCGCTTTTGTTTGCTGCCGGTAGTTTTGCTGCTTTAGGTAGTTTGAATTTGACGTATTTGATTTTGTTGCTCTTTGTTGCCGCTGTGCTTGGCGATACCGTAAATTACTACATCGGCAAAAATTTGGGTCTTAAAGTGCTGAAATGGAAAATCGGAAATCGGCAATTAGTTAAGCAAGAATACATAGACAAAACTCACGAGTTTTACGAAAAACACGGGCCGAAGGCTATCATTATTGCGCGCTTTGTGCCAATAGTGCGCACTTTTGCGCCTTTTGTTGCCGGCATTGGCGAAATGGAGTATCGCAAGTTTGCTATTTATAACGTTGCGGGTGGTGCTATTTGGGTTGTAGGTTTAACATTGTTGGGCTACTGGTTTGGCAATATGGAAATTGTGCGCAAGAATTTCGAGATAGTAATTTTTGGTATTATCGGCATCTCGGTTCTACCAATAATAATTGGATATTTTACCGAAAGTAAGAAAGCAAAATCATGAAGTTAGAACGCTGTATTTACACCGAAGAACATTTGTTGTTTGCACAAAGTGTGCGCGATTTTGTAAACAAGGAAATAGCGCCATACAACCCTCAATGGGAGAAAGATAAAATGGTAAGCCGCGAAAGTTGGCAAAAACTTGGCGAGGCCGGTTTTTTATGTATGCAAGTAGATGAGCAATATGGCGGCTTAGGCATAAAAGATTTTCGATACAATGCTATTTTTATTGAAGAACTCGGACGTACCGGTTGCGGTGGCCCTGCGGTTGGTTATCCTTTGCATTCAGATATTGTAGCGCCATACATCGAGCATTATGGTACCGAAGCCATCAAACACAAATGGCTGCCCAAAATGGTAAGTGGCGAAGCTATTGCCGCAATTGCCATGACCGAGCCTGGTGCAGGAAGCGATTTGCAAGGTATGCGCGCCACTGCAATTGATAAAGGCGATTATTACTTATTGAATGGCTCAAAAACATTTATCACCAATGGTTATTTGAGCGATGTGGTAGTAGTGGCAGCTAAAACAAACCCGGCATTAGGTGCAAAAGGTATTAGCTTGTTTGTAGTTGAAACAGGAATGAAAGGCTACAGCAAAGGAAAGCCTTTTGAAAAGGCTGGATTACATGCACAAGATACCTGTGAACTTTTTTTTGAAAATGTAGAGGTGCCCAAAGAAAATTTGCTAGGCAAAGAAGGTGAGGGGTTCAAGTATTTAATGACAGAACTTTCGCAAGAGCGCTTGGTAGTAGGTTTGGGAGCCATTGCATTGGCCGAGGCAGTGTTTACCGCTACTGTTCAATACACAAAAGATAGAATTGCTTTTGGTAAACCAATTACCCAACTGCAAAATACTCGTTTTAAATTGGCCGAAATTGCTACCGAAATCACTGTTGGTAGAACCTTTGCCGATAGATGTTTGGAATTGCACTGCGATAAAAAGTTAGATCAGGCTTCGGCAAGTGCTTGCAAATATTGGCTCACCGAAATGCAATGCAAAGTTGCAGACGAATGTGTGCAGTTGCATGGCGGCTACGGTTACATGTGGGAGTATTTAGCTGCTCGCGCATGGGCTGATGCTCGTGTGCAACGCATTTATGCCGGCACAAACGAGATTATGAAGGAATTGATTGCCCGCAGTGTGATTGGGTGATTTTTTATCTGATTGGGCTATGCCTGATGCTTCAAAATACTTTCAGTAAGCACTTTATAAACTTTTGTCATCTCCTCTTCGTTGTGCAGTAAATTCAAATGCGCATCAATGGTAAAAAAATCTTTGCGGGCAGCAGGGCCGGTTTGTAATTGCAATGGGCTGTGTGTGGCAATATTTTCGGCAGAATTAGCGATAAGCGGGCGAAGTATATCTAAAGTAAGATTTTGTTCCTGTAAAATATGCTCGGCAAGTTCCCAAAGATGATTGGTGAAATTGTTTGCAAAAACTGCTGCGATGTGAATGTACTGTCGTTGCAATTCATTCACCTGATGAACACTGATTGAAATATCATTAGCCAATTGGTTCAGTATAGCTGAAGTAAAATTATTGTTTCCTTCAACCAACATTGGTACTGTTTTGAAATCAAGTGCTACCTCTTTTTTCATGCTTTGCAGTGGATAGAAAATACCAATGTTGTTGCCGGCTTTTTCTAAAATGTTGAAAGAGCGAAAACCCGATGTGTGTGCAATTACTTTTTCGGAAAATGGTAGGAGAGAGGCAACTTTTATTATTGCATCATCTTTTACACAAAGCAAAATTACTTCCGAGCTTGAATCAATAGCCGAAACATCAAAATTTGCTTTTGCTTGTAAGTTATCGGCTAACTCATTTGTTGTAGCTGCGTTTCTGCCGGTTACATCGGCAATGGTGTGCCCTGCTTTTTTTAATGCAGTGCCAATGTGTGTTGCAACATTACCCGAGCCTATTATTGAAATTTTCAATGCTTTGTTTTTTATTCAAATGCAAAATTGTTACAGTAGTTTTTATTGTTAGCAGGGTTCTGGTGTGCCTCAAAACTAAACTCACTTAATGGAATTTTGCCGTTGTGAAGTAAAGCAAATCCATTGTAACCAAGATTGGTAAGAAAAGAAAATGTTTCTTGTGCTTGCGCTTTGCCAATATGCCTTGCTTCAATTTCAACCATTATTTTAGGCTTATGTTCCTTTAAGGTTTTTATGCCGCCTTTGAAAACTTTTAGCTCATTGCCTTCTACATCTATTTTCAAAAAATTGGGTTTAATATTGTGTGCTGCGCAAAAATTATCGAGTGTATCTGTTGCAATCGCTTCGCTTTCTGTAAAGGTTACTCCGTTATCTAATTGCGCAATGGTGGCTCCGGGCGAACTTGCTTTTTGTTTTGCATTGACCGGCAAAAGTAGTTTTACAATTCCTTGCGCGTCAGACAATGCAAGTTGATGAGCCGAAACATTTTTCCACTCAAAAATATGTATGATGTTTTGCAGATATTGATAAAGAACTGTTTGAGGTTCCAATGCGAAAATGCTGCCATGTGCGCCAACTTGGGTTCTTATATGATACAGATAGCCTGCCTTGTGTGCGCCAATATCCAATGCTGTATCGCCTTTATTTAAAGCTTCCAAAACGTATGCAATGCCCGCTGTGTCGTCTTTGGTTTTGTATTTATTGGCTCTGTAATAAAGTTTTAGCTTTTCAATCCAAGTCATGGCAGGTTATAAATTGTAAGTACTGAAAACGATAACATTGAATTGGGTAGTGTTTATGTGAATGCAATCAATATAGCTATCAGTTCGAAATTCCAACTCTTGTGCTGGTAAAGTTGTTTTGCTCCAACTCGTTTACAATAAAATCTGCTATGTCGCCTGTGTTTATCTGCTGTTTGCCAAGTGGCATGTAATCTTTTTTTGTTTCATATTTTTCTGTTCGTTCACCATCGGGGATGTAAGGGCAGCAAAGAAATGTCCAGTTTAAGTTTGTTGGTTGTAGAAGTTCATAAACTTTGTAGTGCCCCTCCGAAACATTTTTGTACATGGCAGGGAAATCGGGTAAATCTTTAATCAACTTACTGTGGTTGGCTTGCAATACACCCATGCCGCCAATGGCGATAACACGTTTTACCCCGTGTTGCTGCATAGCCGGTATTATACGCTTCATGCCTTCGCTCATTAGCGATACATCGCCTGCAACATCGGCTACACCCAATGCCGATACCACTGCGTTGCTTCCTGCTATTGCTTTGGCAATTTGTTCAGCATTAGTAGCATCGCCTTCAATAAAATTGAGGTTGGAGTGCATAATTGATAGCTTGTTTTTGTCGCGTAGATAGGCGGTTACTTGCCATCCTTTTTCTAATGCGTATTGCACAATTAGTTTACCCGAGCGACCGTTTGCACCAATTACTGTAATTTTCATTCAGTAAAACTAATACAGAATACTACGGTAGAAAGTGAGATGTAAACAACTGAAAGTGATGTGTATTATCGCTGTTTACAGAAATGGTGTTTTTACCACTTTTGCTTTTAGTTGTTTGTCGCGTACCTCCACAAAAATTTCGCTGCCGGGGTTGCTGTTGGTCGAGGTTACATAACCCATACCTATTGCTTTGTTGAGCGATGGTGAATGTGTGCCCGATGTAACTTCGCCTATTGTGTTTCCTGCCGCATCTTTTAAAAGATAATGTTGGCGCGGTGCACCGCCACGGTCAATCATTTCAAAGCTAACCAGTTTTCGTTCAACACCTTTTTCTTTCAAATTTTTGTGGTAAACATCATTGATAAAGTGCTTGCTGAATTTTGTTATCCAGCCTAAGCCTGCTTCGATGGGCGATGTTGTATCATTGATGTCGTTGCCGTATAAGCAGAATCCTTTTTCGAGGCGCAGCGTATCGCGGCAACCCAAGCCGCATGGCAATATCCCAAATTCTTTACCGGCTTCAAACACAGCATTCCACAATGCTTTAGCATCTTTGTTCCAAACGTATAATTCAAAGCCACCCGAGCCGGTGTATCCGGTGTTGCTGATAATTACATCTTGCAACCCAGCAACTGCGCCCGATGCAAAACTGTAATATGGAATATCTGCCAAGTTTACATCGGTAAGTTTTTGCACTACGTGAATAGCATTTGGCCCCTGCACTGCCAACAAGCTAAGTTGGTCCGACATGTTTTCCATTTCTACACCAAAGGTGTTGTGCTGTTGTATCCAGTTCCAATCTTTTTCTATGTTAGATGCATTTACTACCAAGTAGTATTCGTTTGCATTCCAGCGGTAAACCAACAAATCATCTACTATTCCACCTTTATCATTTGGTAGGCAACTATATTGAACTTTGCCATCTGCAAGTTTTGATGCGTCATTAGATGTTACCAACTGTATAAGGTCTAATGCTTTTTCGCCACGCAACACAAATTCGCCCATGTGGCTTACATCAAACACACCAACGCTGTCGCGCACTTGCTTGTGTTCGTTTACTAAACCACTGTATAAAATAGGCATATTGTATCCGGCAAACTCTGCCATTTTTGCGCCCAGCGCAATATGTAAATCGGTTAATGATGTTGTTTTCATTCGTTTTGTTTTTTCTAAAGGCAGGCGAATGTATTGTTTTTGTAATGGATTGTGAATGAGATTTCACTTCGCCAGTCAGTGCAATTTTTACGGTGATGTTTTTGTGTTTTTATAAATTCGCGATAATGAGACACATATTACAACTATCTAACTTCATCTGTTTTTTACCGCTAAAAGTTTTGTTTGTAACGATGATGTTGCAAACCACCGCGCAAACACTGCCCGATACTTTTAATTTAAAAGAGACCATCATAACTGGTACTTACAAGGAATTGCGCAGAGAAAACTTTGCCATTCCTGTAGAAATTTATACTGCCGATTATTTTAGAACCAATAACGTGTACAACCTGCAAGATGCCATACGCATGATTAGCGGATTGCAAGCAAACATAGATGGTGGTGTAGATGGTGCGGCAGATATTGAAATTAACGGTATGGAAGGCACTTATGCGCTCGTGATGTTAGATGGCGCACCTATTACAGGCGGTACTGGCAATCTTTATGGTTTAATGGGCATTCCGATGAGTATTGTAGATAGGATAGAGATTATTAAAGGACCGGCAAGCACTGTGTATGGTACCGAAGCGGTAGCCGGTGTAATGAATGTGATAACCATAAACCCCGAGCGAGGCGCAAAAGTTGCCATTGATGCGCGGCTTTCATCTTATCTGGAAAACAATCTGGATTTCGCTGCTTGTTTTAAAGAAGGGAAAGCAAGTGGTTTGTTTAGCGCGAGTGTATATAACATGAATTACAGATGGGATTTTAATAAAGATAACTTTATGGATATGCCGCTGCAAAATCGCATTGCATTATTCAATAGATGGACTTTTAGAAATAAATACCAAAAAACTTCCAGTGTTTTTGGACGTTACTTGTGGGAGCAGCGCACCGGAGGCGAAATGCAGTATAAGAAAGGAATGCGTGGCACTGATGAGCGATATGCCGAAAGCATTACTACCAATAGAGTAGAGTTGATGGGTAATTTTGCGCTGCCAATCAATAAGGTGGACTTGAATTTAATGTTTGGTTTTAGCCATCATAGTGGTGATGCTGCTTATGGCACTACAATTTTTAAACACCAAGAACGCAGTGGATACCTGCAAATGGTGTACGATAATAAGGTTGGGAAAATCAGCGACCTATTGGTAGGTGTAGTTTACCGCTTTAATTATTATGACGATAATTTGCTTACCACTTTAGATACAGCAAACGGTAGAAGTGAGAATAAACCTTTGGTGAATCATTTTCCCGCTATCTTTTTACAAGATATGATTCATGTGAATGAGAACAACGAAATTATTGCCGGAGCCAGATTAGAGTACAACAGCTATTTTACAAATGTTGCTTTTGCTCCACGTTTCGATTACAAGTGGATGAGCACAAATAAGAGTAACGAGATACGCTTCGGTATTGGCACAGGGTTTAGAACACCCAATGCTTTTATTGACGATAAATATGCATTTACCAGTGGTCGAAGCATAGTGTTGAGCGAGGAACTGAAACTGGAAATGGCCTACGGCACTCACTTAGATTACATTAGGAAAATTAAAACCGACAAGCTGAAAGCAATTGTAGAGTCGCGGTTGTTCTACACTTTTATACAAAACATGGTAGAGCCAGAAATTGACTTTGCCGATAATGTAGTGCGATATGAAAATGAAGATGCTTTTGGAATGAATTTTGGTTTGAATGTAATGGCCGATATTGAATTCAATATACCATTGAAGTTGAATGTTGGGGTAAATGTGCTTGGTAATTTTATGTTTGAAAAAGAGGATGGTGAAGACGAGTGGGAAATTGAACGCCCCAAAAACTCGCCTTATCTAAATGCTGTATTCGGTATTCAATACACCTTTGTAAAAGCAGGTGTAACCCTCGATTGGAACGGACTATTAAACTCGCCCATGCGTATGGGCGTGCAAGAAAATGACCCGCGAAGTGAATATTCGCCTTGGTACACCATTCAAAATATTCAATGTACAAAGCGATTCAAAAAAGGTGTAGAAATTTTTGCTGGCGTAAACAATTTATTCAATGTGCGACCGCCACAGCCCATTCTTCGACCAAACGATCCATTTGGCAAAAATCCTTCGCCTGATGGATTGGTGTTTGATGCAACTTACAATTACGCTCCCAATCAAGGTGTTCGTGGATTTTTTGGGTTAAGATACACTTTAAGATAGCGCGTCTTGTAATTTCTAGTAAGAAGAAAATTTATCTGACGCTTTGAAAGTTAGGAATCCTAACTAAATTTGCATTGGCAATATTGCCATAAACATTTCATTACTTGTTTTATGGAAAAATCAATTTTTTATCACGCTGGATGTCCGGTATGTGTAAGTGCCGAGCACGACATTGTAAATCTTATTGGTGCCGATAATGTGGAGGTGGTTCACATTGGCGAAAATCGTAGCCGTATTCAAGATGCGGAAAAATTTGGTGTAAAATCTGTACCTGCATTGGTAACTCCCAATGGCAATGTATTGCACATCAATTTTGGTGCTTCTATGGAAGCAGTAAAAGGTTAAAAAATTTGCTCCGCAATGTTAGGATTCCTAACATTGCGGAGGTTTTTCATTGTTGCTGAGAAAAAAGTGATTTGTAACAAAAGAAAAGCTATGATGATTAGCTATGAAAATCTATCACAATACAAATTGCAGTAAAAGTTGTGGAGCATTGAACTTGTTGCACGATTTAGATGAAAAGCCACAGGTAATCGAGTATCTATTGCATCCATTTAGTAAAAGCGAACTCTCCGATATTCTACTAATGCTTGATATGAAGCCATTAGATTTGATAAGAAAAAACGAGCCTGTTTTTCAGGAAAAATATGCAAGTGGAAATTTTACCGATGAGCAATGGATAGACATTATGCTTGAGAATCCTATTTTGATAGAACGCCCTATTGTGGTAAAAAATGGCAAAGCAATTATTGCACTTCCAATTGAATTGATTAAAAACTTTATAGAAAAATAACGCAATGAAGAAAGATATAGAAACGCGAGAAGATGTAGAAATGCTGGTAAATACATTTTACAGCAAGGTAAGAGGAAACGCTGTGATTGGATATATTTTTAATGATGTAGCAAAAGTAGATTGGGAACATCATTTGCCTAAAATGTACTCGTTTTGGGCAGGCTTGCTGCTTGGCGAGCGCGGCTTTACCGGCAACCCAATGCAACGCCACATAGAACTAAGTAAGCAAACTACCATGAGTGAGGTTGAGTTTGCAGAATGGTTGCTGCTTTTTAATCAAACTACCGATGAGCTTTTTGAAGGCGAAAAGGCAGATGAGGCAAAAATTAGAGGCGCGAACATTGCCCGTTTGATGCTGCATAAAATTCAAACTTCATGAAGAGGTCGGACTTTGATTTGCTGCACCAAAGCAGCAGTGTAGAAAGCAAGATTGTAGCATCGTTAGAAAGAATTTCTCAAGCATTTCGAGTTTTGTTGTGGCAAGAAAGTAAAGAGTTTTCGTTAAGCCCCATTCAAGTACAGGTATTGATTTTTTTATTGCATCACAGCGATGAAAAACGTAAAGTTGGCTATTTGGCAGATGAGTTTAACATGACAAAAGCTACCATAAGCGACACTATTAAAACATTAGAACAGAAGGAGCTTATCACAAAAGAATATGAACCCCACGATACCCGAAGCTACATAATTCATCTCACTGAAAGTGGTAAAACTATTGCCGCAAAAACTTCTTTTTTTTCAAAAGAAATAAGAAACCCAATTGACAAGTTGCAACCTGACGACAAAGAAAATATGTTGTTAAGTTTGCTCGATATAATTAGACATTTGAATCAATCGGGTGTTATAACTATACAGCGAATGTGCATGAGTTGTTCTTATTACCAGCAGAGCGAAAAAGGGCGCAGTCATTTTTGTAAACTGCTCAATCAAAAACTCCACATCAGCGATTTGCGCATTGATTGTACCGAGCACGAAATGAAAACATGAAAGAGATTGCAGAAAATATTGAACTTATTGTAAAACGCATTGATAAAGCTTGTAAAGCGGCAGGGCGCAACTCAAGCGAAGTGAAGTTGCTTTTGGCTACAAAAACTGTTTCGGCCGAAAGAATAAAAGTTGCATTTAGTGCCGGGCAAACATTTATTGCCGAAAACAAAGTGCAAGAGCTAAAAGAAAAGTTTGATGCACTAAAAGATATTCCACACATCAGTCATTTTATAGGGCATTTGCAAACCAACAAGATTAAAGATGTATTGAAGTGCGATGTTGCATGTATTCAGTCGCTCGACCGATTAGATCTTGCCGAAAAACTGCATCAACGTTTGTTGTTAGAAAACAAAACTATCGAGGTTTTGATTCAAGTAAATACTTCGGAAGAAGAAAGTAAGTTTGGTGTGGAGCCGCAAAATGCCGTAGAGTTGGTAAAACAAGTAGCCAACTTTGAAACCCTGAAAGTTAAAGGCTTGATGACAATTGGCTTGTTTAGCACCGAAACAGAAAAAGTTCGCAAATGTTTTCGATTGCTTAAAAGTATTCAACAGCAAGTTAATGCTTTGGCAATACCTAATGTAGAAATGAAAGAGCTATCAATGGGTATGAGTGGTGATTTAGAAATTGCCATTGAAGAAGGTGCTACAATAATAAGAGTAGGCACTGCAATTTTTGGGCAAAGAGACTACCCCGATAGTTATTATTGGAACGAAAATGCTAACTGATACTACGCTAAGGCAATTTTAGTTTTCTTGGTTTAGTTATCTTCATTTTCAAATATCACAGCCGCATTGCAGCCCCCAAAACCCGAAGCAGTTTTTAGGGCAAAGCGTTTTTTAGAGAGTGCAAGTGCTTGGCTTACACATATTTTTTCGCTTGTGCCAAGTGTATGGAAATTCAAACTCGGAAGCACCATGTTTTGTAGCAGCGAATGATAAGTGATGATTGACTCCAGCACACCCGCAGCGCCAAGCGTATGCCCAAAATGCGGTTTTAAGCTATGTATTGGCACATTGCTTAAACCAGCTTGGTGAAAAGCTTTAGCCTCCATTTCGTCATTAAAAATTGTTGCAGTGCCATGTGCAGAAATAAATGATAAGTCGTTTGCAGAAACATCACTTTGCTTCATGGTTTTGCTTACTGCTGCTGCAAGTTCTGCGCCCGTGCGCGATGGGCCCGAAATATGATTGGCATCGTTGCTGCTTGCTCCGGCTACAACTTTAATTCTGTTTTTGCTAATCTTGTTTTCATCTGCCGTTAGCACCAATGTAGCTGCGCATTCGCCCAGGTTAATACCATTGCGGTTTGCATCAAAAGGTTGGCATGGCATTGCGCTCATTGCGCCCAGTGCATCAAAGCCCGATAGCACAAACCTCGAAAGCACATCGGCACCTGTAACTACTATGTGTTTGTATTTGCCGGCAAGCAGCAACCGCTTCGCTATTACAATTGCCAATACCCCCGAAATACAAGCATTAGAAACAACTAATGCTTTGTTTTTTGCGTTAAACGAATCCGCTATTTTTTTTGCAGTTGCATCTAAAGAAACTTGCCCAATGATGCTTTCGTTTAGCTCGCTGTTTTCCATCAATTCAATATTTCCTTTTGTGGTAGATAGTATAAAAAGAGTGTCCTTGTCTTCCAACGAAATGGATGTTTGGCTAAGCACATTTTTTATAGAAGCAATGCAAATACTTTCAAAACGAGTGAAGTCATCTTGTGCCTCGATATGCCGAAACATTGATGCATAAAACGGTTTGGGCAATAACAGTTGGTTCTCAATTTTGCCAATGGCACTTGCGCCATTTTTTACAGCTTCAAAATTCTCTGTTGTTGTGCTGCCCAATGGGGAGCAAATATTATCTGCCGCTACAAAAATCTGCATCACAAAAGACCATTTTGTTTTTGCCAATCCAAGTAAAAATCTGGAGCAATAAGCGAAAGCAAACCATTTTCTTTACCAACAAAAACTTGTGTTGTGCTGCCGGTGCAAATCAATTCGCCCGTAGTTTGTTTCCTAATTTGGTAATGAAAAATCAGTTTGGCAGAAACACTTTTTTGAAAAGTTGCTTCTACTATTGCTACATCTTTATAAGTAAGCGGACGCTTAAAGCTAAAGTCCATATTTACCAATGGTGTAGAGAACCCATTTTTATGGAAAATATCGAGAAAGTTAAGATTGTATGCTTTGCAAAAAGCCTCTCTGCCCACTTCAAAATACTTTACATAATTGCCGTGCCACACAATGCCAAGCGGGTCGCAATCGTAAAATTGAATTTCGATAGTTGTACTTGCTTTATGGGTGTTATGTTGCATGAGTTTGTTCAACATTTGCTGGTTCGTTCACAAAAATCTTCATTTTGCATGAAGCTATTTCTTCGCCATCCAATTCTATTTTTCCGGAGATGAGAGAAAAGCCGAAAATCGTATTCTCTATATTAACAAAAGTAGTGATTGTTTGATTGATTTTTGGGCGTTTTAAACACACAAAATTGCGCACATCGCCAATAAAGCCAACCGGAATTTGTTTGCCTTTCATCACATATTTATAACCATCTTTAGCTGCATAACTTTGGGCTATGTTTTCTATCAATCCGGCCACGGTTAGCTTTCCATTGTCGCAAAGAACATGATTTGCCGAAACAGTAAATGTGGTTTTGCAATCGTGTTCTGATATTGCTATCAATGAATCCACTAAAACAAAAGGAGGTTTTTGTGGAATCAAATCAATAAGTGCATTTCCGGCTATTGGCAACAACATCTTTACTTTTGCCAAAAATCAAAAAAATTGAACCATTGTTCGGGATAACTTTTCACCATTTTTTCTAAATCGCTTGCGTAATCGTCTAAAATTGATTGCGCTGTTACCTCGGCACTTACTTCGCGAGGTGGTTTTGCATAGCAGTTGTAGTGAGTTAAAGTTTCTTTGAAGCCATAAACAAAAGTGTATGGAGCTTTAAACGATTTAATAAGTTGGAAAGGCCCTGCCGGAAACTGCGCTTCTTCGCCAAAAAACTTTGTATTAAATGTACGTTGCCCTGGCAAAAACCTATCGGCTGTAATACACACTATTTCGTTGCGCTGCAATGCTTCGCCAATTTCGTAAATGTGCGATAAATCATCTTTTACAACTATAGCATTAAACTTAACTCCACCGGTAACGATTTTCAGGTATTGGCGAATCTGTTCATGTTCGGCATCAAACACCAACACGTTTACCGATTGGTCGTAGTTGGTAAGAAACTGCGATGCAATGCCCCAGTTGCCAACATGCGAACCCAGCAAAATACCCCCGCGCTTGCCTGCCACCAAATTTCGCAAATTTTCGGCACCGTTGGATGTAGAAGTAATTCGCTTACTCAGCTTGGCCGAAACAACCACTCGGTCAATTAAAGTTTGGCCGAATAGAAAATATGTTTGATAAAGTTTAAGGTAGGATTTCCATTTGCTTACCCCAATTTTTTTCTGAAAAAAATGAAGGATGTGCGGTGTTGTTTTGGGAGCAAAAAGCACATAGTAAAATGCTACAAACACCAAAAGAAAATAGGCCGGAAAAATGCCGAAAAGTTTGAGTATAAATACAAAAATTCGATAGCCGAGAGGGTTGCCTCGCGACTTCCCTTCCCACTCTGCCATTAGCCTGTAACTGTTTGTTGTGTTTTTGAAATTACATAGTTATACAAGTCATTGAAGGTAGCAATGCCAATAAAATCTTCTTGTTTTACTTTTATACCAAAGTTTCCTTCAAGAATTACTACCAAATCAATGTAGTCTAAACTGTCGAGTTCCAATGTTTCTTTCAATGAGGCATTGGGTGTAATGGCATTTGCATCTGTTTCAAATTCTTCAATCAAAAAAGTGTTGATGCTGCTGATTATAGCTTCGTTAGTCATATCTATTGTTCTATCTTTTATACTTCTTTACAATCAATGAAGAGTTGGTGCCTCCAAAGCCGAAAGAGTTCGACAAAAATATCGAAATATCTTTTTCTATGGCAGCGGTGGCAATGTTTAGTTTTGCCGAGTGTTCATCGGGGTTTTCAAAATTTATATTGGGAGCCACAAAACTGTTCTGCATCATAATGGTGCTGTACACTATTTCGCTTGCTCCTGCCATCCAGCATTCGTGCCCCGTCATTGATTTTGTGCTGCTAACCAATGGGCGGCTATCGCCAAAAATGTTGTGAATGGCTTGCGCTTCCGAGGCATCGCCTTGCGGAGTAGAAGTGGCGTGAGCATTGATGTAATCTATGTCGGTTGCATTTAACGCGGCATCTTTTAAACACATTTGCAATGAGCGGCTTGGTCCTTCTACCGATGGATTGGAAATGTGCCCGCCATTAGATGAAAAACCGTAGCCTACAATTTCGCCTAAAATTGTAGCGCCTCTGCGCTGCGCGCTTTCCAGCGATTCTATGATTACCGTTGCTGCGCCACCGCTTGGTATCAAGCCATCGCGGTCTTTATCGAATGGGCGCGATGCTTTGGTGGGTTCATTTTCTCTTTCAGAAAATGCAGACAAAGCATCAAAAGTTCCCATCGAAAAAATATTTAATTCTTGTGCGCCACCGCAAACAATTCTTTCTTGGTAGCCATGCCGAATCATCATAAAACCAATGCCAATAGAATGCGAACTGCTGGCACAAGCTGCGCTTACAGTAAAGTTAATGCCGCGCAATTTGAAAATGGTAGCAAGGTTCATATTCACCGTAGAGTTCATGGTTTGAAACACTGCTCCACTACCTGCAAACACTGTGTTTTTTTTCTCGCGAATAATATCGGTTGATTCTACAACGGCTTGTGCAGTACTATCATTGCCATATAAAATGCCTGTTTCGTGTGTGTCTAAATATTCTTGGTCAATGCCTGCCATTTTTAATGCATCGGCAGTGGCCATAAATGCGTATTCGCCCGGTTCCGAAAGCATTACGCGCGCACGCCTATCCAATACCCCTTTCAGTTGCGGCCGCTCTACAAAGCCTGTTAGTGCCGAGCGATAGCCAAAATCTTTACGCACTTGGTCGAAAACAATGCCCGATTTGCCTTTGTATAAAGAATCGCGTACCTCATCTAAACTTTTACCAATGGATGAATAAATGCCAAGCCCTGTAATTACTACTCTGTGTAACATTTTAGTGTTCAATAACTGCGCAAATTTGAATAAATAAATGAGGTTTTTAGTGCGAAAAAATGAGTAATTCTTACCTTAGAATGATTATAAAAACGGCAGTGAGTTTTTCACTGCCGTTGTACGTATCCTATCAATGGGTTTTTAATCTTACCACGATAAGTCGTCATCATTAAAAGAGAAGGTATTCTCTTTTGCCGGCTTATTAGCCTTTGGTGCTGGCGATGAAGGTTTCTTATCTAAGTAATCGGTGTTTTTATTTTCCCGTTTTTTTCTTTCGCGCACCGGTGCGTTATCGTCCTGTCGGTTGAAGTTGCGTTCTGGTCGCTCCGTTCTTTCGGTTCGTGGGCGTTCGCTTCGTTCGCGGGTTCTGCTGCGGTCGTCTCTGTTGCGCGGCTCTCTGTCCGAAAATTTTCTGCGTTCAAAGCCGCCTTCGCGCTTTCCACCGCCTCCAAAGCCATCACGCTCTTTTGCACGGGTGATAAGCGGTTTGCGATTGCGGCTTTTGTTTCTGTCGAAAACTGCAAGCAGTTGCTCGGCTTCTAAAAATGGAACGTTGATGAACGAAAATTTATCGAACACTTGCACTTCGCGAATGTGCTTACCGTCAATTCCGCCTTCTTGTTCCAAAAATTCAATCAACGAGCGTTGGTTCATACCATCGGCCTTGCCTTTTGCTACAAACAAACGGGTAATACCTTTTGCATCTACACTTGAGTTGAACTCTTGAATGTTGCGGTAGCTATCTTCTTTCAGTTCATCGCCAAAGTTGTATTGCAGTAAAGCTGCAATCAACTGTGTAGTGTCGGCTCCTTCGCTGATAAGCTCTTCGGCAAGTTGCGAATAGCTTTCAAAACTTCCCGACTCTAACAAACCGCGCAATTCGGTTTTCATCTTTTCTTTTTTGATGTTGATTACCGCTTTTGCATCAGGTAGTTTTTCTTTTTTAATTGTTGCTTTAGCTACTTTTTGAATGAACAACAAACTGCGCAATTCGGCAGGCGAAATAAAAGTGATAGCCGTGCCTTGTTTGCCAGCGCGCCCTGTTCTGCCGATGCGATGCACATAAGCCTCGGGGTCTTGTGGCAAATGGAAATTTACTACGTGCGATAAATCGTTTACATCTATGCCACGAGCAGCCACATCGGTAGCTACCAATATGCGTGTTTTCTTTGATTTAAAAGCGCGTAATACCTTTTCGCGTTGTGCTTGTGTAATGTCTCCGTGTATTGGCTCGGCTTCGTAGCCTCTGTCGGCCAATCTGCGCGAAAGGTCATCGGTTTCTACCTTTGTGCGGCAGAATACAATGCCGTAGAAATCGCTTTCCACATCAATAATTCTGGTAAGTGCATCAAAGCGTTCGCTGTCGCGCACTTCAAAGTAAATTTGCTCGGTAAGCGGGGTGGCAAGGGTCTCTTTCTTTACTTCAATGATGTCATATTCTTTCATGAAGCGTTTTGCTAAACGAAGAATTTCGGGCGGCATTGTAGCGCTGAACAATAACATTCTGCGCGAAGCGGGAACAGATTTTAAAATCTCCTCTACTTCCTCTTGAAAGCCCATATTCAACATTTCATCGGCTTCGTCCAGCACCACGTGTGTAACGCTCGATAAATCTAATGTGCGCTTTTCGATGTGGTCGCGAATCCTACCCGGTGTGCCGGCAACAATTTGTGCACCGCGTTTCAAACCGCGAATTTGCAAATCATAGCTTTGCCCGCCATACACAGGCAACACCTGCAAGCGTTTGCTTCCTTTAAACGAAGTAATTTCTTCGGCAACCTGCACCGCCAATTCGCGTGTGGGTGCAAGCACAAGTGCTTGTACTTTTTTTAGGTTATCGTCTAACAATTCGATGAGCGGCAAACCAAAAGCAGCGGTTTTTCCGGTGCCTGTTTGTGCCTGACCAACAATGTCTTTTTCGCCTTTAATTAAAAGCGGAATGGTTTGCGCCTGTATAGGCGTGGGTTCTTCAAACCCTTTTTTTGCTAACGCATCAAGCGTAGCTTCGCTCAATCCGAGCTCGCGGAATTTTTCCATGACTGTTTAAAATTTAAAATGATACCGCACACACTTTCAGTGAGAATAATGTGAAATGAAAAATTGAAAAGTGCTGATGCCCTTAGGCATTTTTAACCTGCGCTTTTCGGTATTTATTCATCTCTCGCAAAAGAAACAAAGCATACAAGGCTTTGAATTCTGATGCCCGGTGCGCTTTGAAAAACTCTTGCGGTGTTGTGTGAAATTTTAGCTCACATCTATCCACCGCTCGTGTATGTTGTTTAAAAACGGGCGCAAATGTAGTAATATAAATGAGAGTTTTGCATATAATGTTTGAAATAGGCTGAAATACAACGGTTGTTTATGTGAATGTGTTTACTGTTTCTCTCTTATTTATCAATAAATTGTTATGTTGTTTATTGGATTTGAAACTGGCATTGCTTTTGTTTTTATTCGCAATGTGTGTTGTGATAACACAATGTTCTTAAAGCGTAAAGTATATTCGCATTCGCGTAATTTGTAAAACTAAAGCTTCCGTCATTATGAAACCTTTTTTCAATTTTATTAAGATACTATTACTAAACATTTCGCTATTTACTTTTTTTGAAATGTCAGGTCAGGTAGGAGTGCCAGTTGACCCTAACCAAGAAAATTATCAAATTGGATTTTATGATTATAGCAATACCGAGCATATAACTCAATTTCGTAGAATTTGCCTTGGTAGCAATTTAGGCAATAACATAATCAATGCCACCAAATAGGGCGTAACCCTCAAGCAAAGCGGTAGCGGGGGCATCATAGGTACGCAGGGCAGCGCAAACTCACCCGCAGGGAACGTGTTTGGTGGTCCATTTAATAACCCAAGCGCGTACAGGACTTTTACTTTTAATAGTTATGGACATTTATCTCCATTTTACAGGGTACAGCCTACCGATTATCCTTCACCCAACGGTTTCACGGGTGCGGGGTCTGCAATCACTACCCAACCCTGCAACTCCAATATTACTCCATACACTTGCCAATATGGTACTTACAATAAAACGGACGGAGGGATTATCTATGCTGACGATGCCTTGCAAACCGAACATGATGTTGCAGACGGTAACACCGATGCTTTTGCCGAAGCGGGTTTTGAGGAAGGCAACCTGTGGCTGAGCCAAAAAAACCTGTTTGACAGGTTAGATAAAGACTATGATTTGCGCAACGCAGATGCAGCATTGGAAGCGTTTTACAACGCCAATACCATATCGGCTTACGGCACACTGAAAGCATTGGATGAACAGAAAAGCGAAATGCTGCTCACCGCAGAAAAAGATTCGCTTTCAGCCCTTGCCATACTTGCCGATTTGCAAAGCCAGAATAGTTTGCTGAATAAAGCTGTATTGCAGGAGGCAAACCACCAATTGTTTAATGAAATTTACTTTAGTTCATTAAACACCTCCTTCAAAGGCTTTACCGCAAAACAAAAAGATGCACTATTTGTTTTAGCCAACAGTTGCCCTTACATAGATGGGGATGCTGTTTACCGTGCAAGAACTCTCTATGCACAAATAGATAACTCAATTTTCTTTGATAATGAAGCATTGTGTATAGTTGCAAAAGTCGCGTATAAGAAAGAAAATGAAAAGCAGCAAAAAGTTAACAAGCCTTTCTTTGCAAGATTTGCTCCAAACCCTGCCCAGGGTTATACTTCACTGATATACCAAATTGAAGATGGAACAACTGCAACTTTATCTTTAACTAATCAGTTGGGACAAGAAGCATTAGCTATGCCACTCAATGGAAATACTAATAAGGTTGATGTATCTGTTGCCAGCTTAACGCAAGGTATATACTTCTATAAGGTTACCAATCATCTTGGAGAAGTGCTTAGTGGTAAACTCAATATCTTCAAATAAGATGTTTCGAATTTTAAATATTGCTTTAATCAAATTTCTGATGACAATATTATTGTCATCAGAAATTTTTTACCTAACAGCACAAGATAAATACGGATATATATGGGCTGCCGGATTTTATCCTGTAAAGGCTCATGCTTACACACCTAACTTTATGAATACCTCAATGGATTACAACAGAACGCTTTATGTAACGAGTGCAAGTATTTCTGATATCGAAGGCAACCTGCTTTTTTTTACTAATGGCATAAGAGTGTTTACCAAAGATGGTTTGGTGATGAAAGGCGGAGACTCAATAACATTCAATCAATATTGGCATATCGTTGAGCAAAGCGGAATGGCATCCGAGCAAGGAGCTATAATTTTACCTTCTTTATACAGTAACAACTGATACATTATTTTTCATTATTCTTCCATAGACACATCAATTAACGTTAGAGGAATATCCGCACCAATAGCAAATAAATTGCTTTATTCTTATGTAGATATGACAGGCGATTTAGGACAGGGGGAGGTTTTGTCAAAGAATGATGTTTTATTGGATAACGTATTGCTTGACCCTTCAAGAATGACTGTATGCAAACATGCTAACGGCAGAGATTGGTGGATAATCAAAAATGCTTTTCTTGAAAATAAGTATTTTAAGTTTCTGCATACTTCACAAGGCATCTTAGGTCCCTTTGTGCAACAAATTGGTGCTGAATTTGATGATGTTAAAGCTCCGCCAAATGTATTCTTCGGCAGAGCGGTGTTTTCGGAAGATGGTACAAAATATGCCACTATCAGCGGCAGGGGACCTATTGTGGTTATGGACTTTGACCGTTGCAGTGGGGAGTTTTCTAATGTGCAAACGTTTAATTATGTATATCAGGTGGATTCTGCGCTTGCTGCGCAGGGACATCCTGACCATGTACCCAATGTTTTGGGTGGCATCAGTGTAGCCCTTTCACCAAACGGGAGGTTTTTATACGCTAATCATTTGGCAACCATAGACCAGTTTGACCTGCAAAGTGGCAAAAATGATTCTGTTCAATTAGTTCATTTAGGCGAGCCGCTTGACAATCCTATTGACGTGGGCGGCTGGTGGACAAGGACAATGCAACTTGCGCCAAACGGTAAAATTTACATTTCTACCTATAATGGCGGAGTTTCTGCTTTTCATGTAATTCATCAGCCTGACAGCTTTGGCTTGGCTTGTAACTTTGTTCCATTTGGGCAACAAGTAAATACTATAAGCACTACCAGCTTACCCAATATGCCAAACTACCGCTTAGGTAAATTAGTTGGAAGCCCCTGTGATACATTAATTTCAGATATAAAGAGCCAAGAACCAAGAGCCAAGACAATACAGGTCTATCCCAATCCCGCAGGTAGCTTTGTAGTGGTCTCATTAAAAGAATACGCGTCTGATGTAATGCTTACAGTATTGGATATAACAGGCAAAAAAATACACAGCCAGCCTATGCACTTGGAAACAACCATAGATGTAAGCAATTATGCAAGTGGTGTTTATTTTGTGCGGGTAGAAAGTAAAGGCAAACTGATTGGAGTAAGTAAAATGATAAAGGAATGAACACTCTTTTAAAGTATTCTGCTTAACCTTACACCACTAAATTTAATACTTGTGATTCGTTTACTAATTCTTTTATTCATCTCCCTTTTTCTTTATCAATCTGTTGTTGCTCAAACAAACAAAGGTGCATTATCGGCAAAAATGTATTACACTTTACGCGATTCCACCACACAGGCAGATGTTGTTTTCAATTTTCCGGCAACCACAAGTTTATCGCTGGAAGGCAGGAACGTAAAAATGTTCAACTCTTTTTTAGATGTACAAACAGCAAAAGACACTTTGAAAAAAGCAGACGGTTTTGTGATGTGGCTGATTAACGGCAGAGAATTTATCATGGGCGATTTCTATTTGGGTGAACAGGAAAGTTACCTGCGTTTTAAAAAAGATACTGTTGTGTATGTAAACAGACTAACTGAACAGGGAGCGTCTTTTTTTAAACAACAGAAGAAGTGAAGGATGAACACAAGAGAACAAAATTTCTCCCTGTCATGCAGTTTTTACTTTGTAACAATAGCTGTACATTTGTGGTAAAAGAAAACCGATGAGCCTGCAGACAGATATACTTTGGATTCAGAACGAAATCACGAAAGTGAAAGACCCTGATTTGTTGGAGGTGTTTAAGCGCTTGTTGTTGATGCGCAAAAAACATTCAGTTCAAACCATTGAGGAATACAACCACGACATTGAACTTTCTGAAAGGGATATAGCTGATGGTCGTGTACATACGCAATCGCAAATAGAAAATCTACGCGGGGAATGGAAGAAGTCGCTGTAATTTGGACGGAAACCGCACAACAGCAATTACAGGAAATTTACCACTTCATTGCAGAAGAATCTGTAATTCAAGCAGACAATGTTTTTGAAAGAATAGTGTCGGCAACGGCACAACTTCAGGAGCAACCACATAAATTCCCTCCTGATAAATATAAAACGGGAAACACTGGCGATTACAGAGCGTTTGAAGTTTTTCATTACCGAGTTTCATACAAAATTTCGCCCGAGATCATTTACATTATCAGGGTGAGAAGTACTTATCAAAATCCCGAAACATATTAACGTTCGTCTTCCGTTATCAATTCCAAATCAATTTTTCTGGTAGCAAGTGTGGCATCTACTACACGCACATGCACGGGCTGCCCAAGTGTATATTTTTTGCCTGTTTTTCGTCCTTTCAGCATAATTTGAACTTCGTCAAAAACGAAATCGTCATCGCCCATGCGGTCGGTGTTTGCCATGCCCTCGCACAACAAGCCTTTCATTTCTACAAATATGCCACGCGCAATCACTCCGGTAATAATGCCTTCATATTCATTGCCTATTTTATCTAACAAATATTCTACTTGTTTGTATCGAATGGCTTCACGCTCTGCATCCATTGCCTTGCGCTCCATTTGCGAGCTTAGTTTACAGCGGGCTTCCAAGTCATCCACTTCGATACTTACTGCCTGGTTCGTTAATAACTCATGTACTAAGCGATGCACCAATACATCGGGGTATCGCCTGATGGGTGATGTGAAGTGTGTATAAAACTCCATCGCCAAGCCATAATGCCCGATGTTTTTGGTAGTGTAAGTTGCCTTTGCCATGCTGCGAATTGCCATTTGCTCCAGCAGGTTTTGTTCGGGGCGGCCTGCAACTTTTTGCAGCATGGTATTTAAAGTTGCCGAAATTTGTTTTGGGTCATCTTCATCAAATGCAATTTGATAACCAAAACGCGCAGCTACGGTTGCAAACTGCGCTAATTTACCGGCATCAGGTTTATCGTGTACGCGATACACAAAAGGATATTTTTTTCTTTCTTTCATCACCTTGCTGCCAAAGCGTGCAATGGTTTCGTTAGAAAGGAGCATTAAATCTTCTATCAGCAAATTAGATTCCTTACGATGCTTTACATACAATTCTAAAGGCTTGCCGTTTTCATCTAATCTGAAACGCACCTCATCTTTTTCAAAGGCTATTGCGCCTTTTCCAAATCGTTTTTTGCGAATGTGATTGGCAATTTTATGAACCATCAAAAGTTCATCGGCATATTCGCCCTGTTTTTTTTCAAGAATTTCCTGTGCCTGCTCGTAAGTAAATCTGCGGTTGGAGTGAATCACCGTTTTTGCAATCGTAACATTTTTCATTTCGCAGTTGCGCGTAAATTCAAAAATGGTTGAAAAGGTAAGTTTATCTTCGTTCGGGCGCAAAGAACAAATGATGTTTGAAATTTCTTCGGGCAGCATAGGGCAAACTCTGTCGGGCAAATACACTGATGTAGCGCGCTGTTCAGCCTCTTTATCCATTGCGCTGCCTTCCAAAACATAGTGCGACACATCTGCAATGTGAATGCCAATTTCGATGTTGCCATTTTCCAATTCCTGATAAGAAATAGCATCGTCAAAATCTTTTGCATCAATCGGGTCAATGGTAAAAGTCAATACATCGCGCATATCCAATCGCTTGTCAATTTCCTTTTGCGGCACGGTTTGCGGAATAGAACGCGCTTCGTGCAAAACATTTTTCGGGAAGCCGATATGAAAACCATTTTGCACCAAAATCAATTTCATTTCGGTGTCGGCTTCGGTGATGCCTGCAACAATTTCAACTATTTCACCTACGGGATGCCTGCCTGTATCGTTCCAATCTACAATGCGCGCAATTACTTTTTTGCCTGCTTCAAAACCCTGCGTTTTTTCGAGCGGAATGATGATGTTGAAAGAAACGCGCTGACCTTCGGGCTGCACAAATGCGTGGGTGCGGTGAATGAAAAGCGTTCCCACAAAACTTTCCTGACTGCGCTTTACGATTTCAATAATCTTGCCTTCGGGCTTGCGCTTGTGCCCGGGCGCAAGCGCAACCAAAACTTCATCGCCATGGTTGGCTCCATTGATGAAGCGTGGAGGAATAAACACGTCTTGGTCGCGCCCTTCAATAATTACATATCCGGCTCCGCTCTTCAATAAATCTAATGTGCCGCGATAGGTGTTGGGTTTATGTTTTTCGCGTTCCGAAAATACTTCTTGCTCAACAGGAATTTCAAGCTTGCCTTTGGGTTTAATGGCAAGTTTGCCTTTTGCCTCCAGTTCTTTTAGTGCTGCATGTAGAAGTTCTTGCGAAAACTCTTCTTCGAGTAGTGGAAAAAGTTTGTTGAGGTAAGCATCGTTGCCCAATGCTTTTACTATTACCGAAATGGCAAGTTTTGCTTGCTTTAAATGCTTTTCGGAAATATTCTTTTTGCCTTTTTTGTTTTTCGACACAGCAATTTTTTTTGCAAAGTAGCACGTATGTGTCTTATCGGTATTAAAAGTTATGAATTGGGTGTTGAAAGAGTTTTTCGTATTCACTCGGGCGTATGTGTACAAAAATTGTTTAGCCAATTATTGGTTTCAAAACAAATCTTATCATTGCCTTATTCATGGCAAAAAAGAAACGGAGTTTTATTGGCTGCTTGGTGTTGTGTGTAGTGTTGGTGGCGATTGCCGCAGCCGGGCTGGCGGGTTATTACGTTTTTGTAAAACCCAATGTGCAAGGCGGCAAGCGTATTCATATTTACATTCCTACGGATTCAACATACAGCAATTTGTTGGTTCAGTTGCAAAGCAAAAATGCCATTCAAGACATCAGGAGTTTTGAAGTTGTTGCGCAGATGAAAGACCTGCCTTACAAGATAAAGTCGGGTCATTACGTGCTTTCGCCTGGTATGAACAACCGCCAAATTGTAAACCTTTTTCGCGCGGGTTTGCAAGAGCCGGTAAAGCTGGTGATTTATAACATTCGCACCAAAGAGGAATTTGCAGGTTTGGTGGGTCGAACACTTGAGTTAGATTCGGTACTGTTACTACAAAAGTTTAATAGCGATTCGTTTTGCAAGTCGTTAGACTTAGATACAACTACTATACTCACGCATTTTATTGTAGATAATTACGAACTTTGGTGGAACACACCTTTTGATAAGTTTATGGAGAAAATGACTGATGCCAACAACCGTTTCTGGAATAATGAAAGAACCCAAAAGGCAGCAAAACTGGGTATGCAAAAACATGAGATAATTACATTGGCAACCATAGTTGAAAAAGAAGCGATATTCAATAAAGAATTACCCACCATTGCAGGAGTGTATATGAATCGTTTAAAAATAGGAATGCCGCTGCAAGCCGACCCTACATTGGTTTTTGCTTTACGCGATTTTACCGCAAAAAGAGTAACAAATTACCACAAAGATTTTGTGTCGCCTTACAATACCTATTTAAATACAGGCTTGCCACCTGGCCCTATCTGTATGCCTCGTAAAATAAGTGTGGATGCGGTGTTGAATGCCGAGCAGCATCAGTATTTGTACTTTTGTGCCAACCCCGATATGAGCGGTTATTCTATTTTTTCAAAAAGCTACGATGAGCAAATGAAGGTAGCTGCACGATACAGAAAAAAGTTAGACGCCATGAATATCAGGTAATGCAGTTTAATTGCACAATAATGTTTAAGCGTGAATGTTGAATTTCAAAAAATGGTTATCTATGAAAATTAAAATTCAGCTTGCATGAAAATCAACATCAATAAAACCAAAATTATAGCCACTTACGGTCCATCGTGTGCCGATAAAAATATTTTGTTGGAAATGGTGAAAGCAGGGGTTGATGTTTTTCGTTTCAACTTTTCGCATGGCAGTTACGAGCAGCATTTGGAGGGTTTTAAATATGTAAAACAGCTTGCCACTGAGTTGGATGTAAATATTGGCATACTTGCCGATTTACAGGGGCCCAAAATCAGATTAGGGAAAGTGCGCGATAACCACGAAGTGCTGGAAGTGGGGCAAACTATCGAGATAACGAACAAAGAATGTGTGAGCACATTCAAACGCTTGTATGTTAGCTACGAACAGTTGCCGCAAGAAACAAACCCCGGTGAAATTATTATGATTGACGATGGAAAAATTGAACTCAAAGTAATTTCTACTAATAATGTTGATACGGTGATTGCGCGTGTGGTTACCGGTGGTAAAATAAGCAGCAATAAAGGTGTAAACCTGCCCGATACAAAAACTACTGTGCCGGCATTAACCGAAAAAGATAAGCGCGACTTGAAATTTGCCATGGAAAATGGCGCAAACTGGATTGCGCTTTCATTTGTGCGCTCGCCACGCGATGTGCGCCAGCTAAAAGAAATTATTGGTGAGAAGAACAGCTACATGAAAGTGATGGCGAAAATTGAAAAGCCAGAGGCGTTGGACGAGATAGATGAAATTATAAAAGCGGCTGATGGTATTATGATTGCGCGGGGCGATTTGGCAGTAGAAGTAGCGCAAGAAAAAATGCCGCTGATTCAAAAAGATATTGTAAAACGTTGCATAAAATTGGCCAAGCCGGTAGTGGTAGCTACGCAAATGATGGAAAGCATGGTAGAGAATCCAAACCCCACACGTGCCGAAATTACAGATGTAGCGAATGCAGTAATTGACGGTGCCGATGCAGTGATGTTGAGTGGCGAAACCAGCACAGGCAAGCATCCGCTTAGAGTGATACAAGTGATGGAAAAAATACTGCGCAATATCGAAGGCAGCAATATTATTTACGATAAGGAGTTGAAGGCCGATAAAAAATCTTCCACCTTTATTAGCGATGCAATTTGCTACAATGCCGCACGCATGAGTGGCGAGCTAAACGGAAAAGCCATAGTGGGAATGACCTTTAGTGGATACACGGCTTTTATGCTCAGTAGCTATCGCCCCAAAGCGCAAATTTTCATTTTTACCGAAAACAGAGATTTGCTGAACGCATTAAGTATGTGCTGGGGTGTACGCGCTTTTTACTACAAAAATTTTGTGGGTACCGACACCACTATTCGTGAAGTGATAAAAACTTTGAAAGAAAAGGAACTTTTAAAAACAGGCGAAATTGTAATCAACATAGGCAGTATGCCTTTGGCCTCAAAAGGCAGAGCGAATATGGTAAAGGTAACTGTGGTAGAGTAGTTGTGCTAAATCGCAAAGTTATCTTGCACTTCATCGGTATGTAAGCCGCATTCTTTTTTGCTGGCATCTTCCCACCACCAGCGGCCTGCTCGGAAGTCTTCGCCCGGGCGCACAGCGCGTGTGCATGGTTGGCAGCCTATGCTTGGAAAATCTCTGTCGTGCAATGGATTGTATGGAATGTTGTTAGAGGCAATAAAGGCTTTTATTTCATCAAGTTTCCAGTAAAAAAGTGGGTGATATTTGATGCACCGATGTGTTTCATCCCATTCTATTTGCTGCATTTCGCTGCGCCCTTCACTTTGTTCTGCTCTTATGCCGGTAATCCATATTCGAGCATCTTTTAAGGCGCGGGCAAGGGGCTCTATTTTTCTGATGTAGCAGCATTCTTTTCTGTTTTCTACCGATTCGTAAAAACTTAATGGTCCTTTTTCTGCCAATAATTTTTGCACGGCATTAAATGCTGGAAACGCAGTTTCAATTTTTACACCATACTTTTCGTTGGTAGCATTCCAGGTAGAATATGTTTCGGGAAAATTGCGACCGGTATCTAAAGTAAATACCCGTACAGGTAGTTTTTCTGAAAAAATAAAATGGCTTATTGCTTGATCTTCCCAGCCGAAACTTGTAGAAAATGCAACCGAGGCGGGATAACTTGCGCATAACTTTTGTATAAACCGAATGATGGTGCATTCAGCGGTTTCTTTAAGTAATTGCGGTATATCGTCTTTAAGGCTCGGCATTAAATTATGATTTTAATTTTACCGCAAGAATAAACTAAAGCAATGAGCAACGCCAATAGACTGTTTCCTGTTTTTTTGAAATTGGAAAATTTAAGACTCACCATTGTTGGCGGTGGGGTAGTGGCAACTGAGAAGTTGAATGCTATTGTAGCAAATAGCCCCGAAACGAAAACAAAAATTATTGCCACTTGCTTTTGCGATGAGGTGAAGGCAATTGCTAATAAGCACGCTAATGTAACATTGATTGAAAAACCCTACGATGTAGCCGATTTAAGCGATACTGATGTGTTGGTAGTAGCAGTGAATGATGGTGTGTTGAGCGCAATGGTGCGCAATGATGCTGTTGCAAAACGCATCTTGGTGAATGTTGCCGATAAGCCCGAATTGTGCGATTTTTATTTGGGTTCAATAGTGCAGAAAGGGAACATTAAAATTGCTATTTCCACCAACGGAAAATCACCTACGCTTGCTAAACGTTTGCGCGAGTTTTTTACCGATGTGTTGCCCGATGAACTAGATGATTTGGCCGAGAACTTGAATGCCTTGCGCAACACTTTGAAAACAGATTTTAATGAAAAAGTGAACACTATGAACAGGCTTACAAAAAAACTGCTCGAATGATGTATGTGAATTTATCCGCCCACCATCACACTCAGTTCTTCCCATTTTGCCATAGCTTTTTCAAGGTCTTGCTTTAGTGTGTTGTACTTTGAAAAAAACGCAGAGTCGTTTTGTAGTTGTTGAAATTTTTCGGGGTCTTGCAGTTGCTTTTCAGCAGCGGCAATCTCCTTCTCCAGCGATTCTATTAGCTGCTCCACTTTCGATAGTTCGTTTTTTAGCTTTTTATCTTCCTGTGGTTTAGCGCTGTTGTTCTCTTGTTTTGCTTTGGGTTCGTTGCTCTTGGCGCGTTGTAAGGCATTTTTTTCTTTTTCGGCTTCCCAACTGCGCATATCTTCGGCAGCTTTTTTCACTAAAAAGTCGTTGATAGAGCCGATGTGTTCTTTGATGCCTTCTTTGGTAAATTCAAAAATTTTATCCACTAAACCTTCCAAAAAGTCGCGGTCGTGGCTGATAACCAAAACGGTTCCATCAAAATTGTTGAGTGCGGTTTTTAGAATTTCTTTCGACATCATGTCTAAGTGGTTGGTAGGCTCGTCCAGCACCAAAAAGTTTCTTGGTTCTAAAATCAAACGGCACAAAGCCAAACGCCCTTTTTCGCCACCGCTCAGCACTTTTACTTTTTTGTAAACATCATCGCCTTTAAAAAGAAACGCACCCAGCAAATCGCGCAATTTGGTGCGAATGTCGCCAACAGCAACTCGATCCACAGTTTCTAAAACGGTGTCGTTGGGATCCATGCTATCGGCAGCGTGCTGCGCGTAGTAGCCTATTGTTACATTGTAGCCCAATGTTATTGTTCCGCTATTCATTGGCAGGTTGTCCACCATCATACGCGAAAAGGTGGTTTTGCCCATGCCGTTTTTACCTAAAAAGGCTACTTTTTCTCCGCGATTTATTTCAAGACTTTGGTTGTTGATTACTACTTTATCGCCAAAGCTTTTACTGATTTTTTCGGCAGTTATTACCACCTTGCCCGATGGCTTGGCCGGTGGAAAGCGCAAGTTGATGGCTGCTACATTTTCTTCTTCTACTTCTATTACATCCATTTTGTCGAGCTTCTTAACAAGCGATTGCGCAAAAGTGGCTTTTGATGCTTTGGCTTTAAAACGCTCGATATTGCGTTCGAGCTGTGCTATTTCGCGCTGTTGGTTTTTGGCTGCATTGGCTACTTGTTCGCGTCTTTCTTTGCGCAAAACTGTGTAGCGCGTATATGGCACGGGGTAGTCTTCAATGTTTCCGCTCACTACCTCGATGGTGCGGTTGGTAATGTTATCTAAGAAAGTTCTGTCGTGGCTCACCATCATAATGGCACCGGGGTAGTCTTTCATAAATTTTTCAAGCCAAATCACCGATTCAATATCTAAGTGGTTGGTAGGCTCATCCAGTAAAATGAGG
>Ga0209573_1001435_pt1 | contig 36953 bp, 36 predicted proteins | sample TNRBio252014_DNA_FD_185870 | JGI IMG/M metagenome (GOLD analysis project Ga0209573, IMG submission 185870) | Wastewater treatment Type I Accumulibacter community from EBPR Bioreactor in Madison, WI, USA - TNR Reactor_6/25/2014_ DNA (SPAdes)... | ecosystem: Engineered > Bioreactor > EBPR >...
ATCATTCTTTAAAACAAATAAAGAGTTTCCATTTTTTTATATTCGCTAAAGCGTTGCATTAGAAACTTGAATCCGCCTAAACGAACGACAGTTCTAATATTCAAAAGAAATAATATATAGATACTATGAGTAACAAATTTTTTGATTTTATAAATCTGCATAATGGCGAAGAAAAAAGAGGGAAGGTTTTAGAAAATATAAAATCTAATATATCATTCCGTGGTTCAAATCTTTGGATTTTGGCTTGTGCTATTGTTATTGCTTCCGTAGGACTGAATGTTAATTCAACAGCAGTTATTATTGGTGCGATGTTAATTTCGCCATTAATGGGTCCGATTGTTGGGACAGGTTTTGCATTGGCAATCTATGATTTTGATTTATTGAAAAAGTCAGCCAAAAACCTGCTTATTGCCACTATTGTTAGTTTATTAGTAGCGACAATTTACTTTTTTGTCAGTCCATTTAAAGAAGCACAATCAGAATTATTAGCAAGAACTTCACCTAATATTTACGATGTATTAATTGCCTTTTTTGGTGGTTTAGTTGGCATTATTGCTTTGACAAGAGTAGAAAAGGGAAATCCAATACCCGGAGTTGCCATTGCAACAGCTTTAATGCCACCTCTCTGTACAGCAGGATATGGCTTGGCAATTGGAAATTTTTCTTACTTTTTTGGGGCATTTTATTTGTACAGCATTAATTGCTTTTTTATTTGCATTTCAACTTTTTTAATCATTAAATATCTCAATTATGAACCTGTAAATAACTTAAACTCAAAATTTGAAAAGCAAATAAGATATGGAATTACAAGTTTGATATTTTTAATGATTATACCCAGTTTTTATTTGGCTTTCAATTTGTTTCAAGAGAAAAAATTTAAACAAAAAGTTGAAGAGTTTATATCAAACGAATTTTCAAATAATGGTTATGCACTAATCTACAAAAATATTTCATACACAACGAATCCTAAAAAAATTGAATTAGCGTTTTTAACTAAAAAATTCACATCACAGGAATTAGATATTCTAAATCAAAAACTTTTGCAGTACGACATTGCAAACACAAAACTAAACGTAAGACAAGATACAAAAGACATTAAAGGCGAAATATTAGATGAGTTAGGAAAGCAGAATAAATCCTTGTCAGACAAAGACATTTTAATTAATAATCTACAAAACGAATTAAATAACTATAAATTTGACAATACTGAAACGATTAAAGAAATAGCTATTTTATTTCCTGAATTAAGGGACATATCTATCGGCAAACATATTACAAATGCAAACACCGACAGTTCAAAAACAATAACAGTATTACTTTACCAAACAGACAAAAAAATTGACTCTGAGAAATTACATCAATGGTTAAACCAAAAACTAAAAACATCAAATATAAAAATAGTACAACAATAAGGTCGAGTAGGTAAGGGGGAATCTCACCCCCAAACCTCTCACAGAACCGTACGTGAACCTCTCGATTCATACGGCTCTTCTTAGTCCAAAACTTTTAAGGACGAAGGTCTTCATATTGCCAGTGTTCAAACAAATTTGGATATGCTTTGTAAGTATTTGTACGCTGCATACCAACGCTGTTTCCTGTACCTGCGGTATTTGTTGCGTATCCATTTTACAAGGCGAACGTGCAGTAGTCGAAAGACTTTCCGCATTTCGCTTGTTCGGAACTTGCCGTAGTAGTTTATCCAGCCTTGTATTTTGAGCTTGAGCAGTTCTGCTATTTTGCTGATAGAAAATTGTGTCCACCGATGAAAACTCATCTGCTTCAACTCTTTTGCTATCCCTGCCCTACTCTTTTGGCTGATGGCGGGGCTAAATCCTAATTTGATTTTGCCTCGCTCCTTTACTACTCTTGGCTTAAATGTGTAACCCAGAAAGTCGAACTTCTGATACCGAACCTTAAAGGGTGGCTGGCGTTTCTGATTGCTGCGGCAATACACGATTTTGGTTTTCTCTTGGTTAAGTTCCAATTTACATTCTCTAAATCGCTGTTTCACCTTTTCCAACAACCGCAACGCTTCTTTGATGTTTCTGCAATGGATGACTATATCATCTGCATAACGTTCAAATTCAGTTGTAGGGCTTGTTTTGGCTATCCATTTATCAAACACTATGTCCAAAAAGATATTGGCATGCACAGGGCTGATTACTCCGCCTTGTGGTGTGCCTTTTCCTTCGGGGTGTTTGATGCTTCCGTCTGCTAACTGAACAGGGGCTTTTAACCAGCGTTCTACATACATAAGAATATGTTTCTCTTGCGTGTAGTGGCGCACTGCTTTCAGTAGCAACTCATGGTCTATATTGTCGAAAAAGCCTTTTATATCCATGTCTATCACCCAACTGTATCTCATACAGTTGATGCGACATTGTTCTATGGCTTCGTGTGCCGATTTGTTCGGACGGTAACCATAGCTGCTTGGATGAAAATGCTTATCTACAACTGCCTCCAGTTCAGTTGCAATCACTTGTTGGGCTACTCTGTCCACTATCGTGGGGATGCCCAATGGGCGCATTTCACCATCTCCTTTCGGAATCAGTACTTGTCGAACAGGTTTTGGAAAATAGCTCCCACTCGATAGTCTGTTCCATAACGGGTACAGATATTTTCGTGGATTGGCTGCCACTTGTTCAATGGTTATTCCATCAACTCCTGACGACCCTTTGTTTGCTTTCACTCGCTTGAAAGCTTCGTTTACCTGCAACTTAATTATCGGTTGCGTTTTGTGTTGTTCATCAAAAATCATCCTCATTATTGCCACAAGTACATTTATGGGCACACCACATGCCATGCCCATGTTATCAATTTGCAGAACTATTGAAATAGATTTACGCGAAATGATTGGCGAAACCGATTTACCAAAACCAATACAAGCGCAAAATGGGGTGTTGATGTAAAAAAGCCCCCAGCCTTTTTCTCCCGATAGGTTTTTATCAGTAAAAGAGCGCACTGTTTTTTCTACACGAGATTTTGCACACCAATTATCTTCCAAATTTTAAAATCTAAAATACATTCGCAGTTGTTATGCTAACAAAAGAACAAATTGCACAGCGCATTGCCCGCGAGTTACAGGATGGTTTTTATGTAAACCTCGGTATTGGCATTCCCACACTGGTGGCAAATTACATTCCCGATGGAGTAAATGTTGTATTGCAATCGGAAAATGGCTTGTTGGGAATGGGGACTTTTCCAACCGAAGATAAAATTGATGCCGATTTAATAAATGCTGGTAAACAAACCATTACTACACTTCCCGGTTCTGCCTTTTTCGATTCGGCTATGAGCTTTGGTATGATTCGTTCGCAAAGGGTGGACTTAACTGTTTTAGGTGCAATGGAAGTTTCGGAAAACGGAGACATTGCCAACTGGAAAATACCGGGCAAAATGGTAAAAGGCATGGGCGGAGCAATGGACTTAGTAGCATCTGCCAAAAACATTATTGTAGCTATGATGCAAACCAACCCGAAAGGCGAATCGAAGTTGTTGAAAGCTTGCACACTGCCGCTTACCGGAAAAGGATGTATTCAAAAAGTGGTAACAGAGTTGGGCTACTACGAAATTTACGATGGTGCATTTCATTTAAAAGAGTTTGCACCTGGTGTTTCAATTGATGAGATAAAAAACAAAACGGCAGGCAAAATAGAGATTGCCGATGATGTGAAAGAAATGACTTTCTAAATTGTATTACTACTCAAGAATCACTGCGTTTTTTCCAACTTCAAGTTGGTACTTTTTACCAATAACCAATGCGCGATTATCGCTGATGTGCCCAGCCGGAAAATTGAAACATACAGGGTAATCGTATTCGGCAACATGTTCGGCAATAATCTCTTCGGCAGTTTTGCCAAAAGGCACGGCATTATCTTTCATATCGGTAAACCCACCAACTACCAAACCAGCAAGACCTTTAAGTTTGCCAGCGCGTTTGAGGTTTAGCATCATTCTATCAATATGATACAAATACTCATCTAAATCTTCGAGAAACAAAATTTTTCCATGTGTATTTAGGTTGGTAAGTGTTCCTGTTATTGAATACAAAATAGAAAGATTACCGCCAATCAATTCTGCATTTGCAGTACCTTCTCTATTTAAAGAATGCGATGGAATGTTGAAGAAATTTTTCTCGTCAAACAATTCTTTTCTCAAAGTTTCTACAGCCTCAGTTGAAGATGATAGCAACGTTGAAGGCATTAAAGCATGAAGTGTTTGCACTCCTAAAGTGTTGGAAATTTGAATATGCAAATAAGTAATATCGCTAAACCCAACAACCCACTTTGGATATTTAAGCAGGTTGGAAAAATTTATCTTATCCAACATTCTCACCGTACCATAACCACCACGAGCACAAAAAATTGCTTTAACATGTTCATCATCTATTGCTTGTTGAAAGTCGCGCAAACGCTCGCTATCCACTCCTGCAAACTGGTTAAATTGCTTACCGATAGTTTCACCAATTTTTACATGCAAGCCCCAGCTTTCCAACAGTTGAACCGCTGGTAAAATTTCGTTTATGGTAATGGCACGCGCAGTGCTAAGTATGTAAACAGAATCGCCTTTTTGAAGCGCAGATGGACGAAGTAACATTAGGCAAATGTAGCTGCTGTAAGGAATATTTTCGAGCTTTGTTTGATGTATTGATGGATGCTGGGTACAGCCTCCCCTCCTACCCTATTTCAAATAAAACAGCGGATAAAAAATTGTAAACTACTTCACAATTATTCCCTGCAAATCGAACTCGCTTGCAGCTATAATTTTTACACGAGCAAAATCGCCCACACGAACATATTGTGTAGAGGCTTCCACCAACACTTCGTTATCCACCTCGGGGCTGTCAAACTCTGTGCGGCCAATAAAATGATTGCCTTCTTTTCTATCGAATAGCACTTTAAAAGTTTTTCCAATTTTTTGTTGGTTCAGTTCGGCCGAAATGCCTTCCTGCACAGCCATCAACTCGGCTGCGCGCTCTTCTTTTACTTCTTGTGGCACATCATCTTCTAAACCGTGCGCGCGTGTGCTTTCTTCGTGCGAATAGGTAAACACACCTAAGCGCTCGAAGCGCGACTGCTCAATAAAAGTTTTTAAACGCTCAAAATCCTGCTCAGTTTCGCCCGGAAAACCTACCAACATGGTTGTGCGCAATGCAATATCGGGCACTCGTTTGCGAATGGCATCTATCAGCTTTACAGTTTCCACATTAGTGATGTTTCTGCGCATTGAAGTTAAGATATTATCGCTTGCATGTTGCAAGGGCATATCTAAGTAATTGCATACTTTTTCATTTTCGGCAATTGCATCTACAATTTCCATCGGAAACTGTGCCGGATAAGCATAATGCAATCGAATCCATTCAATACCGTCTATCTTATTCAGTTCTGCAAGCAATTTTGGAAGGGCGCGTTTTTTATAAATATCCAGGCCATAAAATGTAAGCTCTTGCGCAATAAGCATTATTTCTTTTACGCCCTTAGCTGCAAGTTTTTTTGCCTCATCTACCACCTCTTCTATTGTTTTAGAAAGATGCTTACCACGCATCAACGGTATGGCACAAAACGAACAAGTTCTGTTACAGCCCTCCGAAATTTTCAGAAAAGCATAATGCGAAGGCGTTGTCAATAAACGTTCGCCTATCAACTCGTGTTTGTAGTTTACCTTCAAAGTTTTTAGCAAGCGCGGCAGTTCATTGGTACCGAAATAAGCATCTACCTCGGGTATTTCTGTTTCTAAAGAATCTTTGTAGCGCGCACTAAGGCAACCGGTTACATACAGCTTTTCAATTTTACCAGCGTTTTTTGCATCGGCATATTCCAATATTGTATTGATGCTTTCTTCCTTTGCTCTATCAATAAAACCGCAGGTGTTTACAATTACGATATTGCGGTCTTTGCTCCATGTATCGTGTGCCACATCGTAGCCTCCGTGCTTCATCTGCGACATTAGCACTTCGCTATCCACCAGGTTTTTTGAGCAACCAAGTGTAATAACAGATACCTTATTTTGTTTGAGTGTTTTGGTTTTCATACAATACAATTCCTGCCCGTTTGCTACTTTTTGAACAATGATTCAACAAACAACTTTTTATTAAACACCTGCAATTTATCAATTGCCTCGCCTACGCCAATATAGCGGATAGGAATTTTAAACTGATCGGTAATTCCAAGCACCACACCACCCTTGGCTGTGCCGTCAAGTTTGGTAATTGCAATAGCAGTAACTTGTGTTGCAGCGGTAAATTGTTTGGCTTGCTCAATTGCATTTTGCCCCGTAGAACCATCTAACACCAACAACACTTCGTGTGGTGCATCGGGCACTACTTTTTGCATTACCCTGCGTATTTTTGAAAGTTCATTCATTAAATCCACTCGATTGTGCAAGCGCCCTGCGGTGTCAATTATTACAACATCTGCATTATCGGCAACGCCTTTTTCTAATGTTGTAAACGCCACAGATGCAGGGTCGGCACCCATGTGCGACTTTACAATTTCTACATCCGATCGTTTTGCCCATACATCCAACTGGTCAATAGCTGCTGCGCGAAAAGTATCGGCTGCGCCCAGCAAAACTTTCTTTCCGGAAGTTTTAAGCTGATGCGAAAGTTTGCCGATGGTGGTGGTTTTGCCCGCACCATTTACACCTACAACCATTATCACATAAGGCTTTACATTTACTGGCGTGTCAAAACTTTCGGCATCAATGTTATTGTTTTCGGCAAGCAGAGCAATAATCTCATCGCGAATTAAAACGTGCATTTCGTTTTCAGTCGAAAACTTATCGGTGGCAGCGCGGGCTTCGATGCGTTTAATAATTTTTGAAGTAGTTGCCACACCCACATCAGAGGCAATCAAGGCTTCTTCAAGGTTATCTAAAACCTCTTCATCAATTTTACTTTTGCCAATAAACACTTTGGCAATGCGTGCAAAGAATCCGTCTTTGGTTTTTTCTAAACCTTTATCAAGGTCCTCTTTTTTTTCTTTTGTAAAAAAGCTGAACAATCCCATTTCTATACTCCTTTTAGTGGCTTCCTGAAACAAAAAAGCCTCTTTGCAGAGGCTTTAAAATTATTGATTAAATCTTAGTCTTTTTGCGCTAAGAATTCCTGCACTTTGTCTTTGTGAACGATTTTTTCTAAGAAACCGTAAGATGAGCTGGTTTTAGATTTTATCGCTTTGATAACTTTTACATAGTCTTTAGAACCTACCTGAGCTTGACGGTCAGTTCTCGCGTTCTTTGAAACTTTTGCCATTGCTAAATTATTTTATTGGTTATTTAATTTCTTTGTGAACTGTGTGGCGTTTTAATATCGGGTTGTATTTACGCAACTCAATACGCTCGGTTGTATTCTTACGGTTTTTGTAAGTCATATAACGCGAAGTACCTGCTTGTCCGCTTTCTTTATGTTCGGTGCATTCTAATATTATTTGAATGCGCGCATCTTTTGATTTTTTTGCCATTGCAATTTAATTTAATGGTTTAGTTATTTGCTGCTGCTTCTTTTTTATCTAAATCTTTCAGGTATTGGAAAATACCTTTTTTGTTGATAGTGCGTAACACCGAAGTGCAAACACGCAATTCAATCCACTCTCCTAACTCGGGCACAAAAAATCTTTTTTTGTGCAAGTTGGGTAAAAATCTGCGCTTGGTTTTGCGGTTAGAGTGCGAAACTTTGTTTCCGCTAACAGGACGCTTTCCAGAAATATCACATACACGAGCCATTGCTAAAAAATTTGAGCGCGCAAAGATGCATGAAAAATTGATTTATCCAAAAAAATAATTGGATTCTATCTTGACCAATAGCAGTTTAATAACAGAAAGCTAGTTGCATAATCAGTTTTTTGTTTGACAGCTAACCTATTACCTCATTCTCATTTATTCATCATTTTACTGCGTGACCAGAATTAATCATTCAGTCTATTATCAATATCCATTTGTTGATGTAATATTCTAATGATTTCTATTAGCTCTTCCTTAGAGTTTATTCTGTAAAAGATAAAATGTGATTTTACTTTTGAACGAAAATATCCTTTTCGTACTTCACTGTAATCTTTTCCCGTATTTGGTTTTTCAGACAAATATTCAATTTCGTCAATAATTAATTCAATATATCTGTCAGCTTGCTCAATTGACCAAGTTTCAAAAGTATAAAGCCAAATGTTTTCCAAGTCATTTTGGGCTTCATTGCTAATTTTATAATTCATTATTTAGCAACATATTTTTGATGTAGATTGCCTAAGAATGTCTCACGATTAAAGTTTTTAACGAATCCTGATTTTTCACCCTTTTTAAGTTCTTTAATCAATTCAGTTTTTTTCGTCTCTTCATGTTCAAACATTCTAAGAGCAGCTCTTACAACTTCGCTTGCTGATGAAAATTTTCCAGATTCAACTTGCTTATTTATAAAACTATCAAAATAGTCTCCAAGTAATATTGATGTATTTTTAGCCATTATTCAAAAATTGCCTTTCAAAGATACCAATTGTTGGTATATGTTGCAATTTTGGGAGCGTTAATTTTTTCGGAGGACGCTCGGAACTGGCTACACATACCTAAGGGCATTAGCTCAAAAAACAACGTAGCCTTAAATTTTTTCCAATGCCCTTTTCAAATCCAAATCTTCGGCTTGTTGCAGATAAATATACCCTTCATTTTGCCAACGTTGCCTTCCAAAAAACGCCTTAATTCGGCTTTTGATTTTCGATTGATACACCAAAAGTTTTGAGCTATCGGCTTTCATGCCTTGTTGTTTTGCAAAGGCCAAGTAATTGTTATACAATTCATCGCTTACCACAAAATGTTGTGCAAACGATTTTAGGTCTTTGAACTTTTCAACTTCAGGCTGATGCTGAGGGTAATACTTGTAAGTAAACTCTGCAATAAAGCTGGAGGCCTCTGCGTATGCTACATTAAATATGGTGCTATCGAACGGCACAAACACATCGGGGCGAATGCCGCCACCACCATAAACCACCCTCCCTTTTGCAGTTTTGAATATCAATGAATCGGCTTTGTTTACCGAATCTTCGTGCAAAAGACTGCCATCTTCATATCGTTTGTAAATAGCTTCGTTGTAAGCTTCTTTTCCTTTATCGTACGATTTTTGAATACACCTTCCAGAGGGTGTGTAGTAGCGAGCCACCGTTAATCGCAATGCAGAGCCATCGCCCAATCTATATTGCTCTTGCACCAATCCTTTACCAAAAGTGCTTCTGCCTACAATCGTTCCTCTGTCCCAATCTTGAATTGCCCCTGCAAGAATTTCGCTTGCCGATGCAGAACCTTGATCTACTAAAATGGTTAATGCGCCTTTTTCAAACAAGCCATCGCGTGCGCCTACATAATCTTGACGTTTATAAGCATTGCCTTTTGTGTAAACAATCAGTTTTTCGCCCGTTAAAAGCTCATCTGCTATTTCGGCAGCGGCATTCAAGTATCCGCCACCGTTTTGGCGCACATCTACAATCAATTTTTTCAACCCTTGCTCATTCAACTTGCGAATTCCTTTGGTAAACTCTTCGTAAGTGGTGGCACTAAAGCGATTGATGCGGATGTACCCTGTTTCGTCATTCAACATAAACGCTGCATCAACACTATACAATGGAATTTTATTGCGAATAATGGTGTAGTTGTAAACTTTTCCGCCACCGTTGCGCACTATGCCTACTTTTACTTTTGTTCCTTTAGCACCGCGCAGTTTTTTCAGCACATCTTCATTTTTAATTTTTATTCCGGCAACTGTGGTATCGTTGATAAAAACAATTCTATCGCCTGCTTTTATGCCCACCTCTTCCGATGGACCACCAGATATTGGCGACACTACAATTATGGTATCGTCCATGATGTGAAACTCAATTCCTACACCTTCAAAATTGCCTTCCAACGATTCGTTTTCGCGTGCCAAATCTGATGCCGGAATGTAGTTGGAATGCGGATCGAGCGATGAGAGCATATCCTGAATAGCTGTTTCGTAAAGTGCCTCGGTGTTTACGGTATCTACATATTTAAGCCGCACAAAAGTTAGTATATCATCAATTTTATCGTAGCCCACTTGAGCAAAAGGCACTTTTTTTCCATTGTTGATAGAAGTAAGCATCAAGCCAAGCAAAATTCCTATCACCAACACCAATGCGTAAATCATTGGCTTCCAAACATTAACACCCTTTGATTTTACAACTTTTTCACTTGAATTAGATTCCATAGATATTTTTAAACCGAACGAAAGTATATGTTTTAGCGTGTTTTGCTTGGTGTTTATGCAATTTTACGTCTTGCAATTTCAGTTGTTATTAGTTTCAACTCTCTACTCATTTGCCCCTGCACCGATGAGTTTTCTTGCGCTCTGCGAATGAGGTAAGGAATAACATCTTTTACCGGACCATAAGGCAAGTACTTGGTGGCATTTAAACCTGAATGCGCCAGGTTGAAAGTGATGTTATCGCCCATGCCATAAAGCTGCGAAAACAAAACATGAGGATGGCTGAATGAAATATTCTTTTGCTGCATCAATTGAATAGCCAATAAATTGCTTGCCTCGCTTTGCGATGCTACACAAAAAGCAACTGTAGTAATGTTACTTAGGCACAATGCAACAGCTTCATCAAAATCTTTATCTACCGCTTTTTTGCTTTTATGTATTGGCGATTTGTAACCCATTTCGGCAGCGCGGCTATTTTCTTTTTCCATGTATGCACCGCGCACCAGTTTTGCACCCAATACAAAACCTTTTTGCGAAGCTCGTGCTAGTTCACTTTGCAGATATTGCAATCTATCCCAGCGATACATTTGGTAGGTATTGAATACAACAGCCGATGTGGTGTTGTATTGCTCCATCATGTTTTCAATCAACACATCTAAAACATCTTGAATCCAAGACTCCTCGGCATCAACATAGATTTGCACTTTGTTTTTGGCTGCCGCTTTACACAACTGGTGCAGCCGCTCTTTTACTCTTTCAAATTCTTCTGTTTCGCGCTTAGATAGTTCTTCTTTGCCTTGAATTTTTTCAAATAATGCCAACCTACCAAACCCTGTAATTTTTACACACACTACCCGTACCGATTCATTGCTGCCAGCAAACTCGATAGCTTCTAAATTATGCTGAATAGTTTTATCAAAATCCTCTTCGCATTCTTTCAGCTCTACACCATAGTTCAGCATTGCGCCAACACCTTTATCGCTGAGTTTTTTTATTGTCTTTTTACATTCACTAAAGGTTTCGCCACCACAAAACTGCTCGTAAACAGTAATGCGAAAAAGCGGGGTAACTGGCAAGCGCAATTTCAAAGCAATGTTTGCAAAAAAAGTGCCAGCGCTAACCAGCGCGTTATTACCAATTAACTTAAAAAGCGTTTGCGCTTCTTTTAATTCTCGATTGTTTTTTGATGCGTAAGCAGTTTTGGTATCCTCAAAAATATTTGATTGAATATTCATCGTTCAGTAGATATTTTTCGGAAATTAAATAAAAGAAAGTGCATGCTAAAGTAGCTGCTTATGTTGTTGCTTGTTCGCTGTTGTTGCCTATTGCATTTTCTTCGTCAGGCATTACATCTTTTAACTTGGGCAGTTCGGTTGTGGAGTTAATGCCGAAGTAATCTAAAAATAGCGGAGTTACTTTGTACAACACAGGTTTGCCGGGCGAAGTTTCTACCCTGCCGGCAATTTCAATCAGTTCTTTTTCCAACAATTTTTGAACCGAATAATCGCAATTCACTCCACGAATTTGCTCGCACTCTACTTTTGTAACGGGTCCCCGATAAGCAATAATGGCAAGTGTTTCCAATGCCGCGGTAGAAAGTTTCTTTTTCTCTTTTTGCCCTATTAAAATACTTACAGTTTTATGGTAGTCAGATTTTGTAAAAAACTGATAACCTCCGCCAATCACACGTAGTTCAAACGAAAAAAAATCGGGCTTGTATTTCTCGGCAATATCTCCAAGAATTCTGTCAATAATCTGCTCATCCATCACTTCGCCCGTAAGCTTATTGATGCAAACCGAAATATCTTCTCTGCTTACAGCCGTTTCGGAACTGAAAATGAGCGATTCGATATGTTGATGAAGATTTTCCAAAATGATTTGACAATTTGATTATTTGGTGATTTGAAAATGGGTTTATCATTTTCAAATTTCCAAATTAACTCATTTAATAATTGATGTTATCCGTTTTCTAAAGCGGCAGCACCGCCTACAATTTCCAAAATTTCTTTTGTGATTGCAGCTTGACGTTCGCGGTTGTATTGAATACTCAAATTGCGAATCATTTCTTGAGCATTGTTGGTTGCAGCATCCATTGCCACCATTCGCGAACCATGTTCTGATGCGTTGGTATCTAACAAGGCTCTAAAAAACTGTGTGTTCAATATTTTAGGAGCAAGCTCTTCAAGCAATCTTTGCTTATCGGGCTCAAATAAGTAATCGTTCTTTTTCTTGGTTTTGTTTTCTGCTTTCGCTGTACCCAAGGTAGAAACCGGTAAAAATCTTTCTACTTCAAACACTTGTGTAGCCGCGTTTACAAACTGCGCATACACCAGCTCTATTACATCATACTCTTCGTCAAGAAAAGCCTTTGTAATGGTTGTGCTTACTTCTTGCGAAGCATCAAAATTCAATGTATTTAAAAGTCCTTGATAAGCAGAATTGATATTGAGTTTTTCAACCTTTTTAAAATAATCGAAACCTTTTTTGCCAATTGGAATAAGGGTTACGTTACCGGCTGCAAGCTGGCTGGCGTAAGTGCCGGCAAGTAAATTGCGGGTTGTTTTAATAAGATTAGTATTAAAACCTCCGCAAAGCCCTTTATCGGATGTAATTAAAACAATCAAAACCTTTTTGGGCTCGCGCACTTTGTTTAATGCCAACGAAATATCTTCTCCTTCGAGGCTCTCCATTAAATTGCTTAAAATACTATTCAGTTTATTTGAATAAGGACGCATTTGTACAATTCTATCTTGAGCGCGCTTCAGCTTACTTGCCGAAACCAATTTCATTGCCTTAGTTATTTGCTGGGTTGTTTTTACACTTCCAATCCTATTTCTAACCACTTTTAAATTTGCCATGACTTTATACCTTTTTCAAAAAGCGGTGCGAAAATAACAGAAAGGGCGGGTTTGGAAAAAGTTTTATGTGAATGATGTGGAAAAAAGCGTAAAAACAACATTGGGCATTGAAAATCAACTATCAAACATCTATCTATTTTGGGCAACTGTATTTTGCGAGGCTACTCTTGCTTTAGGAAAAGCACTTTTGGACCTACTTGACCGCCATTTGCATCTTTATAAACGCTGAGTGCCAAATACACTTTACCGTGGTAGTATTTCACGATATCAACAGTTCCGTAATTCATAAAATTATCTAGCCCCACCAACGTAGCACCCGATGGAGTAAGCTTATAAATTGATGTACCACCCGTATTTGCTCCACTTCCAGCATATCCCGAGTAGTATAAATTGCCATTCTCATCAATATCATAACTTGTAACCGCTCCGGTATATGGAAGTTGTACATTATCTAACACCTTTGTAAAAGTATTTGATGTAGCGTCATAGGTTAATGTAGTTACATATCGCTGGTCGGTATGAAAACAAAATCCAAACTTGGAGCCATTAAAACTTGACTTTACAAATGCCATATTGGCGTTGCCGGTTGGCGGATTGCCTGTTACCCACGGTGTTGAAGTAGGCAACGAAGTTGAACTCACAGGGGCATTAGTCGCATCATATACATAAGCGTAAATACTATCATTTCCTTGATAAATTGATATTGTATTTGATGTATTTGGAACTGGCTCTGTAACTCCTGCCTTCATACCTAGCGCTGTAGCTTGCAAGCTGCCTGGAATCAAATCGTGAACATAATCTCCGCTGTAAGCCCGTCTTGGCAATCCATCATTATAAGAACCATAAAGCCTTGCTCCGTCATTTTGAATATCCAAAATTTCTGTATAGCCAGAAGTGTTTACAATGTTACTTAATTCGTAAGTACTACCTTGCTTGGCAACCAAAGACGTAACCGTTTGGTAGCTCCCGCCACTTCCTTTTGTGGCTTCATAAGGCCCCATAAAAGTTCCTAGATTAGGTATTTGAACTCCGGGGATAGTAACACCCAACATCAATCGAGCATAAGAATAAACAGTATTATCACCTTGTTGCAACACGCGCTTCTTTACATAAAGAAACTGTACTACAGTTCCAGCCTTGGCAATATCAATTGGGTAAATTCTAGAAAAGTTGCCTACACCTGATATGCTACCCCCAACGGTAGTATCGCCTTCGTAAATTTTTACAAAGCCAGAGTTATCTTTCACCATACTCTTTAAATACAACGAGTCGAACTTTGGAGGTTCTTGCTTATAGATTGTGTCCTTTTTACAAGCATTGATAAAAAAGGAAAAAGCGATAATAAGAATTGAAATTTTTTTCATAATCGTGCTGTTAATTTTATTGCAATAATGCTTGATTGCCTTTTTACAGAAAAGGTAAGTTTGAGCGAATTCTTACTAATGTGTAATATCGTAGAACTATAATAGTGCCACAAAATCATGCAAAATCTACTTACAGATTTTTTACAATACACTTCTGATGAACAAAAACGCAAGCTTTTATCACTACCCATTCGCGGAAAAGAAAAAATTGTATGGAGTTATCTTCTGACAAGAAGCAAAAAGGGAGGGTTTAGTAAAGAAACTACACTATCAGATATCAACATTTCTTCTACTCACTTCGATAAAATTTGTTCTGCGATACTTACACGCTGTTACGTTTGCTTAGTGCCGAATGGGGGAATAGATTTACTTACATTCTTGGCAAATTCGAGAGTATTGATACCTCACTTTTACAAAGAAGCCAGCCGACAACTAAAACTGGCTGACCAACTTTCGCAAACCGATGCACAATCGTTTTTGAAAAAATTCATTTCACTTTACATCGACAGCATTCCGGTTATGTTTCGTAAAAATGAAATTTATGAAAAAGCCTCCCGAAAATATTTACAGCTTTCGGACTCTACTACAAAAATCGAAGACAATCTTTATATTACTTACACCAAGATATGGCTTGAAATAAATGTACATTTTGCTGCTGGCACAATCAGAAAAAAAGAAGCAACCCTCAGCAAAAAAATGAATCAGTTGAAACCCGATTTTAGCAAATCGCCAGTAGAGATAATTTACCAATGGTACTGGACAATGATTTACCTAAAACAATCTATTGAGGACAATCTTGAAGTTGCGCAACTTGCCGAAGCCGCACTGAAAGTAAACTACCAAAACACTGCAATCAAACTCCGCTTGCAGATGAAGTATGCAGAATCTTTGTACTTCATCAGTCGTTTTGAGGAGTCATTTAAAGCATTTTACTCTATTTTAAGTAGCAACAACTGGATAGAAATTCCCAACATCAGCTATTTCACCACCCGTTATTTGCAAGTTTGCCTTATCACCGAAAACTTCTCCATTGTAAAAACAGAACTAGAACGTGTCAAAAAGGACATGGGAATCAGTTTCACAGAACAAATAATTACTCGCGATGTAATCACATTTGTTAAGTATTTTATTTTAACCAGTGAGTACGAAGCGGCATATACTTTCATCCGCTTAGGTTACCTTAAAAATCCTAAAGCAAAATACCTTCAATACGAAATAGAACTACGCAACTTAGAAACAGCCTACTATTACTTGTCAGGCAATATTTCACAGGCATTAAATTCCTGTGAACGCAACTTGCGCTATCTGCGCACAAAAGGCTTTGGTGTAAAAACTAGCCCTTATCCATACTTTTTTGTACTTGTCAAAGCATTTGCCGAAAAACGACTCTTCCAAAAACAGCTCTCCAATAACGAAATGAGAATGATGAGTGTTTTTCAACGCGGCACAAATGCTGTTTATGGTAAAATTCTGCATAAAATTTCTGCATACTAAACACCAATTGCATTCATCTTACTGCAAATCACGCTGATTGTTTTTGGGCAAATTTATACCCTTTTGAAAAAATAACGACCAAGTGTAATGCGGCACTCCTCGCATTCAAAATCACGTAAAACATCGCTTAACAAAAATTGACTTGACCAAAGAAACTCGCAATTCATTATGCCGTCTATATTTACCGCGTTTTTAACAATCCGATTTAATTAAACTTAAACTAACTGGCTATTAATTATGGACATTATCACATCATCTCCAAGTAGTGTAAACATCACCGAATTAAACGAGCGCATCAATCGCGAAAGTGCTTTTGTAGATATTTTAAATATGGAATTAGGCAAAGTAATAGTTGGTCAAAAATATATGACCGAAAGACTAATGCTTGCACTACTTGCCAATGGGCATATATTGTTAGAAGGTGTGCCTGGATTGGCGAAAACCTTATCTATCAAATCGCTCGCGCAAGCCATTCATGCCAAGTTCAGCCGCATACAGTTTACGCCCGATCTGTTGCCAGCCGATTTGGTAGGCACAATGATTTACAGCCAAAAGGATAATGCCTTTACCGTAAAGCACGGCCCAGTATTTGCCAACTTTGTGTTAGCTGATGAAATAAACCGTGCGCCCGCCAAAGTGCAAAGTGCTTTGTTAGAAGCCATGCAAGAAAAACAAGTAACTATTGGCGAAAACACCTACAAGTTAGAAGAACCATTTTTAGTACTTGCCACCCAAAACCCCATTGAGCAAGAAGGCACCTATCCCCTACCCGAAGCACAAGTGGACAGGTTTATGCTGAAAGTGATAATTACCTATCCCAAAAAAGAGGAAGAGCGTTTAATTATTCGCCAAAGCTTAGAGCCACATGCCTCACCAATAAATGCGGTAGCCACCAAAGAACAAATTATTGCTGCCCGCAAAACAGTGCGCGAAGTTTACATGGACGAAAAAATTGAACGATACATTTTAGATATTGTTTTTGCATCGCGCAGCCCAAAAGAATATAAGCTAAGCAAGCTGGAAGGTCTAATTAGCTACGGAGGCTCGCCACGAGCAAGCATCAACCTTGCTTTGGCAGCAAAAGCTTATGCCTTTATTAAACGCAGAGGCTATGTAATTCCAGAAGATGTACGCGCAATATGCCATGATGTAATGCGCCACCGCATTGGGTTGACCTACGAAGCCGAAGCACAAAATGTAAGCAGCGAAGAAGTGGTGAGCGAAATTTTGAATGCAGTAGAGGTTCCATAAATGAGTAGCGAGTTGCAAGTAGCGAGTAGCGAGAGAACAGCCGCGAAAATACAAGTAACAAGTAACGTAAATTGTTTCAACAATAATTGAGGTGTTATGGCAAAAAATCAATCTTTCTTAGACTTGGACGTTTGGAAGAAATCAAGAGAGTTATCTCTCAAAGTATATCAGTTTACTGCAAACTTTCCGAAGGAAGAATTATATGGTTTGGTAAGTCAAATGAGGCGTGCATCGGTTTCAATTTCTTCTAATATTGCTGAAGGCTGCGGCAGACAACACAACAAGGAAAATATTCAATTTCAATATATAGCCAAGGGTTCTATCTATGAACTTGAATCACAAATGTACATAGCATTAGATATGAAATTTGTTAATGAATATAAGTTCATAGAACTTATTGATTCAATTGCAGATTGGAGAAGATTATTGGTTGGATTTATCAACTATTTAGAAAACAAAGATTCAAAGTAATTTGTCTATGTCAGGTTTCCTACAAACCCTTTTCGGTAACAATGCTGCTAACTCGCAGCTCGCAACTCGCGACTCGCAACTAGAGAAGCGAAAAGCACTACGAAGAATTGAAATAAAAACCAGAAAATTATCTAATCAGGTGTTTTCAGGAAGTTATCATTCTGCCTTTAAGGGACGTGGCATGAGCTTTAGCGAAGTGCGCGAATATCAATATGGCGATGACATACGCCAAATAGATTGGAACGTAACAGCAAGGCTGCAATCGCCATACATTAAAGTATTTGAGGAAGAAAGAGAACTTACTGTGATGTTGCTAATTGATGTAAGCAGCTCAGGTTTTTTTGGCACAAAAACAGAATTTAAAAACCACATAATGGCCGAAATTGGCGGTGTGCTTGCCTTTTCGGCTATTACTAACAACGATAAAGTAGGTGTAATTTTCTTTAGCGATAAAGTAGAAAAGTTCATTCCACCCAAAAAAGGAAAATCGCACATCCTGCGCATCATCAGCGAAATTTACGACTTTGAACCCGAACACTCAGGTACTGATATTGCCGAAGCATTAAAGCTTTTCAATAATGTAATGAAAAAGAAGTGTATTACATTTTTGATGAGCGATTTTATGAGCGCAACTCCCTATAAAGATGCTTTAAACATTGCAGCTCGCAGGCACGATTTAATTGGCATCCACATTTATGACCAACGCGAAAAAGAATTGCCCAATGTTGGTTTGGCGCGAGTTGTTGATGCCGAAACCAAACAGGAAATCTGGCTGAATACTTCAAACAAAGAAGCACGCGATACTTATGCAAAATGGTTTCACAACCATGTGCAAAGCACAAAAGATTTATTCGGTAAATCGGGTGCCGAATTGGCTACCATCAGCACCGATGAAAATTATGTAATTGCATTGATGAACATGTTTAAACGCAGGGAGATGAAGAGATGAGCATTGTAAAACTAGATAATAGACATAAAACATTTTTTCTTTCAAGGCAAACACTTCTCCAATTTCTGCTATCGTTTGTATTTGTATTTTCTCAAATTTCAAATCTACAATCACAAACATCGGCAGGCTTTTATTTCGACTCAACACACATTCAAATTGGCGACCCGCTTGGGGTAAAACTTTCTGTAAAACAAGCCGAAGGCGCAATTGTACAATTTCCTGTTTTCAAAGACACTTTAGGTAGTTTTGAAATTATAGAAGCAAGAAAAAAAGACACCTCAAAAGTCGGCAATGAAACTTTGTTTACGCAACAGTTCATTGTATCGGCTTACGATTCTGGTTTGTATAGCGTGTTGCCACAAAAAATATATTTCACACAAAATGGAGTATCCGATTCTGTTTATACCGATGTGCAATTTGTGGAAGTAACTACACTACCCATAGACACAAGCAAACCAATAAAGCCAATAAAACCACCTTTGGATGTTAGTTGGAAACTAAGCGATTATCTACCCTATATTATTGGTGCGCTCCTATTGCTATTGCTTGCCATAGCCGCTTGGTGGCTTTACAAGAAGTATAAAAATAAAGATACAAAACCCGCCCCACCATTAGTACCAAAAGAATTGGCGCACGTGTGGGCAATGAAAGAATTACAACGCTTAGAACAAGAAAAACTTTGGCAAAAAGAAGAACCCAAAGTTTATTACACAAAGCTTACCGATATCATGCGTTTGTATTTAGAATATCGCTTCGATGTGTTTGCAATGGAAAGCACAACAGATGAAATTCAAAGAATGATTTTTCGCGATGATGTACCCGAAGATGTGCAACAAAAATTTTTGGATGTATTAAAACTTGCCGACTTGGTGAAGTTTGCAAAAATGACTCCATTGCCCGAAGAACATCAGCGATGCCTTACCAATGCACGCGACTTTGTAAAAGCAACCATACCAAAGGCAGAAAATGTTTCCAATAACCATAAAAGCAACCAACCATGAACAAGCTGCTTTTAGACATTTCATTACTGAAAAATTGGTTTGCAATCGAAAGCTACCGCGGCTTAACCTTTGCCGACAAATGGGTATTGTGGATAATACCGATTGCATTGATTTTAGGCATAACTTGGTGGTGGTTTCGCAGAAAAAAACAATATCCAACACTTACTCTTTCATCGCTTAAAAGCATAGAAAACTTTAAAAACCCCGACAAAGGAAAACTAAAAAACATATTGCCATTTTTGCGAATGGCAGCATTGGTATTGTTTTTGGTAGCAATGGCGCGCCCACAAACTTCATTCAACGAACAAAAGGTAACCACCGATGGTATTGACATTGTGCTATCTATTGACGTTTCAACATCCATGCTGGCGCAAGACTTTAAACCCAATCGCATGGAAGCCGCAAAAAAAGAAGCCATTGATTTTGTAGAAGCACGCAAAGCCGATAGAATTGGTTTAGTAGTTTTTGCGGGCGAAAGTTTTACGCAATGCCCTGTAACTATTGACCACGCCATCGTAAAAAATCAATTAAAAGCTGTAAAAGATGGCGTGTTGGAAGACGGCACCGCTATTGGCATGGGCTTGGCAACAGCAGTGCAGCGGCTGCGCGAAAGCAAAGCCAAAAGCAAAGTGGTAATTTTGATGACAGACGGAGTAAACAACCGAGGTTTGGTAGATCCTATTACGGCTACCGATATTGCACTACAATTTGGCGTGCGGGTTTACACAATTGGCATTGGCACCAATGGGCAAGCCTACACCCCAATTGGTATGGATCCCGGTGGTAAGATAGTTTTCGACTATGCCGAAGTGCAGATTGACGAAAAGTTGCTTAAAGAGGTTTCTAAAAAAACAGGCGGGCAATACTTCCGTGCTAACAACAATGCCAAACTAAAAGACATCTATTCACAAATTGACAAACTGGAAAAAACCAAAATAGAAGTAAGTGCCTACCAACACAAAACCGAGAAGTTTCACGCTTTTGCACTGTTGGGTGCTTTACTTTTAGTAGCTGAATTTTTGTTGCGCTTTGTTTCACTTCGTTCAATTCCGTAAAACCAATTTTAACCACATAGTTACATAGTTGTGATAACGAAAAAGTATTTGGATGAACTCACTTATGAGATTATTGGTGCTTCAATTGAGGTTCAAAAGATTATGGACAGAGGTTTGTTAGAGAGCGTTTATCATCAGTGTCTAAAAGAAGAGTTAAATCATAGGAAAATAAATTTTCAAACAGAGATAAAAGTACCTGTATTGTACAAGGATAAAGAGTTGGATATAGATTTTAGATGTGATTTTTTTATAGAAAAATGTATTGTGGTTGAATTGAAGTCGGTACAAGAGCTAACGAGTGTATTTGAAGCGCAGCTTCTCACCTATATGAAACTATTGAAGTCACCCAAAGGAATTCTAATCAATTTTAATTGTTCCAATATATTTTACGAAGGGCAAAAAACTCTTGTAAATGAGTATTTTACCTCTTTACCTCAAAGTAATTAAACTATGTTTCTATGTGGTTAAATAAAGTAGAGTCTAAATTTTAGAAGATGTTCAGATTTGAAAATCCCACCTTATTGTATCTTTTGCTTATGCTGATTCCATTTGCAATTGCATTTCTATTTTTCTTGAAATGGCGAAAAAACAAGCTTGCGGCATTTGGCGAAAAAACTTTGATTGCAATGCTTGCACCGCAAGCTTCCACATCAAAACACATACTCAAATTTACCTTATGGAGTTTAGCTTATGTGTTTGTAATACTCGGCTTAGCCAACCCACAAATTGGCAGCAAAATGGAAAAAGTAAAGCGCAGTGGCATTGATGTGATGATTGCGCTGGATGTATCTAAAAGCATGTTGGCTGAAGATATAAAACCCAACCGTTTGCTACGTGCAAAAAACTTCATCAACACATTTATTGAGCAATTGAATAACGACCGATTAGGCATCATAATCTTTGCTGGCCATGCCTACTTACAAATGCCCTTAACCGTAGATTATTCGGCTGCCAAACTATTTCTAAACACCGTAAACACCGACCTTGTACCCACTCAAGGCACAGCCATTGCTGAGGCTGCCGAACTTTCGCGCCAAAGTTTTGTAAAAGGCGACACCAAACACAAAGCTTTAATAATAATCACCGATGGCGAAGACAACGAAGGTGGCGCAGAAGAAGCCATTGAAGCAGCGGCTAAAGAAGGCGTAAAAACTTTCATTGTTGGCTTAGGCACCGAAAAAGGAGCCCCCATTCCCGATGCTCGGGGCGACTACAAAAGAGATAGCGATCGCAATATTGTACTTTCAAAAGCAAACTTTGAAATGATGAAATCATTGGCATCAAAAGGCAATGGCAAAGCCTTTCTTGCAGGCAATGGCAACGAAGCCATCAATGAAATTTTTAAAGAATTGGGGCGCATCAACACAAAAGATTTTGAAGAATATGTATTCACCGATTTCAACGACCAGTTTCAATGGTGCTTGGCAATTGCTGCACTATTGCTTTTTGCCGAATATTTGATTAGCGAACGAAAATGGAAATGGAGTATCAATTTATGACAGTTCAACAAAACAGCACCATAACCCAAACAACTGTAATCAAGTTTATTGTAACATGTTTCACTTTGGGCTGCCTAAGCCTAACAACTCTTTGGGCCCAATCGGAAAACGCACTTACCCGTAGTGGCAACAAAGACTTCAAAAAAGGTAATTACTCCGATGCAGAAGTAAACTATCGCAAGGCATTGGAAAAGAAAAACAATATGCCCGAAGCCACCTTCAATTTAGGCGATGCCGTGTATCAACAAAAACGTTTTGACGAAGCAGCCAAGCAATTTCAACTAAGTGCGCAAACCAGCACCGACCCAATAGTAAAAGCCAAAGCCTATCACAACTTGGGCAACACACACATGGCAGAACAAAAGTATGAAGATGCCATAAAAGCCTACAAACAATCGTTGAAAGCAAACCCAAAAGACACCGACACCAAGTACAACTTGGCTTACGCAAACTCTATGTTGCAACAGCAGCAGCAACAACAAAACGAAAAAGATAAAAATAAAGACAACAAGAATAACAAAGACGATAAACAGCAGCAGAACAAACCGCAGGACGATAAAAACAAAGACCAACAACAAAACGATAATAAAGACCAGCAAGCAAAAGGCGATGAAAAAGACAAAGAGCAACAACAAAAACAGCAAGATCAGCAACCCAAGTTAAGCAAAGAAGAAGCCGAAAAGTTATTGCAGGCATTGCAAAACGAAGAGCAAAAAGCAAATCAAAAAATGCAAAAAGCAAATGCCAAACCTGTAGATGGAAAGGTAGAAAAAGACTGGTAAACCTGTATTTTACTGTTGCACCTTCACAACCCTAAAACCTCCAAAATCCTGCGATTTATTTGCTTTAGTCTCAAAAATCTTCAACCCACTTGCCTTAGTGAATTTGTAATTGGCATGGCGATGAATGTGCCCTGCAAACCACCCATCAATTAGTTTTCTGTATGGCTTTATTACACGCGCCAGTTGAGTTTTTTCTTTTGCCGTAAAAGCATAGTGAAACCCAACAATACTTGCAATGGGAGGATGATGCGAAATCAACACCACCCGCTCATTCAATTGTTTCGCAGTTGCTAAAGCATTCTTCAAAAATTCAAAAGTTCCTCCAGCTCCTTCCATAAGCTGTGCTTCAGGACCAATTCCTGGCTCATCTTTGCGCACATGATAGCGCGGATTAAAATCAAGAAAAATAAAACTGAATCCTTTGTGTGAATAGTGGAAATTTTGCAGGTATGCAAAAGTGCTACTCTCCGCATTCCACCAAGCATTATTGCGCAAAGAACTACGCAGTGTAAATCCCCCATTCAGCCCGGCAAAAGTGCCCTCAAACACCTCATTCATCAAACTATCGCCACAAGCAGTTTTGGCCTCATCGCCAAACCTATTGTAAGACCAGGCATCATGATTGCCCATTAGTGGAAAATACGGCACATTCAAAGAATCCATCAGCTTTTTGAAATGCAAAAACTCCGACTTTTCTCCACTATCCGTTAAATCGCCCGATACAATTACAAAATCAATCCCATCGGCTTTGGTTAAAGCATTGATGTGCTGCACACTATTTGCTAAGCGCGCAGCCGGATAGCCCCATTCATTGCCTTTGAGCGTATCAAAAAACCAGATGTGCCATAATCCCTATTTACTGCACCTTCACCAATATGCGTATCGGTAATGTGTATAAATGAAAAAGATTTTGTGGCTTTCTTTTTTCCGATAGTAAGCTGATGAACTTTTGGCAACTGCGCAATTGCCATGCCGGTAACAAACACTATCAAAATCGTTGTAGTTGCTTTCATAAAAACAAGAATAGAACAATACATTTTCACCTTAAAACTTTGGCAAAAGTATCTACTGGCAACTTTTGCTTTTGGGCACACTCCTATTGCGGTTTATCACAGCAAAAACAGCAACTTGCGAAGCTGTAAAATGTTCATAACTACCCCTCTTTTCCACATCAAAACTGCTCTCATTTTAACTACATTCGCACGGTTAAAATTTTATGGAAGACAATACAAGAATAATTCCGATTAACATCGAGGATGAAATGAAAACAGCCTACATTGACTATTCAATGTCGGTAATTGTAAGCCGCGCCATTCCCGATGTGCGCGATGGATTGAAGCCGGTACACCGCAGGGTGCTTTACGGCATGAACGACCTTGGGCTATCGCCCGGCAAGCCCTATAAAAAAAGCGCCCGTATTGTTGGGGAAGTTTTAGGTAAATATCACCCGCATGGCGATGGCTCGGTTTACGATGCCATGGTGCGTATGGCGCAAGATTGGAGCCTGCGCTACCCATTGGTTGATGGGCAAGGAAACTTCGGCTCTATAGATAACGACCCACCGGCAGCCATGCGTTACACCGAAGCCCGCTTCCGCAAAATAGCTGAAGAAATTATCAAAGATATTGACAAAGATACAGTGGACATGAAACTGAACTTTGACGATAGCCTTGAAGAGCCAACGGTGTTGCCTTCGCGCATTCCCAATTTATTGGTAAATGGTGCATCTGGTATTGCAGTAGGTATGGCAACCAATATGCTTCCGCACAACCTAAGCGAGGTAATTGATGGTATAGTAAAATACATTGACAATAGAGATATTTCGGTTGAAGAACTCATCCAAGTAGTAAAAGCACCCGACTTTCCTACCGGAGGTACTATTTATGGTTACGATGGCGTTCGCCAAGGCTTATTAACCGGACGCGGCAGAGTAATTTTGCGTGGCAAAGCCGAAATTGAGGTGCAGCCAAATGGCAGAGAACAAATTGTGATTACCGAAATACCTTATCAAGTTGTAAAATCTCACCTGCACACCAAAATTGAAGAACTGGCAGTTGAAAAGAAAATTGAAGGCATTTCAGAAACTCGCGATGAAAGCGACAGAAACGGTATCCGCTTGGTAATAGAACTGAAAAAAGATGCTATTGCAAATGTGGTATTGAATCAACTGTACTCTCAAACCGAGCTACAAACATCTTTTGGCGTAAACAACATTGCACTGGTAAACGGTCGCCCAATGTTGTTGAACGTAAGAGATATGATTCATCACTTTGTGGAATTCCGCCACGAAGTTTTGGTGCGCAGAACCAAATTCGATTTAAAAGAAGCCGAAAAACGCGCACACATTTTACAAGGCTTATTGATAGCCTTAGACCATTTAGATGAAGTAATTAAACTTATACGCGCATCAGTTACCGTAGGCGAAGCCATGGAAGGCTTGATGAGCAACTTCGGCTTATCCGAAATTCAATCGAAAGCCATTTTGGATTTGCGCTTGCAAAAACTTACCGGTTTAGAGCGCGATAAAATACGCGAAGAATACGATGAATTGATGAAGCACATCAACTACCTAAATCGTATTTTAAACGAAGAGCCTTTGCGTTACGAAATTATTAAAACCGAAATGCTCGAAGTAAAAGAGAAATACGGTGACGAACGCAGATCGCGCATAGAATATGCTGCTGGCGACTTTAATATGGAAGACCTAATTGCCGATGAAGAAGTAGTAGTAACTATTTCGCATTTAGGTTACATCAAGCGCACACCTTTGGCCGATTTTCGTTCGCAAAACCGTGGAGGACGCGGCAGCAAAGGCGGCTCTACTCGCAACGAAGATTTTATCGAGCACCTCTTTATGGCTACCAACCACAACTACCTGCTGTTCTTTACACAAAGTGGCAGATGTTTTTGGTTGAAAGTATATGAAATACCAGAAGGCGAAAAAACATCTATGGGGCGCGCTATTCAAAACCTGATGAACATACCTAAAGAAGATAAAATTCAAGTTATTCTTCCGGTTAAAAACCTCAAAGTAGATGAATATCTCGACAACAATTTCCTTACCTTCTGCACCAAAAACGGAACCATTAAAAAAACAACACTTCGCGCCTATTCCAACGTTCGCCAAGGCGGTGTAAACGCTATAGAAATTCGCGAAGGCGATGAACTGGTACAAGTAGCAATGACCACCGGAAAATCGGAAATTGTAATTGCCACAAAAAATGGCCGTGCAATTCGTTTCAACGAATCTAAAGTGCGCGCCATGGGCAGAACAGCCACCGGAGTGCGCGGTGTAGATATGGAAGATCCAAACGATGAAGTGGTAGGAATGATTACCGTGAACACCGAAAACAAATTGGAAACAGTTTTGGTACTTTCTGAAACCGGCTACGGAAAACGCTCTTACTTAGACGACCCCGAAACTGGCGAAGCAGAATACCGTGTTACTAACCGTGGCGGAAAAGGCGTAAAAACCCTTAACATCACCGAAAAAACCGGCAAATTGGTATCAATACTAAATGTAACCGATGATGACCACATTATGATCATCAATAAAAGTGGCATCGCCATTCGCACAGAGGTTGACCAACTGCGCGTAATGGGAAGGGCAACACAAGGCGTGCGCATTATTAAATTAGGCGAAAAAGATACCATTGCAGCTATTGCCAAAATAGCCAACGGCAAAATAATTGCTCAAATGCAAGAAGAAAAAGACCGCCTGGAGCAAGAAGTAAACGCAGCCAACGCTGCCGCTGCCGAAGGCAATGTAGATGAAGCCGCAGAAAACGACTCAACAGAAAACGCACCAGAAACAACTGAATAACATTAGCAATCTCACAACAAGGGCAAAAAGGAGCAATCAACTTTTTGCCCTTTTCTTTTTTTTAAGAAGTACAATCAAACCATTTCAAAAAACTTTAGTCTTTTAGCACCGAAAACAAAATATACATGAACAAACTTTCACTTATCGGGCTTGGAATTTTTGCAACAGTTTCAGCCTTTAGCCAAAGCAGCAACGTAACAGCCGCTTGGAATTATATGAATTACTATAACAATGGCGATGGCGCACAAAATCTTGAAAAAGCGAAAGAAGCCATTGACCAAGCAGCAGTACACGAAAAAACTTCCATTGAACCCAAAACATGGTTCTATCGCGGGCAGGTTTACCAATTAATATTCTCGGATTCAACTTTGCGTCCACAACACGATATTGCACATGGCGAAGCCGTAAAAAGCTACAAAAAAGTGTATGAAATGAATGACCCCAAATTCAAACAATGGAAAGATTTCACAAAGTATCTTACTGCCTTGGGACCCAATTCATTTAACTCGGCAATTGGTGCATACGAAACCAAACAGTACGGACAAGCATACACATATTTCTACTCAATTTACGACATCAATACCATGCTGGAAGGCAAGGGCGAAAAACCAAACATAGAATTGGACAAAGCCTTAGGCAATGCAGCTTTGAGTGCCGAAAATGCCGGCAAAACAGACGATGCAGTTAAAGCATACAAACTACTTTCAGAAAAATACCCTGACGTAAAGTATGATTTATTGCTATCGCGCTTGCAAAAAAAAGCTGGCGATAATGCTGGTGCAATGGCAACCTTAGATGCCGCAATTGCTCGCTACCCGCAAAACATAGATTTAGTAATAGACAAATTGAATTTTTTTATTGCCGAAGATAAACACGAACAAGCAATGGATATGTTGAATAAAGCTATTGCTTTAGACCCCAACAACGACCAATTGTATTATGCCCTGGGAACAGCCTACGAAAAATTGGGCAAAGGCGAAGAAGCAAAAGCTGCCTATGAAAAATCGGTTTCGTTGAACCCAAAAAACTTTGGCGCAACCTACAACTTAGGCGCTTACTATTTTAACCAAGCCGGAGCTTTAAACGAAGCCATGAACAAACTTGGCTACAGCAAACCCGACCAAGCTAAATTTGAAGAATTGAAAAAGAAACGTGCCGAAATTTTTAGATCAGCAAAACCATACTTCTTAGCAGCAAAAGAATTGCAACCCGATGACTCTGCTACCATAAAAGCATTGAAGCAAATTGAACTGTATTCGGCAGAGTAAGTTCAGAAATCAAACACATTAGTTGGGCTGTCTCAAAATTGAATAATGAATCTTTTTGAGACAGCCCATTTTTTTTCAGAAGTAAAAAAACGGAAACACTCTTTACTCAATATCCGGTAACAAACAAATATTATCAACACCTTTAAAACCCTTTACACATCAATGTTCCACGACAAAATGGAACTTTCAAATTGTGGAAAGAACTGTTTAGAAACAAGTTATTAAATTTCTATCGGTCATTATTTTTTATCTTCATCGCAAGCATGCTAATTCGCACCCCCTTCAAAAAATTTCAGAATTCATAATAATGGCAGAACCTCAAGATATATTAAAGAAAACCCGCGACTCTATACTACGCTCAAAATCGCTAATGGGAGATGTGCAGAATGTGATGGACTACGGCAAATTGCCGCCACAAGCGGTAGATTTGGAAGAAGCAGTTTTGGGCGCTGTGATGATTGAAAAAGATGCCATCAACGAGATAAGCGATTTGCTGCGCGAAGAAAGTTTTTATGTGGATAAGCATCAGCGCATTTGGCGCGCCATTCGCAACTTAGACCAAACTCAACGCCCAATTGATTTGCTTACAGTTACCGAGCAACTAAAAAAACAAGGCGATTTAGAACATGCCGGTGGTCCATTTTACATTGCACAACTCACAAACAAAGTTGCCTCGGCTGCAAACGTTAAGTATCACGCACACATCATTGCCGAAAAACTCATTCAAAGGCAATTGATTTCTACTTCTACCGAAGTAATAAAAGATGCTTATGCAGATACAACAGACGTGTTTGAGTTATTGGATAAAGCAGAGAAAAACCTTTTTGCCATTGCCGAAAACAGTTTAAAACGTAACTCCGATAACATTTCGGATATTTTGACAAACGAAATGAAAGAGTTGGACATTCGCATGCACAACAGCGAAGACCACTTAAATGGCGTACCCTCAGGTTTTATTGATTTAGATAAAGTAACCGGAGGTTGGCAAAAAAGCGACTTTATTATTATTGCCGCGCGCCCCGCCATGGGTAAAACCGCATTTACCTTGGCTCTGGCACGCAATGCAGCAGTAGATCACAAAAAAGCTGTTGCCATATTTTCGTTAGAGATGAGTAGCGCGCAATTGGTACAACGTTTGGTTTCTATGGAAACACACATACCGGCCGATAAAATTCGCAGAGGAAGTTTAGAAGAATACGAATACCAAATCCTCACATCAAAAATTGATGGGTTGCGGGCTGCCCCCATTTTTATTGACGACACTCCGGCAATAAACGTGTTTGAATTGCGCAGTAAATGCCGCAGATTGAAACAGCAGCACAATATCGAAATGATAATGATTGACTACCTGCAACTAATGAGCGGCACAGCAGAAGGCAAAGGTGGTAGCGGCAATCGCGAGCAAGAGATAAGTCAAATTTCGCGATCGCTGAAAGGGCTTGCAAAAGAGTTGAACATTCCGGTGATAGCACTTTCGCAATTGTCGCGCGCACCCGAAAAAAGAGGTGGCCCTCCAAAGCCTGTACTTTCCGACTTGCGCGAATCGGGTGCGATAGAGCAGGATGCCGATATTGTAATGTTTCTGTATCGCCCCGAATACTACAAAATACCTCAGTTTGAAGATGGCACACCTACCGATGGAGTAGCCGAAGTAATGATTTCGAAACATAGAAACGGTGCAGTGGCCGATGTGCGCACACGCTTTGTAGGCAAGTATGCCAAGTTTGAAAACCTCAATTCGTTTAGTGCTGCTGATGAATATGACAATATGCGCAGCATGCAGGTGAAAAAGAATTATGTGGATATGCCTTCAAAAATGAATAACGAAACAGATGACGAAGTGGAGTTTAAGCGCAAGCATAAACCCGAAGATTTTGATGATAATAATACTCCGCCTTGGTAAAAAGGAGAAAGATTCGCTACTATAAAAAATGCGCTCGATCAAAAATACATATCACGCAATTGGTGTAATGAGCGGTAGTTCATTGGATGGGTTAGACATTGCATGGTGTAAAATAGAAACACAAAACAATAAATGGACACATGAGATAATTGATGCCGAATGTTTACCATTCTCGCCCGAGTGGAAAAATAGCTTGCGCCATGCCACAAAACTTTCGGGCATGGAGTTGTGGCAGTTACATTCATCATTCGGAAAATTTATTGGCGAGCGTGTTCGTCAATTCATAACTCAAAAAAATATCCTGCAATCAATTGACTGCATTGCTTCGCACGGGCACACAGTTTTTCATTTTCCCGAAAAAGGATTTACAACACAAATAGGTGATGGCGCAGCCATTGCTGCAACAACGGGTATTGCTACTGTTTGCGATTTGCGAAGTGCCGATGTGGCGCATGGAGGAACAGGCACACCCATTGTGCCTATTGCCGATAAACTGCTGTTTGGCGACTATAACTTTTGCTTGAACCTTGGGGGCATTGCCAATATCTCTGCTAAAAACGAAAGTACCATTCTTGCTTTTGATGTGTGTCCATGCAATCAATTACTTGATTTTTTCGCCCAACAACTCAATAAAGATTTTGATAAAAATGGTGCGCTTGCAGCCGAAGGCAATATTGATGAAAGCCAATTGCAAAAACTACTTCAAAATCCCTTCCATCAATTGCGGTTTCCAAAATCATTAGACAACAGCTTTAGCCAAATTCACGCACTGCCGATTTTAGAAAATGCTGGAGAGCAAATTCAAGACAAGCTGCGCACAGCAGTAGAATACATTGCATTGCAAATTGCCACTGACGTAAAAACTGTTGCGGAACAGATAAATGCAAATTTGAAACACTCAAAGCTATTGATAACAGGAGGCGGAACCTTCAATAAATTTTTAATAGAGCGACTGCAAGCAAATACCGAAATAGAGTTAGCGATACCAGACAACAACACCATTCAATACAAAGAAGCACTGGCAATGGCATTGATTGGCGTGTTGCGTTTAAGAGGCGAAACCAATGTGCTAAGCTCGGTTACCAACGCAAAAACAGACAGCGTAAATGGCGCAGTATATTTGCCCTAAAACTTATGCTACTTACCTTCCAACGCACCAATATCTGGCACACTACTGCGAGCGCGATCGAACAAATCTACACTGTTAGCAGAGGGCACACTACCTAAAATACCGACATCTATCAATGGAGAACCAAGGCTATCGCTGGGAGTAAAATCTTCTTTGCCTACATCTTTGAATTTGGGTTGATCGTTAAATTTACAATCAATAAACTTTGATGCATACTTAGTGGCGCTATCTTGTTTAAACTTCAGCAGACAATGGTCGAAACGGATAGCATCGGCATCATCAGTAAATCTAAACTCGTTATCTAAAGAACCCCACACAACCGTATTGGCAATTTGTGTATTCAGTACACCCGCATAAAGCCCATTATCTTCTATGGCAACAATTTTATCTGCAATCAACAATGCTTCTTGCTTATGCTGCAAATACTTACCACCGGTATTGTAAATGGTGCAGTGGTTAAGGTTGTAAACACCGCCAAGCGCAAGCGCAGCAACATTGCTACCGGTTGTATGAAACAAACAGTTTACGGCATTCACCTCGGCATTCAATGCAAACAAGGCTGTATTTTGAGCATTCTTTACAATACATTGTGTAAGATTAAGTTTTGAAGCAGTAGCGGAAGAATAGTTTTTTAATAATGAATTAGGAAACACCATTTGCTGAAAAGCAAGATTGAAAATATACTCATCGGCAATACCAAAAAAAGTTTCGTTTACCACCACACGCTGCAAATTTAGTTGTGCAATAAGCGAAGTATTACGACCATAAATAATGCCCCACCACTGCGCAGGTTTATCGCGATAAAAACTTTCTAAGCGCAAACCGCGAAACACAATAGAGTCGCTCCATGAATTGGCTTGTGCATTCAATGTGCCGTAAACAAACAACCCTGAGTTATTGCCTGCAAAAATTTTACAGCCGCTTTGTATATTCAAAGTTGCACCTTCATCTACCCCTACACCCGGAAAACTGCTTGCAAGAATAATATGCGGCTTATCGTTTGTCCAAGTTACGGTTTGCCCTGTTGCATAAATTTCGCCTTTGTGATAATACGCATCTTGCCCCCACACTTCCAACACCACATTTTGCGCCACTCCATTGGTTACAAACTCAATTGCATCAGCTATAACAAATGGATTATTGGGATTTTGCGGATTCTTTACAGTTACTTCAACAAACACATAAATACTGTCTTTGGCAGGAATTTCAACATCGCTGAATTGTTTACCCACAACACCATCTACGTTCATTCTAAAAGGCGCATCGGTTTGCAAATCGAGCAAACGAATGGACGAAATTTTTACAGCCTTACTTTCTTTATTGTAGATTTTAAAAAAGCGTGTAGTGGATGCAAGTTGTGTAAAAACAGTATCGAATGAGAGCGTATCGGTAGAAAACTCTAATGCGCCATTATCTCTAAAACTTTCTTTTCGGCAGCTTTGGGTAAGCATTGCCGAAACCGCCAAAATCAATATCGCGAAACTCAAAAAAAACTTTTTACTAATACTCATGCGCTGCGAATAACGAAAAAGTTAGCGATGTAGTGTGTAAGCGCACCACATTTTCGATTCAAAACAATATCAGAGCAAAAAAAAAGTTACAACTCGCTTTTCTGACAATTCTCTGACAATTGATTGTAAATGAGAGCACACATTTGCTGCGCAAAAAAATTCAAACCAAAAAAATGAATAAAGTTATACTTACAATTTCGCTGTTTTCAGCACTATTTGCAAGCGCGCAAACCACAGTTGTCGACACTGTTTACATTGGCGCACAATACAAAGATGCTACTTACTATCAATTGTCTTCGGGCAATAAAACATCGGTATTAAATACCGATTGGCATTTGGCATTTTCGGTGCAGCCGGTTCAGTTTCCACAAAACACTTTACAATCTGTTACCATCCGCCTTAACGAAGGTGCTGGGGGAATTTCTCTTCACCAAAAATCGCTCAACGACACTGCTTTTTTTACTGGCGACACCATTGGTTTTTCAACCTTCGACCGCTTGTATGATACCGATAACAACTTAGATACTGGTGCATTTAATCGTGGCTTAAACATTTCGCAATTCGATTACGGCTGGGGAGTTTACAATGAAACAACCAAGAACATTCCGGGTAGAAATGTTTTTTACCTGCAATTGAGTAGCGGTATCAAAAAGTTCAGAGTAGTAGAATTGACTTTTGATACCCTTTGGCAAGTTCAATATGCCAATTTAGATAACAGCAACCTGCAAAACATCACCATTTCTAAAAAACAATTTACCGGCAAATTGTTTGCCTACTTAAATGTAGAAACAAACCTTGTAAGCGACCGCGAACCACTTGCCAATTCATGGGATTTGCTTTTTCATAAATATTTTGCGCGAGATGTTGCCGGCTTAGATGGCTATCCATCAACCGGTGTGTGGAACAACAAAGGTGTAGAAGTAGCAGAAGCTCGCCAAACAGATGTAGGTACGGCTACTTACAACAACTTTACTTTCACAAAAAGCATGAATACAATTGGTCGCGATTGGAAAGAGTACGTAGCCCCTGTGTGGGAAATAGAAGATTCGTTATTATACTTTGCAAAAACTAAAAACGGAGCAATATACAAATTGCGCTTAACCGAATTTGGTGGTGGAAGCAACGGTATGTTTGTATTTGAAAAATCGCAAGTATTTGGCAGCACAAGCATTGATGCCGTTAGCACAATAAGAATGAAATGCTATCCAAATCCGGCAAGCAACTTCATAAGCGTGGTAACAGATGGAATAGAAAGCGATGCAAAAATTTCGATTAGCGATTTATCGGGGCGCAACTTCATTCAACAAACATTACCAAGCGGATTCGCTACTACAAATGTGGATGTGCAAGGTTTACATTCGGGAATTTACTTATTGGTAATTGAAAGCAACGGCATCAGAAAAACCGAGCGAGTTGTTATAAGCCGATAACAAAATAGTATTCAATACATTTTGCATACTACACCAGCAAAAACATTGGTGCAGTGAAGTAAAAACTTTACAACTAGTGTGTAACACAGTATAAAAAAGCGCATCGTGATGATGCGCTTTTTTACTTTTGCGCAAATAAGAATTGAATGGTGCAATCATTTTTATCCTTACAAAATCTCCAAAAACAATACGGCAATTACATTGCCTCCAATAATGTAAGTTTGGATGTACCAAAAGGCTGCATATTTGGGTTGCTTGGTCCCAATGGTGCCGGAAAAACAACGCTCATAAGAATGATAACTCGAATCATTTTTCCAGATAGCGGCAACATTCTTTTTAATGGCACGCCACTTACCGACACACACACCGAGCGCATTGGTTACATGCCCGAAGAGCGTGGCTTGTATAAAAAAATGAAGGTTGGCGAGCATCTTGTATATCTCGGTAGGTTGAAAGGATTATCGAAAGCAGAAACCATTCAGCGCATGAAAAAATGGTTGCAAAAATTTGAAATAGAAAACTGGGAAAACAAGCGCATCGAAGAACTGTCTAAAGGAATGAGCCAGAAAGTGCAGTTTATTGGAACAATAATACACGAGCCCGATTTATTGATATTGGATGAGCCTTTCAGCGGTTTAGACCCCATTAACTCCCTGTTGATAGAAAAAGAAATTCGCAACCTGAAAAACGAAGGCAAAACCATACTTTTCTCTACACATCGTATGGAGCAGGTAGAAGACATTTGCGATACTATTGTGCTAATCAACAAGGGGCAAAATATTTTGTGCGGGGGTGTGCAGGAGTTAAAGCAACAATTCAAACAGCAAAAAATGTTGGTGCGATTTAATGGCATTCTACCCGAAAACTTCAACAACCATTTTGAAGTATTAGAGCAACACGAAAATGAAGTTGTGGTAAAAAACAAAAACGCCACCAACAATGAGTTATTGAAGTATCTAATCGAAAACCAAGTAGGCATAGTTGCTTTCAAAGAATTGTTGCCGTCTATAAATGAAATTTTCATCACCTGCGTTCAAGAAAAGCAAGCATGAGAAAAGTTTTAATCATCATTCAGCGCGAATATCTAACACGGGTAAAACGTGTCAGCTTTATTGTTACTACGTTGCTTGCACCAATCGGTTTTATTGTTTTTATGCTGGCAACAGTGCTTGTAACAACCTTGAGTGCCGATGAAAAAAGAATTGCAGTAATTGACGAAAGTGGCGTGTTTAAAGAAACTCGATTTCCGGATGCCGACAACAAATCACTTTACTTCAGTTACCCCGAATCGAATTTCGACACACTTTTTAGCCGCCTGAATGCCGAAGGCGCAGAAGCGCAATACGATGCTATTTTGCTTATTCCGCAAGGTTTTGATGTATTGAATCCGAATCGTGTGGGCATTCAACTTTTTACTGCCGACCGACCAGGGTTGAGCATGAAACAATTTCTTTCAAAAACCATCAACGATTTAATACGAAAGAAAAAACTGGAGGTATCGGCAATTGATGCTGAGGTTATCAATAACCTCAATGAAGATGTGCGCATCAACTACACTTCGGGGCTTGGAAATGAAAAAGCCGGATTTACCGAAGTGGCGGCAATACTTGGTTACTTAATTGGGTTTATTATTTACATAGCATTGTTTGTATATGGCACTATGACTATGAAAGGCGTGATGGAAGAAAAAACCAATCGCATTGTAGAAGTATTGGTGAGCAGCGTAAAGCCTTTTCAACTTATGCTTGGCAAAATAATTGGTATTGGTGCTGTTGGGCTTACTCAGTTTGTATTGTGGGTGGTGCTCATTTTTTTATCGAACCTGCTATTGGGCGTAGTGCTTGGCATAACTATCGGCAACAATATGCAGCCGCCTTCGGGTATGGGTATGCAAGGCGAGGTGGATTTAGATGATGTGCAAATGATAGTGAATCACCTTTCTGAAATACAATTTCTGCCGCTTATTCTTTGTTTCTTGTTTTTCTTTATTGGTGGCTTTTTGCTCTACGGGGCTTTGTTTGCAGCAGTTGGCGCAGCTACCAGCGATGATGGCGATATGCAATCACTTACATTTCCAATATCGTTGCCCATTATTATTTCGGCCTTGATACTTACAAATGTAATTGGCAATCCGGGCGGTAAGTTAGCGCTGTGGGCATCACTTATTCCGTTTTCATCGCCATTGATAATGCCTGCATTGATGCCATTTGACCCACCAATATGGCAACTGATTCTATCGGGTGTTTTTTTGATTTGCGGATTCCTGTTTACTACATGGATTGCAGCAAGAATTTACCGCACAGGAATATTGATGTATGGCAAAAAAGTAACTTTAAAAGAATTAGGCAAATGGCTTTTTAAAAGCACTTGATGTTAAGTCAGTATAATAAACTGATTTGCCTTTTCGCTGCGGATGAAATTAAGAATTTCGGTAGTAAGCGGCTTAGATGCAAAACCTCTCACCTCAGTATATGTTTTCGACTTTTGAATATCAATAGGATTAAGCGAAGAAGTTAGAATAAACACTTTACACTTTGCTTTCACTTCATCGCTAAACAACTTGAATTGATCCATAAACTCCCAACCATCCATATCGGGCATATTGATATCTAAAAAAATAAAGTCTGGAACACCCGGAGGGTTGGTTTCTTGCAGCGACTTCAATTCCTCCAGTGCTTCGCGAGCATCAACATAGCTCGAAATTTTGGTGGCAAATTTTTCAAACTCTATTATTTTTTCGTTCAAAAAATTGAATGCTCTGTCGTCATCAATTAATAATATATGATAGTTCTTTTCCATTTTTTCGTAAGCTGTTCTATGCCTTTTTTAAATAAAGCGTAAATCGCGCACCCTCGTTTAGCACACTCTCCACCTCTATTTTTCCGTCCATCAATTCCAACTGTTTTTTGGCTAAATGCAAACCTATTCCTTTTCCTTCAATATGTGTATGGAACTTGCGATAAAGAC
>Ga0209573_1001436_pt1 | contig 36942 bp, 22 predicted proteins | sample TNRBio252014_DNA_FD_185870 | JGI IMG/M metagenome (GOLD analysis project Ga0209573, IMG submission 185870) | Wastewater treatment Type I Accumulibacter community from EBPR Bioreactor in Madison, WI, USA - TNR Reactor_6/25/2014_ DNA (SPAdes)... | ecosystem: Engineered > Bioreactor > EBPR >...
GGAATTCAAACACTGCGACGCGGTCTGTATGACCGCCGCCGTTGCCGACTTCAGGCCCGCAGTGCAGAGCGCCGCCAAGATCAAACGGGGGAAGTCGGCGCTCACCGTCCGTCTCATCCCCAATCCTGACATCTTGGCCGACCTCGGCCGCCGCAAGCGCCCGGGGCAGGTCCTGGTAGGATTTGCGGTTGAGAGCTCCCAGGTCGAGGCCCGCGCCAAGGCCAAGCTTATTAAGAAGAAGCTCGATCTGATCGTCGCCCAGCGGATCGGAGGCTCGGCCAACCCGTTCGGCCAGGTCCCGATGTCCACGACATTGATCGGCCGCTTGGGCGAGAAGCCTCAAGTTTCCGGGGCCGTCACGGCTCGCAAGATCGCGTCATTTTCCGCCATCACCAAGCCTGCTCTCGCCGTTCGAATTGCCTCGTTCGTCGAAGATTTCCCCTGCAAATCTTTTAATATCTAATCAGAGATTGCGCATTTTTATCATGCGCAAATAAGCGTGATTAAGCGCGCTTATAACGATCATTTTCATCCGCATAATGTTCATCGAACATTCCTCCATTTCCTTGCGCAAACCGATTTAACAAGCTCTTTCTCAATTTTTTGAAAATTACGCCCCTTGAATCCGGCGCTTACGGCGGGCACACCTGCACCTGTGACTTGCAGTTTGTCGGAACGGGGGAGGTTCGGAATGCGGAACGAAGAGATGAGAGCGAAGCGGGGCGGAATGCGGCGCGGAGCGGCAAGGCGGTTTGGCGCGGGCTTTAGGATGCTGGCGCTCACGGTCGCGGCTTCGATCGTTTGGCTCGATGTCGCTTGGGCGCTCGATCCGCGCCAGAAGCTGCTGGACGACGCGGAGTTCTTTTATGAGATGCAGGCGGAAGGCGCCCGCTCCGCATCCCCCGAGCCGCTCAACACAGCCTTCGCCGTTCAGAACGAAGCGGTCGTGGGATCCCAGTTGGCCTTGCAGGAATTAGAAAGCGCTAATTTTGACGCGTCGGCCGCGCCCTCCGCGACCGTCGAACCCGCGTTCACCCTCAAGACGTCCGCGGGGGACCTCCTTCATATGACCGACGGTGAGATCGGCCGGATCACGCGCGCGGACGGCACGGTGCTCGCGGGGCTTGAGTTCGACGCGGACGGACGGATCACGGACGCGGACCTGAGACTCGCGGACGGAACGGTGCAGTTGATCCGGAGCGGCGCGGTGACCGCGTCGCGTTTGCCGGACGGCACGGACGTTCTCTATAACGCTCAAGGCCGTGTCGAAAAAGCCGTCACACCCGATGGACGCGAGATCCTCTACGCGTATGTCCTGGAGGCGGATGGCGCTGTGCGGAGCGTGACCGTCACCTCGCCGGAAGCGGTTAGTGAATATGACGCGCAGGGCCGGGTCCTGCGAAGCGTCTTCGCGGTCGGAAAAAAAATTTTTTACGATCAAGGGGTGCTGGAGCGGGTGGAGGAGAGCGGACGCGTGTATGAGTACGCACGGTCCGAAGCGGGAGACGAGGTGCGCGCGGTGCTGGGCGCGGTGACGGACGCGGCGGGGGACCGCTACGAGCTGGACGAAGAGGGGATCGTCCGATCAGCCGTGAGAGCGGACGGCACGCGGATCGACGTGACGCGATGGGAGAGCGGCGCGCCCGCCGACGCGCGAGTCACGACGGCCGCGGGAGAAACGTTCGAATACACGGACGGACGGCTGACACGATCGGTCGACGCCTCAGGGCAGGTGTCGACCCTCACATCAGGCCCGGACGGCACAACGGTCGTGACGCCGGCCTTGGGCCGCACCGTTTTTTATGACGCGGCGGGGAACGCGCTGCGCGCTTCGTTCACGGACGGAAGCGTGACGGAGTACCACGCGGCGGGCGTGTATCGCGGGTATGTCTCGCGTCAGGTCTCGGCATCGGGCGTCGTGACGCTGTACGATTACGTAACGACGGGAACGGGCCTCATCACGGCCTCCAAAAAGGAGCCCGTCGCCTCGCTCATACAGAGCACCAAGTACGCGTCGTCCGCGGCGATCAGCTACAAGAATAACCCCTCACTCACCACTACCTTCAGCTTCGGCGCAGTTTCCGCCGACGCCGTGATTCGCATGAACGCGGCCAACACCGCGTCCGCCAACGTCGCCGTGACGCTTGTGCCGGGCGCGGGTTCCACATATCGGTTCGGGACCGGCGCGGTCATGAGCCTTGGAGTGAACCTCGATCCTTCAAAAAATTACACCGCCGAGATGCGTTGGGAGGCGGCGGGGATCGGATTGTACGTTTACGAACAGGGGGCCACGCGGCCCGCCGCGCCGCAAGCCCGGATCGCGTCCAAGGCGTGGAACCCCAAGTTCAACCTGGAATCGGTCAACACGGTCCGGGCTTCGTACGTACCGTCGTCAGGGGCGTTCACCAAGAATTTTTCGGCGGTGGAAAAAACCGGTGCAGCGCTTGTTGGGAGCCCCTCTCATCGGACCGTTTTTAAATTGGACAGCTCGAGCACGACGAACAAGGTCACGCTCACCGCCGCGATGCCCGCCGTCGGCGCGGTGCGGGAGACGTTCACTTTCACGTGGGCATCCGGCCGATGGACGCTCGTGAAGTCCTCGTACAACTCGACCACCAAGAAGACCGTCAACACCACGACGACGTTCGCGCAGGCGCTCACCGTCGGCCGCGAATATGCCGCGGAGCTCCGCGTCGAGAACGGCAAGATCTCCCTTTATGCTCATGACGCCGCGGCCGCGCGGCCCGCCACTGCTCAAATGTCCGCGGCAGCGTTCGCTTCCGCAGCGACTGTGACAGCAGCGCTCGTCAACGCGACGGCCCGCGTCGAGGCGTTCCGGAACAACGCGGCCGTGACCGCGTCGGCACTTAGAGCTCCTTCGGTCCCCGCCGACACCCGAGGACGCGCGGAACTTGCTCGGATAGCCTCTGACGCCGTCGCGCTGGTTAAGCCGGAAGTCGTGAAGGCGGAATACCGCGCCGGCAAACTCACGAGCGCGGTCCGGAATGACGGTACGGCCGTGGAATTTGAGAACGGCCTCCTCCGCCGAGCGGGCGGAGCAAGCTTCCTGTTCGAGGAGAGCGTTTACGGAAATCTCGCGTCGATGACGGTCGAGACCTCGGGGCTCAAAACTTCTTATGACGCCAAGGGACGGCTCCGGTCGGTCACGACCAAGGACGGCGAGGGGGTCGAGCAGACGGTCTGGTACGAGGAAGACCGCGTCACGCGGATCGAAAAAGCGGACGGGACGGTCATTTCGGACATTATTTTTGAGGATGCGCCGGGCGCGGCTGGTGAGAGCGGATCGACGGGCACGATCCGGGACGCGGTCGTGCGGACCACGGACGGGTCTGTGCGGCGGTACTTGGAAGGCCGGATCCTCGAGGAGCGCAAGGCGGATGGGACGGTCACGACGTTTGCGGACGGACGCCCCGCCGAGAGCCGGATGGCGGACGGCCGGGTGTATGTGTACCGAACGATGAGTGCACAACAGGGCTTGGCCGAAGCAGCGGGGGCGGTCGAGATGGTCCTGCGCGAATACCGGGACGCTTCAGGAGACCGAGTGGAGCTCGACGCGGCGAACGCCGTGCCCGTTCGGATCACGCGCGCCAATGGCGATGTCTTTACTGAGCTTGAGTTCGACGCGGCCGGGGACCTGAAGGGCGCGCGGGTCCAAACCCGTGATGTGTCCGGAAGCGTGTGGTCCTTGCGGTACGCGGACGGTGAGCTCATCGAAGCGGCCGCCGAGGCCGCGCCCGGATCAGAGCACACCTTCAGTCAAAGGGCCCATTATCAGGACGGCTTGATCACGCGGCTCGAGACGCCCGGACAGCCTGATCAGTTTTTTTCGCGTGTGCTGAGCGCTTCGGGGGCCTTGATCTCCACGCGAGTCCGCTCGGGTGCCGAGACCCGGTCGTTCGACGCGGCGGGGCGTCTTGTCTCCTACGAGTCGCCGTCATTCACCGCGGAGTACGACACCGCGGGCTTGCGGACGGTCCTGCACGATCAGACGGTTTATGAGCGGCCGGTCTTCAGCACCACGGGGAAGTTGGTCTCCGCGCGCATTCTCGCCGAGGACGGGACCATTCATGAGATCCAAGACGGCCGCCTCGTTCGCACGGTGCGGCCGGACGGCACCGAAGTCACGTTCGACGCGGCGGGGCTTGTGACGCGTTTGGTCGAGGGGTCCAAGGACACGGTTTTCGAATATGCCCGGGACGCGGCGGGGCGGATCGAGGATGTGCGCGCGTACCTGTATGGAGGCACGGTCCGCACGGGTCTGTCGGACCTTTTGAAGTCCGGCGCGAACCCCGGGTATTGGCCGGTCCAGGGCGCCGGCGGCTGGCATCGCCTGACACAGTTCGTTACGCATCCCACCATTCTCAACGCGGATGGCATGGAGACGAGTTCCTATCAACCCCCTCCGACCGGGGACACGGCCTCGAACGTCTACGCGGTCTCGTCCCGTGTTCCAGGCACCGCGGCCCGGACGGGCATACGTTTCGCGTTCGATAATTATCAGTCGGTCGATCTCCGTCAGGGCGGATTCCTGTTCGTGAAGCTACGCGTCGAGAACGCTCCCGGCATGAGCGCGGTGCGGATACGCCCGTACGGCGGGCATTCCTACGCTTCCGCGCTCGACCCGCTCGCTAAGACTTATCCGGTCACCGGCGGCGTCATCAACGCCGTCCTGCCGATCCCGGCCGATCCGGGCGTGGACCCGTACATGATGGCGATCGACTTCATCCCTCCTCAGGACGCCGCCGCGTCTTGGACGGTCGCGGTCGAGCAGGCGGGTTACTTCGAATTGAACACGGACCTTTCCAAGGCGCATGAGCCGTTCCTCGATCTGGACGAGGTCCGGGACCGCGTGCGGACCGAACCGCTCGAGTCCCGTCTTCCGCAGGCCTCCGGCTGGCCCTCTCAAACGTTCGCGTTCAACCGGTTCGCGTCGGCGGACGACCGCGCCGTCCGGATGAGCCTCGACGCCGACGGCTCCGCGGCGGGATCCGCGCTCGCGGACGGGTCGGCCTTCGTCTACACGTCCGGGCGCACGAACGCAGTGACGGCGTCGGACGGAACGGTCACGGAATATTTTTATGACGCGGACGGAAAAGTCGAGCGCACGCGCGTGACGCCGCCTACCAGTGCCTCCGGTGCGACTGCGGCGGTTGTGACACGTTACGCCTATGGCCGCATCCGCGAGGTCGCCGACGACGCTGGCGCGGTGATCTACCGCTACACCTATGAGTTCGAAGGCGATGACGAGATCACCGTGATCACCGACGCGCGGTCAGGAGAGGTGAAGCGCTACTCGGACCAGAAGCTCCTCTCGAGCCTCGACGCGCAGGGGCTCCTCACCACTTACGCCTACTCAACGCCCGCCGGCGCCGTCTCCGAAAAGATCGCGTCGTCCGTCGTCACCTGGAAGGGCCGGGAACTCCACCGCTTCACATACGCGTACGCCGACGGCGGGACGCGCATCACCGGCGAGGACGGCGTCACGAAAATTTACGACGCTTCAGGGGAACTCACACATCTCGAGACAGCTTCGGGTCTGCGTTACAAGCGTTCGGCGCTCACGGACGGCACCGGGGCGGATTTTGAGGAGCATGCGCTCCTCTCGGCACGGACGGAGGACGGCGCGACGCTTTTTTATAAAGAAGACACGGTCCAAAAGATCGTGCTCAAGGACGGCACGACGATCGAGGTCGGCGAGGACGACGGCCGGTACCGCAACGTTCTGCTCAAGGAGGGCTTGGTCGACGAGGTCGTCCACGAGGATGGTTCGACCGCGCGTTACCTGAGGGATGAGATCGGCCGGCTCGCGGCGGTGGACGTCACGCGCGCGGGCAAGGTCTACCGCTACAACCCGTCGGGAGAATTGGTCCGCGTGACGGACCCGGCGGCGGGTGAGGTCTCGGAGTATGGCTTTCGTAAGGATGCTCAGGGGCGCGTGACGCACACTCGCGTTATTCGCCGCGACTTCACGCCCGTAGCGGGCCTCGAGCTCAGCGTTCCGCTGCGCGCGGCCTCGTACGGCATGGCGGACGGCTGGAACAGCTCGGTCACCGTCGACGGCACGGACTATTCGGACTTCAACTATGACCTGCGCGGCGCGGACGGCAGTTACCGGAGCCGCGGATGGAGCATCGTTCATACGGACGCGTCGGGGCGGGTCGTGAGCAAGGGGTACTTTGATCCGTACCTTCTGGGCCACGCGGAAGCGGAGCGGATGGCGGCATTCCTCGAGGCCATCCCTCAAGGCGACTTGGCGGTGATGGCGGTCGCGGACGAAGGGTCCAAAAATTTGAGTGCGCGGGCGCTTGCCGTCGTTGAGTCCTTCGGCAGTTCGCTGGTGCGCGGGCTGGGGTACCGCGACAGCTTCGCGCTCATCGGCAGAAAGGGCGCTCCCGCCGGCAGCGCGATCGAGGAACTGAAGAAGCTGGGTGAAGGGCCCGCGACCGCATCGAACGCGGACGCGCGGATCTTTTATTACGACGCGGCCGGCTCCGCGGTGAGTTACGACGCCTTCGCCGATACTCCCGAGATGACCTGGGATTCGAAGCACACCTTCCAGTCCGAAGGGGATCTTGAGACCTTCGCCGCCACGTCCAGCGGAGCGGCCGGCTGGAAGAAGAACTATTCGCCCGAGCATCCGGATTCAGGCTTTGTGTACCTGTGGGGCGGGCCCAATCAGGCGGAGTATTTCCAGGAAAACTACCAGAACGACTACCTCTCGCTCGTCGACCACACTAAGGAAAAGTTCATCTACTACGACCCCGCGTATTTTTCGAATTACACGGGCAGCTTTGGCGCGGCGATGAAGAACAAGCTCACCGCGCTTGGGTACAAGGTCGTCACCGCGGCGGACCTCAAGGACTTCCTCACGACGCGCGGCGCGGACACGGCGCTTCTCATGCTCCAGAGCGTGATGCCCGAGACCGTCTACGATCCGTTCAGTCCGTATTCGATCGGCCAGCGAAATATCCCGCGCGAGTATCTCGAGGCCGGCGGGACCATCGTCTGGACCCATGATCTGCCCTTCTACTATGTGGCGCGCGCGGACGGGACGAGTTCCGTCGCCGGCGAGGCGGGGCTGCGCCGGATGCTGGGCGTCATTCCGACCGCTCGCGCGAACTATGAGCTTGAGCGCCAGGACCATGCGCAGAGCTTCGACTGGGACACCGCGGGTTATCGCTTTGTCGGTGGCGGTGCCGCTCATGAATCAGGTGCCGTGCGGCTCACAATCCCTGCCGAGGGCGAGGCGGCCGGCGCGACCGGACCTACGTCCGCGTCCGGGCCTGTTCGCGCTCGCGTGGAAGCGGTTCGCGCGGATTCGGAAGGGGGAATTTTTGCACTGGAAAACCTGATGCGGTCGGCGACCGTGCGCGTTGAGGCGGATTCGGTCCTCGAACTGGGGTATGACCTCGTCACGATGTCGGGGGCGTCCTCTCAGGTCGCGGTCCGGCTCGATCGGGACGGGCGGGTGCTCGCGCACTCGGGGTCCGGGTCGTGGTTCTGGACGGGGGCCAACTTCCTGCCTGGGAGCGACACCGTCGTTGAATTTTTCGAAAAGGGCGACTTCACTGAACTGTACGTTTATCCGGCGCCGGGTCCGAGGCCCGTTCACATGACCGTACGGATCGCGCATTCGAAGTCCACTCAAGGGACCTTCTATGCGGAAGCGCTGCGCGGCTCCTCCAGCGTCCTGGACCTGAGCGGTTATGAGATCGTCAGGAACGACGCTCACGAAACGACCGCGGCTCGCGTTCTTGCCGGACCGCCCGCCGACCAGCCGGCGCTCGACAAGAGCCTTTTGAATTACGGCACCAACGTCAATTTCCGTCAGGTGAGTTGGTCGGCGGTGAAGGATCAGTTGGGCAGTGTGCTCCAGCCCCAGACGCCGATCGTCTCGACCTATGACTCGGACGGCCGGATCGTCTCGACCGCGCGCGCCGATCGGACGGTTCTCACTTATTTGCCCGGCTCTGACCGCTTAGACGCGGTGTACGACTTGGCCGGTTATCTTCTGACCGACTACGTCTACGATGCTTCAGGAGACTTGATCGAGATCAGGAACGAAGGCCAACGCCGCGCGCTGGACGAAGCGCTTTTTGACGCCAAGCGGCAGGTGAGCTTGCGAAAGACGGAAGCGCTCGAAGACCAGGCGATCGAGTCGGAGATGATCACCCAAAGCTTCCTGGACCAGGTGAACGCCCAGCGCGCTCAGCTCGAAGGCCAACGCTCGACCGTTCAGAACTCCCTGAACGACCTTGAGAACCAGAAGATGAAGGGCTCCGACGCCAAGAAGGCCAAGTCCCAAGCGCTCGACCAGTTGCGGGACGCTCTGCGTCAGATCGACCAGGCGCGCAATGCCTTCGAAGAGGACGTCGCCCGGCAGCTCGCGCTCCTTTCCGGCGCCCTGAATGAGAAAAAGCTCTCGATCGAACGTGACTTCTCCGCCGCCTTCGCCCGGATCGAGTCAGAATTCACAATGTCTCTCGACGCCGTCGCGCTCGAGGAGCGCAAGGCCGTCGTGATCGACGTTTACCGGACGGTGCTGGGACGTGACCCGAGCGCCGCTGAGACCGTCTCAGGGGCGGGTCAGCCGGTCAGCGCGCTCAAGTCCACTCTGCTCGCTTCGCCTGACCGCGCCGCACGCGCCGCGAGGAAGGATGCGATCCTTTCGGGTCTTGAGTCGAAGCTGGATGAATTCTTGAGCGCGTCCGACTCCAATGCCCGGGGAGCCTACTTGAACACGCTGGGTTTTACGGCCGAAGAAGCGGTCAACCTGTCCGAACAGGAAGTAACCGCGCTCAAAGGATTTCTGGCTTCCCAGTCCCTGCACTTTGCGGAGAGCGCCATCGACCCCTTGGTCGAGCTGCTGAAGAGCGAAGGCGTCACGATCACCGAATCTGACCGCACACAACTCGCCGTGCGCCTCATCCTGATCGACATCCTCACCGGCCAGATCCACCCCTTCTTGAAGGAAGGCGAAGAACTGCTCATAAGCCTCTACGCCCTGCAAAAAACCTCCCGTCTCTACGCCAAGCACTCCTCAAGCTTCAAGCTTTCTTACGAAGACCTCCAGGACTTCTCCCTTAAGAACCCCTCCAAGCACCCCGTGGTCCACGTGGAAGGCAAACACTACGTGAACGTCTTAAGCGTCACGTCTTTAGAAGTCACGATCCTGGACGGCGGGGAAGTGAAGAAGCTCTCCAAAGAAGACTTCCAGAAGGTCTGGGAAGGCACGACGCTTCTGCCTGATGCCCACGCCCCTCCAGCTTTGGAGTCCAAGAAGCTCTCTGAAGGACAGACCCGAAACATCCAAGGCGCCTTCTTCTGGTTCATCCCCGCCATCATCGGAGCCATCGGCAGTATCGTCGGAGCCGTAGGAGGCATCATCGCTTCCATTGGAAGCATCCTCGCCGGTATTGGAACTCTGATCGGCAACATCGTGGTGGGCTTAAGCAACATCTTAGGCGGCATCCTCCACGGTATCGGGACCCTCACCCATACCCTCTTCACAGGTCTTAAGTTCGCGGGCACACACCTCTTCGGAGGAGGCCTCACCGGGCTTTTTGCCCCGGCCACTCAAGGCGGGTTCTTTGGAGCAAGTCTCAACACCCTGACCGCAGGTTCGCTCTTCAAGTCCGCCATATCCATCGGGCTTAACTATGGGCTGCAGAGAGGGCTGGACGCTCTGGGCGTGAACCCCGGCATCTCGGGCGTTCTCACCGGCTTCATCACCGGCGGCTACCTAGGCAGCATTACCCCGACCGGGTTCAACAGTGCGCTCTTCCTGGAGTCAGGGCTTAAAGGCGCGGTACAAGCCGGATCAAGAACGCTTCTTGCGGCTTCAGGTCTGGACTCCTCAGTCGCGAACATCATCACCACCCTATCTGCCCCCGCCTCCCAGAATGGCTCTTGGCAAACCACCATCGGCGGACAACTCATCACCATCAACCCGACCCTGGTCCAGAACCTCGCCAGCTACGGCATCCAGAAGCTCGGGAGTGCGATCGGGCTTGATCCTCGGATCGCCGGAGTGATCGGATCCGTGGTTGCGGGGAGCATTGACAGATTCATTACTGCTGGACGCTTCTTGGGCGAGGACATCATTCAGAGTGTATTCGACGGATTAAGTCACGGAGCGATCCAGATGGGCTTGGACTTCACCATTGATAAGCTTGGCATCGATAACCCGCTTCTTAAATCTCTCGCTTCGGCGGCTTTAACGCGCACGGTGTCGAGTATCTTAGATCCAAACGGAAACATCATCGAGGACCTCATCACGTCCGCCGCCATCTATACCGATAAGTTCCTAGGCAACGTTGCATCGGTGACATTCCTTCAGGATATATCCCGATACGGCATGGCGCGTGCTCTTGAGACACACGCCACAGCCTTATTTTCGCAGGCCGCTCTCGAAGAGATCCACAAAGTGGGAGGTATCGCCCAGATCATATCGGGACGTGCCCAGCTAGTAGACTACAACGGCACGACGTTGAAAAAAATCGCCATGACCAATGGCGAAGGTTTTGTGCTGGATCAACACGGTAACTTTGTGGGCACATTCCGGGAATCTCATGGCGTGACCGAAGAGGTTTTTGGGCAGTTCGATACCAGCTTCGGCAAGGCCCGACTTATTAATGGCACCATTCGCCAGACCCATCAGGGGGGTGATGTTTCTTATATGGAAGTAAGAGAGGGCAAGGTCTATCGGCTCGTGCTCAAGCAGCAATGGAGCTCGTCTCGGGCAACCGTAGAGCGTGTCGCCTGTGATGGGTCGGAGTCGGGATGTCTCTTTTTTGACATGGGTGAAGGCGCCTCAGAACCCATTTGGGACTGGGAGCTTTTGGAGAACTACGACGGCAAGCTGGATATTAGCGGATCGACCATTACCAACGGCCTTGAGTTCATCAGAGGGGCCGCCTCGTTCAACATCTCAAACGGCTACGGCCAATCAATTAACTTCCAGACCCCCGACCAGCCGGCCATCTCCGTCACCGGGGCCATGGGCAAAACGACCAGGAATCTATTCGGCAATGGATTCGAGAACGAGACAAGGGCGGAAGACACCCCCGATCCTCTCATGGAAGATTATATCTATGACCTTGAGAAGACGGACGGTCTTATTGCCGAAGCAAATAAGATCGTGGTTTACCTGTATGAAATGACCAAAGTAGCAATGAACGCGATCGACTGGACGCTAGACTTCAACCTACCTCTTGTTACTGCGATAAGTCCAATTGTGACATTGATCGATCGTCTGATCACAGGGCTCGCAGGCAATAACTCCGTTGACGGAGCGGCCCAGAGCACGCTTCTCCGGCGCATCCAAGAGCATTTTGGCAAACTGGCCGACAACACCGGACTTGGCAACAATCTTGTTGTAGAAGTCATCCGATCTATCGAGAAGCTTCAATCAGAGAAAGGGCGGCTCAAAGATGCGATAACCTTCGCCCACTCGGGATTCACGGCACCTGTCTTGACCGCGATCGAAGCCATGCAGTACGACGTTGACACTGTGCTCGTGTATGAGGGCCCTCATCCCGACTACAAGACACATTTCACTAACCCCAACCTGAGACAGATCATACACGTGATGGGCAGCAACCATGGAATTGCTGATAGTATATTAGAAGGCGATGCGCCCGTGCCTTTCCTGGATTGGGCGGAATTCACAGGGACTCACCCTGATTTCAGGAACATCAATATCGAGATCAAAGGGGCGTTCCACAACGACTACTCGTATGATGAAGCTTACTGGCTGAGCAAGATTGCGAATACTGTTGGGCGAACTCCGCTAGAACAAGAAATTAATCGGCAACTTGTTCGCAAGGAGCAGGAAAGAAACAGGAGGGTAAATATTTTCATGAGGCGGTTGTATGAGTTTGCGTCCTCCGATCAAAGCAGCCCCGGAGATTTGGAACAGTTTTTGATGAACACGGCTGGCATAACGTACAACATTTCCACGCGCTATGCATCGGTGGAGTTAGATGATTTGGTCTTGGTCGGCATATGAAAAAATATTTTGTGGTAGTTGCTACTATTTCAGTAATTTTATTAGGTTTGTGGATTGCAAAAATTAGCCACATGGAATCACCAGTTTACGCAATAAAGGACGATCAGATTCAACCGATGAGAGCGGATGCGGAGATTACTCCGCATGAGCGAGAGGTGAGCGCAATTCACGAGGCGGGTAACCACATACGCATTGGGAATTCCTATGTTCAAAGCGGGCAGATTGAGATGGCAGTCCATGCCTATGAGCAAGCATATTTGAAAGATGCGGGGAGCCGAGGTGTAAGCGGCTTTAAACTCGCGGGTGTGTATCAACGTCAATCAAGATATGATGAAGCCATTCAAATACTGGACGAGATGATTTCCGATGGAGTGCTAAGCGATAACGGAATCAAAAATGCGAATGCATTGAAAGAGCATCTTGAATCCAGCAAGCAGTAGCTTCCGAGAAGATACTTTTACAATCGCACCGACCTGAGTACTCCCCCGCTAGAAGTTCTTGTGCCCCCTGGTCGACATCCTCACCGGCCAACTCCACCCCTTCCTTAAAGAGGGTGAGGAGATGCTCATAAGCCTCTGCGCCCTTGATAGCCGCTAAAGAACCCGCTCAAGTCCAGTTTCGACGTGTTGCTGTCTCAAAAGTAAGACAATGCACATATTGACTTACTGTAATATTGAATACATACTTATTATACGTAGTAAGCCATAAGGAGGCGTCATGACCACCGCCGTAGTGACCAGCAAGGGGCAGATCGTCATCCCCGCCGCGATCCGCAGACATTTGAATATCAAGAAGGGTGTCCGGCTTAGCATTTATGAGCAGGGCAATCAGATCGTGCTTCAGCCGCTCACGAAGGATTACTTTCAGAGCATGGCCGGCATGGTCAAAGCCAAGGGCAGTCTGACCGCCCTTCTGGCCGCAGAAAAAGCCAGGGACAAGCGGCGCGAAGACGCGCGTTAATGCCATGAGACAGGTTTTGGACGCCTCGGCGCTGCTCGCCTACCTTCAGGGTGAGACGGGCCATGAAGCGGTCGGTAAGGCTTTGACCCATGCCGCCGAAGAGGAGCCGCTTCTCATGAGCGCGGTCAATTGGGGAGAGGTCGCTTATATTCTGACCAAGGCAATAGGCGGCGATGAGGCCAACCGAGCGCTTCGGACGTTGGCCGCTTTTCCCATAGATGTCGTCCCCGCGGACCAGAAGACGGCTGAGCTTGCCGCTACATTCAAATCCGCAGGCAAACTCGCCTACGCCGATTGCTTTGCAGCGGCCCTGGCCCAGTTGAGCGGCGCCCAGCTTCTTACCGCAGATCGGGACTTTGAGTCGGTCAAAAAAGAGATCAAGCTCCAGATTATCCGCTGATTTAGGACACAAGCGGTAAAACTAAGCGCTAAGCAAGTAGATCTAAATTATATAACGATTAACATCTACAATTTGTGGCATTCAGGCGGTGAAGCACAATATCTAGGATTGATAACTAGCGCTTAATATTGACAAGAAATTAATGCTCTAATAAACTGAACAGGCTTAAGAGTGATAGGGGCATAGCCTGTGATATGAAATTAACAACCCATCATAAACCGATCATGCCAACCGGAGTCTCTATTCTGAAGTTTGATCAAGACGCCCCAGGCTCAAAGTCCCAGCCGTTCCAGGGTCCTTTGACATCCAATTTGATATCGCCCTCCGGATTCATATACGAGCATCTGGTCACGCTGAGCGATGTTGATCAGTTCAAGCACACGAGTTTTGCGAATTATGTTCGCCTCATGTTCGTCGCCGCGGACACGCTCTTTTTGACATATCTCGGACCCGAGTATGCCGCCGCCCGAAAGATGCGGCTCAAATTTTCCAAGTTGCACTTCAAGCGACAGACGGTGGTCGGTGACGTGATCTCGATCCGTGTCTATGATGGCGCGGCGCAGGGCTCGGAGATCCCGCTCCATTTTGACTTTGTCCTTGCCGGCTCCAATGAAGCGGTCGCGACCGGGTTCCAGTTATATGAAGTTGTGAGCCCAGAGACCGAAAAGCCTTTGTCAATGACCGCTGATATGACCAGCATGATCGAAGCGATCAAAGACCCGAATTTTTCGGATAAAGAAGACGTTGAGCCTCTTGAAGAAAACGATTGGCGCCCCAATTGTGAAGTTTATCTTTACAATGCCGTCAAACCATTCTTCAAACACACCGACTATTACGGGCATGTCCACCCGTTCAATTATGCCGAGTGGACAAGCTTCGTTCGCGAATCTTTTTTTTCTGAGAAATGTGATGACTTCAGAAGGATCATTGCCAGCGAGATCGCGATGATGACCTCCAAGATCACCGTCGCTATGTTATCCGGAAGCGCGTTCGCTGACCCGATCCAAGCCCGGCTGACAGTGACCAGGATCAAAAAAGTCAGTTTTGATGTCGTGATCCGTTACTGGAACGATCGGACCAAGAGTTTCGTGGCTTATACGAAGCACACGCTTGTATTTGTAGATCCAAAGACAGGCGCATTCAACCCCATCCCTGCCAGCATTCGTGAATCTATCGCACCGTTTGCGCACTAGCGGGATCTTTCGCCGCTTCGTTCGCGAATCCATTTTGAGCTCACAGCCCAAATGGCTATGACCCCCGACCAGTTCTCACTCATATTCATTTATCTTTTCTCCGGTGGAGTGATCTGGGAGAGGGTGGTCAATACATTTTCCAACCGGTCCAGATATCTCCTCTATAAGACACCCAAGGAAAATTTGCTTTGCACCGCGATGGTGCTGCTTTATACGGGGATTTTTTTCGTAGCCTTTTCCGCCATCTATCTGGGAGCGACGATCCCCGGCGGCAGCATGACCGGTGCACTGGGGGCTTTTCTTTGGGGGGTGGGCGTCTGGTACCGACGCACGTCCATTCGTGCGTTAGGCCGAACCTGGTGCATCTATCGCACGCCCAGTCACCTTAAACGGATCATCACCCTAGGGCCCTACGAATATTCCCGGCATCCTTATTATTGCGCGAGCATGCTGGAGCTTTGGGGTTATGGGCTTATATTTCAATCTGCGCCTGCGCTATATATCGCCACATTCGTCTACCTCCCTCTCATTTATTGGAGAAGTCTCCAGGAAGAAAAAATGCTTCTGGAGCGCTTCCCAAAAGAGTATGCCGCTTATAAGAACGAAACGCCGCTGATCTTTAACTTCAAAAAGGCGGTCGGGCAGGTTCGATTGCTCAACCATATAAGGCAAATCGCCAGGCTCGTCAGCCGATATGGCTTCGGCCGGGTTCTCGACATTTTGTCGATGAACCGTGCGGTGAAGAGATATTTTAGAAATTTTATCATCTGCCAGTGTTTGATCGCCTTGGGTAAATCCGGCGTTTTGGATGAGATGATCAGTGAAGGTTTGGTGGACATCCGCGAGTTCAGCGATAGCAAGAATCTCGATTATCAAACCCTTAAGACGATCTGTGACTATCTTTACGTTATCGGTGTCACCAACAAGCAGAACCAGAAGTACTCATTGACCGGGTATGGCCACGACCTGTGCACCGTATCAAGGGGCGTTTTTAACTTTATCCACGCGTATTCGCCGATATTCGAGAATTTGGATGCGATCCTGATGAAGCAAAAGAAGTACGGGGTAGATTTTGATCGTCGAGGTGAATTTGTCGGCAGGGCAAGCGCTGAACTGGCGGAGCTTTTTCCGTTCCCGATCAGCCGAGGGATACTTAAAAAATACGGATTCAGAACCATTCTGGATCTGGGCAGTGGGAGCGGAGACTTTTTGATCGGATTTTGTAAAAATTCCGACATCAAGGCCTATGGGGTGGACTTGTCTCCCGAAGCTGTGGCGTACGCCAATCTCAAGGCTCGGGAGCAAAAAGTGGCTGATCGGGTCGCATTTAAGCTTGGGGACATCACCAAGCCCGATACTTTTAAGAACATCGATCCCAAGATCGACTTGATCACGAGCATGTTCGTGTTGCATGAGTTTTTGAGCATGAGCGAAGAAATGGTGATCGATATTTTTAATAGTATCAAGCAAGCTTATCCTGGACGTCACATCCTGATCTGCGAACTGACCAAGTGTTCCCTTGAGTATCTTAAAGCCAATCCATCCGCTGTCGCGGAGCATCACGCCTTCCATGCCCTTTCTCAGCAAGGGCTTGCGGATGCCGATCGCTGGCGAAGAATATTCGCTAAAGCCGGCCTCCAGATCGTTGAGGAAGAGCGTCTGGATCTGGCCGAACAAAGTATTTTCTTGGTCAAATAATGGTCACGCCATCCAGCGTTTTGGAGGTCGAACGCCTCCATTGGTATTTGGCAACCCTGCTTACCGCCCTGTTCTCAGTTTTTAACATTGCTCTCCTCCTGCCGGCAAAAGGACGCGTTCCTGATGATGCGCGTCGCATGTACACGGCCTATGTTATTGCCATCGCCGCTTGGAGTTCGAACGTATTTTTGTTCTCTTACACGACCAACAGAGCGTTGTCACAAATATCCTGCGTCATTCTTCATACGGCGGCGATATTTATCCCGATCTTTTTGCTAGATTTCACCCAAAAATTCTTCAAATTCTCAAGTCGCTGGGACCGCATCGAGCGCATCTGTGCGTATGGATCAGGTGTCATTTTCACGGCCCTGATGATCGCGCGTCCCACTTGGTTCATTAGTGGGTTGGTCCCAAAAAGAGCTTACCCATTCTTTTTGAACCCGGGGCCGCTATATGCTGTCTGGGTCCTGTCTTTCTTTTATCTCGTTATCTCATCTCATACCAAGATGCTTTTTGCGTATCTCAATTCGAAGGGAGATAAAAAAAAGAGGATCGCTTATTTTATTTTTCCCAGCATGATCGCTTATCTTGGCTGCATGGGATATTTTTTGCCGGTTTATGACATTTTTGTTTTTCCTTATCCGATAGGCTGTTTTGGCTCGATCGCTTTGCCGTTCATTTTCGGCTATGGAATTTTGAAGCATCGCATGTTAGGCATCGACATTTTCATCAAGAAAACCATCGTTTTTGCCGGTGTTTTTGTTTTCGTCTACGGTGTTTTTGCGCTTTTCTTAGCGTTGGGCCAGCAATACTTCGTCGATCTGCTCGGGTTGCCCATCTGGACCGCGATGGTGCCGACGATACTTGTGATCACGCTCACGCTCCGACCGCTGGAAGCCTGGCTGATCAATGTGACGGACCGCTACCTGTTCCAGAAGAAGATCGATTGGAAGGACTTCATCCATCAGTTCAACCGCGAGGTGCTCACTCAGTACGATCTGGACAAGATCATCGAGAGCACTCACCGTGTCGTCGAGACGACGATCCGGCCCGAGAGGTTCGCCATCTATCTCGTTGACCCCCGCGAGGATGCGTACACGTCCCGCAGCGAGCAGTTCACGGAGGCGTTCGGGGCATCCTCCAAGCTGGTCGAACATCTCTCCGGCAAAAGAAAGTACCTGCTCGCCCAAGGCGATGCGAGGCGCGGGGAGGCGAGCGAGGCGGCCATGGAATTGGCCCGCACAGGCGCGGTGCTGGCGGTCCCTATGATCCACGGGGAAGCGATGATCGGTTTTATGCTTTTCGGCAGCAAGAAGTCCGACGAACCTTATTCCAAGGACGATATTGAGATCCTCTCCGACCTTGCGATCGCCGAGACGAACGCGATCGTGATCGCTAAGCAGACGGGGGAGCGCGTGAGCGCGCGCGCCGCGGAGTATCTGGGGCAGCTGGCCGATGGGCTTTCGCACCAGTACAACAACATCCTGAGCGCGGTGATCCGTCAGCTGGAGATGGTCAGTGTGAAGCTCGAGATGGAATCCGCGAAGGCCGGCGGCAGCGCTACGCTCGACGACCTGAACGCGCGCGTTAAGGAAGCGGTCCAGGATGCTGACCGCGGGACCCAGTTTGCCAAGTCCGTGCTCAATCACACCCGGCCCGGGCGCGTGGGCTTCGACGTGCAGGACCTCTCCTCGGCGGTCGAGGTCGGCGTGAAGCTCGTCTACATGAAGCACCGCGACTTCAAGACCCTCAAGCTCACCACCGATATCGCCAAGGACCTGCCCAAGACCTGGTGCAACATCACTTCCATGCAGAACATCTTCCAGATCACCGTGGACAACGCCTACGACGCCATCAAAATGCGCCAAGAGCAGGAACCCGGGCTCGAAGGCCGCATCCGTGTCGCGATCCGCCACAAGAAGCTTGAGAACGTCATCCGCATCGAGATCGAGGACAACGGCGTCGGCATGAAGCCGCATATCCTGCGCTCCGTGCAGGCGCAGGTCCCCCACGTCACGACCAAGGGCTCCGCCAGCGAAAAGTCCGGCTTCGGCGCCGGTGTGAACTTCCTCGGCAAGCTCGTCGCGATGCATCAGGGCAAACTGGAGTACAATTCTGAACACATGAACGGGACCGTCGCGGTCATCGAATTGCCCGTCCTCGACCGTCCCGCGGAAGCTTCCACCGCCCGAACCGATCAACCCAAGGAAAGGTGATCCATGGTCAAGCCCATCATTCTCATCGTTGACGACGAACGCTCGCTGACGGACGTCGGCGTTGAGTTCCTCAAGCTTCGGATGCCCGAGGCGGAGGTTTACGGCGCTCTTTCGGGGACCGAAGCCCTCAAGGCTATCGAGGCCCACAAGCCCAATATCCTCCTCCTCGACGTGAACCTCAACGAAAGCATGAACGGCTTCATCGTCCTCCAGAAGGGCTTGCTCGCCAACCCCGCCGCGCGCTACGCGATCGTGACGGGCAACGTGGACGACTGGGTCGAAAGCGAATGCCACCGCGCCGGAGTGAAGCGCATCGTCGAAAAGCCCTTAAGGCTCGAGGACATGCTCAAGATGGTCCGCGAAATGGTCGCGGAGCTCCAATAGGTTCTGACCCGCGCCAAAAAATGATAAACTGACCGCCATGAACCGCTTTTCCATCATCGCCGCCATATTGATCGTGGGTTTCGTGAGCCGCGTGATCCCGCACGCCTGGGACTTCACGCCGGTTCTGGCTTTGGCCATGTTCGCGGGCGCGAACCTGACGGGGCGGCAGAGATTCATCGTGCCGGTGGCGCTCATGGCGATCACGGACCTGGCGCTCGGGTTCTATCCTAGTTTTCTCATCACGTGGGTCGGCGTGGTCGCGGCGGTCGCGATCGGGACCTTTTTGCGCGGCAGTGCCTCGTGGGTGAGGCTGGGCGCGTGTTCGCTGGCCTCGGCGACGGTTTTTTTCATAATTTCGAACTTCGGGGTTTGGCTCACGGATTATCCCAAAACGTGGGCGGGTCTCGCGGATTGCTACACGCTGGCCCTGCCGTTCTTCCGTAACTCGCTGGCGAGCACGGCGCTCTACAGCGTTGCATTGATAGGAGGGTACGCGCGGTACGCCCGTTGGGCCGCCGCACGCCAGACCACGACCCAGCACACCTAACGATTTGACGCGTTCTGGCACCTAGCCCCTTAGGGGGTGAGGTTTAATGAGGGAATCGGGTGAAAATCCCGAGCGGTCCCGCCACGGTGATAGCCTGAAGGCTTAAGTCCGAATGCCACCAGAGCGCAAAAGACCCGAACCCACGAGAGATGGGAGGGTCCCAAGCAAGAGGCAATATTTGGAACGGGTGCGCCTTTTTAACAGGCGCGCCCGTTTTGTTTTTTACATAAAGGAAAAAAATGAAAAAACGATCCAACCTCTTTGCTCTTTCCGCTCTCACCTTCGCCATCATCGGCGCCGGGATGGCCGGTCCCGATGCGGCCGTGGCGGCGCCAGCGCCCGTGGCTAAACCGTCGGAGGACACGCTCGCGCCGGTCGTCGTGACCGCGACCCGGATCGGGAACCTGGAGTACGAGCTCACCGGCGACGTCACCGTGATCGGCGCGGACCAGATCGAGGCCTCGGGTGCCAGGACCGTGGCCGAGGTGCTGGAACTCGTCCCGGGCATCCACGTGTACAACCTGAGCACGTCCAAGTCTTCCGTCGCCGACATCCGGGGCTTCGGCGACGCGGCGTCGACCAACGTGCTCGTCCTCGTCAACGACCGAAAGCTCAACTCCGTCGACCTTTCAGGCCCCGACCTCATCCAGATCCCCGTCGAGGCGATCGAGCGCGTCGAAGTCTTACGCGGCGCCGGGAGCGTCCTCTACGGTGACAACGCCGTCGGCGGCGTCATCAACATCATCACCAAGGAAGGCCGCGGCGAACCGCAGTGGACGTTCATCAACCAGGCCGGAAGCTACGAAAGACACAAGAGCTCCGGCCAGGTCTCCGGCCAGGCGGGGGACCTCGGTTACTACGCGTACGGCAGTTACGACGACGACAAGGGCTACCGTGATTCGAGCGACGTGCTCGCCAAGAACTTCAACACACGCCTGACCCACAAGTTCGGCGAACGCGTGGCGCTGGACCTCGAGGTTGGCGGCCACCAGGACGACACGGAATTGCCCGGCGGCCTCGATGAGAACGAGCTCGCGCGGCTTGGCCGCCGCGCCGCCGCGGACGACAACGATTCCGAGACCAAGGACGTGTTCGTGCGGCTCGGCGCGGACGTCGCGCTCGGGGACGACGCGGGCGAGTGGGGACATCTCGTCACGGACGTGACGTACAAGGACCGGGACGTGTTCGACTCGTTCTTCGGCACGTTCAACTCCGACCGGCGGATCGATCAGTGGGGCGCGCTCACGAAGTACGTCTTCAACAGCGAGCTTCTGGGCCGTGACGTGGACTTCGTCGTCGGCGTGGACGCGTACGGGACCAAGAACGACATCATCGGCAGCGGCACGAACACCGACGACATCACGATCACCAAGGACGAGATCGGCGCATACAGCTTCCTGGAGGTCGAGGTGGTCGGCGGGCTCTATCTGAACGCGGGCGGGCGGTACCAGAAGGCCGAGTACGGCTTTGATGATCGCGGCGCGCGCGTGGAGCTCGAGCGCGAGGTGGACGAGTGGACCGGCCTCGCCGGCCTCAAGTATGTCTTCGGCCCCGGCACGAACGTCTTCATGAGCGTCCAAAAAACCTTCCGCTTCCTCGCGACCGACGAGTGGTATAGCACGTTCGGCGGCCTCAACACGAACCTCGACCAGCAGAAGGGCATGCAGTACGAGCTCGGGCTCCGGCAGGCCTTCGGCCGCTGGGCTTCCCTGAGCGTCGTGCCGTACCGGATCGAGCTGGAGGACGAGATCTACTTCGACCCGAGCACGTTCTCCAATGGGAATTATGACGAGACGCGCCGTGAGGGCATTGAGACGTATCTCACGATCGATGCGATGGAGGTCTTCGGGCTGGAAAAGGGGCGGCCCGAGCTGCAGCGTTTCGAGATCGGCCTGGGCCACACGTACCAGAAGCCGGAATTCATCGGCGGCTTGAACGACAAGAACATCATACCGCTCGTGCCGGACCATCAGTTCACGCACCACTTGAGCGTGCGCGCGTGGGAGAACTTCCAGTTCGTGTTCCGCGGGCGCATGACCGGCGAGCGCGTGATCGGCAACGACCTCGACAACTCGAAGACCAGAGCGAGCGCGTACTACTTCGCCGACGCGCGGTTCGTGTACACGCTGGGGGCGTTCGAGCTGTTCGTCGAGGTGAACAATATCTTCGACGAGCTCTACAACACCTACGAGATCGAAAAGACCGCCTTCGGCTCCCCGAACGTGACCCGCGACGCTTTTCCCGCGCCCGAGCGCAACATGAACGTCGGAGTTAAGGTAAAATTCTAGGCATGAAGAGCGCCGGCCCGTCCAGCATCTGGAAAAAACAGACCGTCCACCCGGACTGCAAGCACACTGAATGTCCGACGCACGATCCCATCCGGGATTGGGCGCCGGACCCTTCAGGCGTGTACGTGCTCATCCGCGTGGACGCGGCCGCGCGTCGGATCGAGCTGGCCCTTTGCGACCGAGACCACCGCATCTTCCGCACCTTCACGGGCCGGACCCCGCAAGACGTCTACCACGAGGTTTTCGCTGAGGAAACACGCTCCTCCGCCAAATGGTTCCAAAGCCCCGCCCACACCGCCTACCTAGGTAAAGAACTGCAAAAAGCCAAGCTCGCCCTCGATCAAGGCACAGATTATCTCCAGGAGTGAAGCTCGGTCTGGGATCAACTTGCTCCAACTTGAGGTGCCAATTTGGCACCTCAAGTTTTAATCCGCCTTGCGAGGGTGGTCGGTATTAAGCATGAAATCCAATCGGCCGTTTGTTGGGATTGACGGGCGGTTCCAAGAGTTCTTTAAGCGTTTCGAACACGACCTTGAACTGTGAGTCATACCGCTTTTCAAGTTCATCGAGTTTAAGTCGTAGATCTTGATGGGTCAGCATGAACTCACGGTATTTGATGAACGTGTTCATGATCTCAATATTGACCCGAACTGCCCGTTTGCTGTTTAAAACGGACGACAGCATGAGGATTCCATGTTCGGTGAAGGCCCGGGGCATCTTGCGGGAACCGCCCCAACTTGAAGTTCCAAAATGGAACTTCAAGTTTTGATACTCATGATCATTCAACGAAAACATAAAATGCTCCGGAAATCGATCCAGGTTCCTATTGACTGCCTTATTCAAATTTTTGGTGAGAATGCCGTATAGGGACGCTAGGTCCCGGTCCATCATGACTTTCTTGCCTCGAAGAAAGAAGATCTTTCGCTCGACGATCTCGTGGGTGAGTATGGACTTGGACGTGATAAGGAGCTTCTTGGGCATAACAAACCTCCGGATGAATGAACCAGTTGATTTGACTTGGTTTTCATCCGGTTAAGGCCGGACTACTTGGCGCTAATTTATCCCCGGTAAGCCCACAGCGCCGTGAATGGAAACGGATCAGTAGCGGATGAGCGTATATTATAACTTCGCGGAGTCAGTTCAATCTATAAGCTGAATTTTTCGGGAAGCGGTCAGTAACCGAGGTTCGGACCGAGCCAGCGCTCGGCGTCTTTGACGGTCAGGCCTTTGCGGCGGGCGTAGTCTTCGACCTGGTCCTTGGCGATCTTGCCGAGGGCGAAGTAGCAGCTGTCGGGATGGGCGAAGTAGAGGCCGTTCACGCCGGAGCCGGGGATCATCATCGCGCTTTCGGTGAGTTTGAAGCCGGTTTGCTTCTCCACCTGCATCAAGTCCCAGATGATGAACTTCTCCGTGTGATCCGGGCAGGCGGGGTAGCCCGGCGCGGGGCGGATGCCCTTGTACTTGCAGTGGATGAGTTCCTCGTTCGATAAGTTCTCGTTGGGCGAGTAGCCCCAGAATTCCTTCCGGACGCGCTCGTGCATCCGTTCGGCCAGCGCCTCGGCGAAGCGGTCGCCGATCGCCTTGATCATAATGGCCGAGTAGTCGTCGTGCTTTTTTTCGAACTCGCGCGCGAGCGCTTCCGTCTCTATCCCGCCTGTCACGGCGAACGCGCCGATGTAATCCTTGATCCCCGATCCTTTGGGCGCGATGAAGTCGGCCTGGGCCAAAAAGGGCTTGTCGTCGGACTTCTCGGCCTGCTGACGCAGCGAGTGGAGCGTCGCGAGGACTTTACGGCGCGAATCGTCCTCATACACTTCAATATCGTCGCCGACGCTGTTCGCCGGCCAGAAGCCGATGATGGCGCGCGCCGTCAGTGACTTCTTCGTGATCACGTCCTGGATCATTTTTTTCGCGTCGTTAAAAAGCTTCGTCGCCTCCACGCCGATCTTGGGGTCGGTCAGGATATTGGGGTACTTGCCCTTGAGCTCCCACGTGAGAAAGAACGGCGTCCAGTCGATGCGGCCGACGAGGTCGTTCAGGTCGTAATTCTCGAACACGCGCGTCCCGAAGAAGGTGGGCTTCGTGATCAGCGCCTGGCTCCAGTCGGGGGACCACTTCTTGGCGCGAGCGTCGGCGATCGAGAGGAAGCGGCTGCGCGAGGTCCGGTCGGCGTGGGCGGCGCGCAAGCTGTCGTAGGCCTCGAGCGTCTCTTTGATGAGCTCGGGCTTTTTCTCGGTGCTCATGAGGCGCGAGCAGACGCCGACCGAGCGCGACGCGTCCTTCACGTGGATCGTGAAGCCCGACGGGTACGCGGGCGAGATCTTGACCGACGTGTGATTGGGGGACGTCGTCGCGCCGCCGATGAGGAGCGGGATCTTGAAGCCCTGGCGCTCCATCTCGGACGCGACGTTGACCATTTCCTCCAGCGACGGCGTGATGAGGCCGGAGAGGCCGATCATGTCGGCGTTGTGCTCGCGCGCGGCCTTGAGGATCTTTTCGCAGGAGACCATGACTCCCAGGTCGATCACTTTGAAGCTGTTGCAGGCGAGGACGACCCCGACGATGTTTTTTCCAATATCATGCACGTCGCCTTTGACGGTCGCGATGACGAGCGTGCCGGCCGTTTTGTCGTCGCCGGCGCGTTTGTCCTTTTCGATGAAGGGCTGGAGGTAGGCGACGGCCTGCTTCATGACGCGGGCGCTTTTTACGACCTGGGGCAGGAACATTTTTCCCTCGCCAAAGAGATCGCCTACAATGTTCATGCCGTCCATGAGCGGGCCTTCGATGACGTCGAGCGGCCGGACCGCCGCGCGCCGCGCTTCCTCCGTGTCTTCCTCTATATGCTGGGTGATGCCTTTGACGAGCGCGTGTGAGAGGCGTTCCTTCACCGGGAGCTTGCGCCAGGACGCGTCATCGGCGATCGCCTTGCCGGCGGTCTTGTAGCTCTCGGCGAAAGTTATAAGCTCCTCGGTCGCGGTCTTGGACTTGTTGAGGATGACGTTCTCGACTTTTTCAAGCAGGTCCTTCGGGATCTCGTCATAGACCTCGATCATGCCGGCGTTCACGATGCCCATGTCCATCCCGGCCTTCACCGCGTAATAAAGGAAGACCGAGTGCATCGCCTCGCGCACGGGGTTGTTGCCGCGGAACGAGAACGACACGTTGCTCACGCCGCCGGAGATCTTGGCGTGCGGGAGTTCCGCCTTGATGAACTTGCACGCCTCGATGAATTCCACCGCGTAGTTGTTGTGCTCCTCGATCCCGGTCGCGACGGCGAAGATGTTGGGGTCGAAGATGATGTCCTCAGGGGGAAGGCCGATCTCCTCGGTGAGGATCTTGTACGCGCGCCGGCAGATCGTCTTGCGCCGCTCGAGCGTGTCGGCCTGACCCTGCTCGTCGAACGCCATCACGATCGCCGCGGCGCCGTGGCGTTTGACCTTGCGGGCCTGTTCCTTGAACGGAGCCTCACCCTCTTTAAGGCTGATGGAGTTCACGACCGATTTGCCCTGACAGCACTCCAGACCCGCCTCGATCACGTCCCACTTGGACGAGTCGATCATGACGGGCACGCGCGCGATGTCGGGCTCGGAAGCGATGAGGTGCAGGAACTTCACCATCGCGGCCTTGGAATCGAGCATCGCCTCGTCCATGTTGACGTCGATCATCTGGGCGCCGGCCTCGACCTGCTGGCGCGCGACGGTGAGGGCCTCGTCGTACTTTTCTTCCTTGATGAGCTTGGCGAATTTGGGGGAGCCGGTGACGTTCGTGCGTTCGCCGACGTTCAGGAAACGCGCGCCGGGGTCGAGGTTGAGCGGTTCGAGGCCGCTGTACGACGAGCGCGGTGTTTTGACGGGGACTTTGCGCGGCGCCAGCCCCGAGGCGGCGGCGACCATCGCGGCGATGTGGTCGGGCGTCGTGCCGCAGCAGCCGCCGAGAATGTTGATGTAGCCGCTCTGGACAAAGTCCTTCACGAGCGGCGCCATCTGGTCGGGCCGCTGGTCGTATTCGGCGAATTCGTTCGGAAGTCCCGCGTTGGGGTAGCAGCTGATGCGGCAGTCGGCCAGCCGCGAGAGCTCGGCGATGTACGGCCTCATTTCGGCGGCGCCGAGCGCGCAGTTCAGGCCCACGGCGAGGGGCTTGGCGTGCTTGATCGACGTCCAGAAAGCTTCGACCGTCTGCCCTGAGAGCGTGCGGCCCGACGCGTCCGTGATCGTGCCCGAGATGATGACCGGAAGCCGCTTGCCGGAAGTTTCGGCGAAGAGGTCGATCGCGTACAGAGCGGCCTTGGCGTTCAGCGTGTCGAAGATCGTCTCGACGATGAGAAGGTCCGAGCCGCCGTCCACGAGGCCGCGGATCTGTTCGGTGTAGATCTCGACCAGCTGCTTGAACGTGACCGCGCGGTTGCCCGGGTCGTTGACGTTCTGGGACATGGAAGCGGTGCGGTTGGTGGGCCCGATCGCCCCGGCGACGAACGCGACGCGCGACGGGTCCGCGCGGCGGATCTCGGCGACGGCCTCGGCGGCGAGCCGAGCGGAAGCTACATTCAGCTCATAGACCAGCGCTTCCATCTTATAGTCGGCCATGCTGATCGCGTTGGCGCTAAAGGTGTTGGTCTCAATGATGTCCGAGCCGGCCCGGAGGTACTGGAGGTGGATCTCGCGGATCACGTCCGGCCGGGTGAGGGACAGGAGGTCGTTGTTGCCCTTCAGGTCGTGGGGGTAGTCGCGGAACCGCTCGCCCCGGTAGTCGGCGTCGGTCAGCTTGTACCGCTGGATCATCGTGCCCATGGCGCCGTCCAAAAAGACGACCCGGCGGGCCAAAAGATCGATAAGGGGGTGCGGAGCGGAGGAAACCATCGTTTGGGAATTATAACAGGAAACCCCGTCCGGGCTCATCGGTATGATTGACCCCCGGAGGGCCATCTGTTACATTGTCCCTCTTTACGATGCCCTATTTTGCCTTTACGGCGACGTAGCCAAGTGGTTAGGCAGCGGTCTGCAAAACCGTTTACGCCGGTTCAATTCCGGCCGTCGCCTCCACTTTGCCGGGATGGCGGAATTGGCATACGCTTCAGACTTAAAATCTGACGGGCTTCGGCTCTTGTGGGTTCAAATCCCACTCCCGGCATGAGTTTGCACGACCGGTCGGCTTGGTTCTTTTTAGGTTCCTCAATTTTTCGGGCAATTAGCTCAGTTGGTTAGAGCGTTTCCTTGACATGGAAAAGGTCACAGGTTCGAGTCCTGTATTGCCCACCATTCACTCCGAAAAAACATACAAATGGCCAAAGAAGCACACGACTACACCGACCTCGACAAGCTGAGGCACAGCTGTGCCCACGTCCTGGCGCAGGCCGTGAAGTCGTTCTGGCCCCAGGCCAAGCTCGGCGTCGGCCCCCCGGTGGACCATGGATTTTTCTACGACATCGACCTCGACCATCGGTTGACCGACGAGGACCTCCTCAAGATCGAAGCCAAGATGCGCGAGATCGTGAAGGCCGACTACCCTTACATCAAGAAGGAAGTCCCGCGGCCCGAAGCGATCGATTTTTTCAAAAAAGCGAACGAGCCCTATAAGCTCGACATCATCGACCGCCTCCCGGCGGACGAAAAAGTGACCCTCGTCGTCGACGGCGACTTCACCGACCTCTGTAAGAACCCCCACGTGCACTCGACGGGGGAGATCAAGGCGCTGAAGCTCCTGAACGTCTCGGGCGCCTACTGGCGCGGCATCGAGACCAACCCGATGATGCAGCGGGTGTACGGAACGGCGTTTTTTTCCCAAAAAGAGCTCGACGACTCCCTCAAGGCCATCGAGGAAGCCAAGAAGCGCGACCACCGTAAGCTCGGCCGCGAGCTGGACCTCTTCTCGATCCAGGAAGAAGCGGGTCCGGGCCTGGTGTTCTACCACCCCAAGGGCGCGATGCTCCGGTACCTGGTCGAGCAGTTCGTCCGGGAAGAGCACTTGAAGCGCGATTATCTCTTCGTCGGCGGACCCCAGATCCTCAAAAGCGACGTCTGGAAGACCTCCGGCCACTACAGCTACTATAAAGAGAACATGTTCATCCACGAGGCCGAGGACGGCAAGGAATACGGCATCAAGCCGATGAACTGCCCCGGCCACATGCTCATTTACAAGACCCAGACCCGCAGTTACCGCCAGTTTCCGCTCCGATTCTTCGAGCTCGGGAACGTCTGCCGCAACGAAAAGTCGGGCGCCCTGCACGGCCTGCTCCGGGTCCGGAACTTCACCCAGGACGACGCCCACATCTTCTGCCTGCCCGAGCAGCTTGAGGCTGAGATCGGCCGCGTCATCGACTTTATGTTCTATATCCTTGGGGCATTTGGGTTTACGGAGTATGAGATCGAGCTCTCGACCCGGCCCAAGGAGTCCATCGGGACCGACGAGATCTGGGCCAAGGCCACCGAGGCCCTCCGGGGGGCCCTCGAGAAGAAGGGCCTCAAGTACGCGGTCGCGCCCGAGGGCGGGGCCTTCTACGGACCCAAGATCGACCTCCGGATTAAAGATGCTTTGGGAAGGGCATGGCAGTGTAGTACAATACAGTGCGATTTTGCCCTCCCGGAGAAGTTCGAACTCGAGTATGCCTCCACGGAGGGGGATAAAAAGCGTCCCGTCATGCTGCACCGGGCCATTCTGGGGAGCGTCGAACGCTTCCTGGGAACGCTGGTCGAGCATTATGCCGGGGCGTTTCCTTTATGGGTGTCACCCGTGCAGGTCGCGCTCGTGCCTGTGACCGAAAAGCACGGCGATTACGCGCATCAGGTCCTCAAGCGCTTCGAGGCCGCCAAGATCCGTGGCGTGTTCCTGGAAGCGAACGACTCGCTCGGTAAGCGAGTTAGACACGCCAACGAGGAAAAGATCCCCTACACGCTGGTCGTGGGGGACAAAGAAGCCGAAGCCGGGACGGTCACCGTCCGCCGGCGCGGTTCGCGCGACCAGAACGCGATGAGCGTTGAAGATTTTTTGAAGAAGATCGAGACCGAGATCGGTTCGAGGGATTGTTCCTTTTAACCTTAATGGAGGGCGTGAAGTACTTGCAGATCCAACGCGATAGTCAGCTGTGACCGGGGTTTTTCCGCCTAGTTCGAACCCGAGTCCAGGCCCGCGCCCGGGCGGCCCTTTTGGCAGCCCGCGTCCGAGCGCTCCGTACGGCAGCCGTCCCCCCGCGGGATCGCCGCCTCCGGCCTCAACGACCAAGAATCGCATCCGGATCAACCAGTACATCCGCGCCGTCAGCATCCGGCTGATCGACGAGAACGGCGCCCAGCTCGGGGTCATGACCCCGCAAGAGGCGATGGCGTTCGCGCTCAAGGCGGAACTCGACCTGGTGGAGATTGCTCCGACGGCCCAGCCCCCCGTCTGCCGTATCATGGACTTCTCGAAGTTCAAGTACGAGCAGGAGAAGAAGGACAAGGAAGCCCGGAAGAAGCAGAAGACGATCTCGCTCAAGGAGATCAAGTTTCATCCGAACATTGACGAGCACGACTACGACTTTAAGAAGAAGCACATCGAGAATTTCTTGAAGCGCGGCGACAAGGTGAAGGTCACCATGGTCTACCGCGGACGGGAAAAGGCCAACACAGAGAACGGCAGACAACTGCTGATGAAGTTGGCTGAGGAAGTTTCGCCCATCGGATCGGTTGAATCGGCGCCTGCGAAGGACCGTAATCAGCTCATCATGATCCTTCAGCCGAAACATTAAAGAGGAGCGAGGAGTAATATGCTCAAGACACGAAAAGGCACCGCGCGCCGGATCAAACTCCGGAAGTCCGGCAGCTTGAAGCGCGGACGGAGCGGCAAGGGCCATCTGAACGCCCATAAGTCGACGAAGCGCAAGCGCCAGCTGCGCAGACAGGGAGCTATTTCTCCCGCGGATGAGAAGAGAATCAGGAGGTTACTGCCCAATGGCTAGAGTAAGAAATGTTACGGCGACCAAGAAGAAGCACAAGAAGTACCTGAAGGCCGCCAAGGGATTCGTCGGCGGACGCGGGAAGCTCTACCGCATGGCCCGCGAGACGGTCCATCGCGCGTGGCAGTATTCCACCGTCCACCGCAGGCTCAAGAAGCGGAACTTCCGGACGCTCTGGATCTCACGCATCTCCGCCGCCGCGGAAGAGAACGGCATCACCTACAGCCAGCTGATGGGCCGCCTTCTCACCGCGCAGGTTCTCCTGGACCGCAAGTCCATCTCGGAGATCGCGCAGATCGATCCGGCCGCGTTCCAAGAACTGGTCAAGATCGCCAAGGCCAATTAAGTCCGTAGTATCGCTTAAAAAAGCCGCCGGACGGTCTTCAAACCTCCGGCGGCTTTTATTTTTTTGAGAAAACCATGACGCTTGCCGACAAGATCCGACAACTGATCTCCGAAGCCCAGGAAAAGATCGCCGCCGCGGACTCCGCGGAGACGATCGAGGCCCTGCGCGTGCAATTCCTCGGGCGCAAAGGCGGTCTCGCGGAGCTCACCGGTCTTCTCGGCCAGATCGACCCGGCCGAAAAGCCCGAAGCGGGCCGCGAGGCCAACCGCGCCAAGAACGAGATCACCGCGCTGCTCGACGCGCGCACGGCTGCCGTCAAAGCGTCCGGCGCGTCCGGATCAGGCGCCGGCGCGGCCAAGCTCGACCTCACGCTCCCCGGCACGGCGCCCGCGACGGGCGGCCTGCACCCCATCACTCAGGTCGTCGACGAGATCTGCGATATTTTTTACCGTCTCGGGTTCCAGATCGTCTCGGGGCCCGAGATGGAGACCGACTACTACAACTTCGAAGCGCTCAACATCCCCGCGGATCACTCGTCGCGCGATGATCTGGCGACGTTCTACCTCGAGAACGGCAAGCTCCTGCGAAGCCAGACCTCGACCGTCCAGACCCGCATCATGGAAAAGGAACGCCCGCCCGTGAAGGTGCTCGCGCCCGGCCGCGTGTACCGCCCGGACGCGACCGACGCGACCCATTCGTTCATGTTCCACCAGATCGAAGGCCTTTTCGTCGACGAAAAAGTGAGTTTCGCCGACTTGAAGGGCGTGCTGCTCGCGTTCGCGAAGCAATTTTTCGGCAGCGACGTGAAGCTCCGGTTCCGGCCGCACTTCTTTCCGTTCACCGAGCCGTCGGCGGAAGTCGACGTGTCGTGCGGGCTCTGTAAGGGTTCGGGCTGCCGGTCCTGCGGTCAGAAGGGCTGGCTCGAGATCCTGGGCGCCGGTATGATCCACCCGAACGTCCTGCGCGCCGTGAAGATCAGTCCCGAAAAATATTCCGGCTTCGCCTTCGGCTTCGGCGTCGAGCGCATCGCGATGCGGCGCTGGGGCGTCAACGATATCCGGCTTTTTTATGAAAATGACCTGCGTTTCTTGAGGCAGTTCTCCGCATGAAGCTACCCGTCAAATGGCTCAAGGACTACGTGGATACCGTGCTCAAAGGCGAGAAGCTCGCGGAGCTCTTCACGATGACCGGCACGATGATCGAGGGCGTCGAGCATGTCGACGGCTCGGACGTCCTGCACGCCGAGATCACGACCAACCGTCCTGACTGCCTCTCGGTCCTCGGGTTGGCCGCCGAACTTGCCGCGCTCACCCAGAAAAAGGTCCGCAAGCCCAAGATCCCCCGCATCCCTTACAAGCTGTCCTCGCGTCTGACGCTGGACGTGAAGGTCCAGGACGTGCGCGCCTGTTCCGCGTACACGTACCGCGTGCTCGACGGCGTCCGGATCGGGCCCGCGCCGGCCGTGATCGCCAAGCCCCTCGAGTGGATGGGGAACAAAGGTGTGAACAACGTCGTCGACATCACCAATTTCGTCATGTTCGAGTCGGGTCAGCCGCTGCACGCGTTCGACTATGACAAGATCGAGGGCAGTCAGATCATCGTCCGCCGCGCGCGCCGCGGGGAGAAGATGATCGGCATCAACGGCGTCGAGTACGCGCTCGACGAACGCATTCTAGTCATCGCCGACGCGAAGAAGCCGATCGCCATCGCCGGTGTCATGGGCGGCAAGGCCACTGAGATCACACCAAACACCCAGCGCGTGGTCCTCGAATCCGCCCGCTTCGACCCCGTGCTCGTCCGCCGCGCCGCGCGCTTTCTCAAGATCGCCACCGACTCGAGCTACCGCTTCGAACGCCCGATCGAGCCCGGCTGGGTCGCGTGGGCCTCGGACCGCGCCGCGTCGCTCATGATCCAACACGCCAAAGCCTTCGCCGCTTCGCCGTTCGAGACGTTCGGCGTTCTCAAGCCCAAGATCTACCCGTCGGTCAAGATCTTCAAGAAGACGCTCGACCGCGTGATGGGCCGTAATTATTCCATGCTCGAGGCCGCGCGCATCCTTGGTTCGCTCGGCCTTAAGGTCCGTAAGATCTCACCGCGGTACGTGAAGGTCGCCTACGCGCCGCACCGCACGGACATCCGCCAGGAATGTGACCTGGTCGAGGAGATCGTGCGCGTAGACGGCTTTGACAAGATTCCGACAACGCTGCCCGCTACGCGGTACACGACCGCCGAGCGCCGCGAGTCTCCGTACCATGAGATCCGCGCGCTCAAGAGCCATCTCGTCTCCCAGGGTCTCTGGGAAACGGTCACGTTCAGCATGGTCTCCCAGGAGGACCTGAACCGCCTGCGCTACCCCAAGAACGAGGCGCTGCTCAAGATCTCCAACCCGCTTAGCCAGGAGCAGGAAGTGCTCCGTCCGACCGCGATCGTCGGCCTTCTCGGCGCGATCCGCCATAACTTGAACCGCAAGGAGAAGGATCTGGCGTTCTTTGAGGTTTCGCACAGGTTCTATCAGGCGCGTGAAGAGGATGTCCTCACGATCGCGGTCACGGGGGATGCCGCGCGCAGCTGGTCGGGACGACAGGCGGCGGACTTTTTCTTCCTCAAGGGGCTGATCGAGAACATTTTCAAGGCGGCGGATCGCCGGATGCCGGAATGGAAGACCGCCCCCATGTGGCCGGACATGCTCACCGGGACGCTGACGCTCGACGCACCCACGGAATTCCAGATGGGCTTCGCGGGTGCCGTCTCCGAGGACGTTCTCAAGGCGTGGGACATCGCTCAGCCCGTGTACGTCGCGGAGATCATCCTCGAGGACCTGCTTAAGCAGCCGCGCGTGAGCCGCCGGTTCGTCGAATTGCCCAAGTTCCCGTCCGTCCGCCGCGACATCGCGGTGCTGATCGCCCGCAGCGCGCCCGTCGCCGAGATCCAGAAAACGGTCCAGGCGGCCGCAGGCGAAAAACTCACGCGCGTCGAGCTCTTCGACCTCTACGAAGGCAAGAACATCCCCAAGGACAAGCGCAGCCTCGCGTTCTCACTCCAGTACCAGAAACCCGACGGCACCTTCACCGACGACGAGATCGCCGGACTGCAGGCGGCCGTCGTCGAATCCCTCAAAAACACCTACGGCGCCGAGCTGCGCCAGTAACGGACGCGCTCCGTTCGGTCCGCGAGGCCGACCGATTTGACTCCGCTCGTTCCAGCGGGTGTATAATACTTGTGAGTTTCCTGCGGTGTTCGAGCTTCGTTGCGTCCATACGCGCGAATCCGATATCACTCATGTGGGGGTCGACTCACTGTCGCGGATAGATCCGGCGATCCGTCGGATAAGAAGTGACGGAGATAGGTTCCCGCCCTGTTAACACAGGGATTCTGCCAGGATGCAGCACACGGCATTGCGGGATTTCTCAAGGCAAAAGAAGCCACGAGCTTCTTTTGCCTTTTTTATTTTGGTAGAGTGTGCGCATGGACCTCTTTGAATCCCAGAACGCCCAGGAAGCCGGTAAACACGAGCCGCTCGCCAGCCGGATGCGGCCGAGGAGCCTCGCCGAGTTCTGCGGCCAGCGCCACATCCTCAAAGAGGGCACGCTCCTGCGGCGCGTCATCGAGACCGACAAGCTCTCCTCCATCATCCTCTACGGGCCGCCCGGCTGCGGCAAGACGACGCTGGCGCTCATCATTTCGCGCGAGACCAAGTGCTTCTTTGAGTCCGTGAACGCCGTCGCTTCGAGCGTCGCGGAGCTGCGCAAGGTCCTCGACAAGTCCAAGGTCAACCTCAAGGCTTACGGCAAGCGGACCATCCTCTTTGTCGACGAGATCCACCGGTTCAGCCGTTCCCAACAGGACGTGCTGATGCCCGACGTCGAGCGGGGCAACCCGCTCCTCGTGGGGGCCACGACCCAGAACCCTTTTTTCGCGATCAATTCACCGCTGCTCTCGCGGTCGCTCGTATTCGAGCTCAAGGCTTTGGACGAGACGGACGTGATGGACGTGATCACTCGCGCGCTGGCCGATGTCGAGAGGGGGCTGGGGAAGACGCCGGTGAAGATGGACCGGGAAGCGCTCAAGTTCCTGGCGGGGGTGAGCGAGGGTGACGCGCGCCGGGCGCTGAACGCGGTCGAGGTGGGCGTTCTGTCGACGCCGCCCGGCAAGGACGGGACGGTGGACTTCAACCTCGCCGTCGCCCAGGAGTCGGTCCAGAAAAAAGCCGTCCGCTACGACAACGCGGGCGACGAACATTACGACCATGCCTCCGCCTTCATCAAATCGATGCGCGGCTCCGACCCCGACGCGGCGATCTACTACCTGGCCAAGATGCTCTATGCGGGGGAGGACCCCCGGTTCGTTGCCCGGCGGCTTGTGATCTGCGCGTCGGAGGACGTCGGCAACGCCGACCCGCAGGCCCTCGTCATCGCGAACGCCGCGCTCCAGGCCTCGGAGTTCATCGGCATGCCCGAGGCCCGGATCCCGCTGGCCCAGGCGACGACTTACATCGCCTGCGCGCCCAAGTCCAACGCTGCGTACCTGGCGATCGAAAAGGCGACCAAGGACGTCGAGGAAGGACGGTCGCTCGATGTGCCGGCCCATCTCAAGGATTCCCATTACAAAGGGGCCGAAAGCCTGGGTCGGGGGGTCGGTTACCAGTACGCCCATGACCATCCTGGGCACCACGTCGCCCAGGACTACCTGACCGAGCACCGCCAGTACTACGTCCCGACCGAGCAGGGACACGAAAAGACCTTCAAGCTCTACCTCGAATCCCTCAAAGCCAAGGCTTTGCCCCCGAAGTAATCCCGCCGCGGCCTGCTTCGATGACCGGCACATTGCGGTGCTGCCGGGTGATACAATACGGGCACATTTTGACGGCCGATCCGAACTCAACCACCTTAAACAAGAGGGGATCATCATGAATATCTGGACCATCATCCTTGGACTTTGCGCGCTGCTCGTAACCATGCCGGCCGAAGCGGGCTCCGGATGCGGCGCCTGCCCGGTCGGAGACGGTAAAAAGGCCACTTCGACCCAGACCCAGGGCGACACTTCAGGCACCAGCCAGCAGCAGGAAGTAACGGAAAAAGACGTATAATCTTGACATATCGGCTAGGGTTAATTAAAGTATTGTACGTTCAAACCCTACTGAATTAATCGGATAAAGGAGCTTTTCACGCCGTGGATCACCTGAGCGCGCTCGAAAGTCAGTCCATTTTCATCATCCGTGAGGCCTACAAGAAGTTCAAGAAGCCGGCCATGCTGTGGTCCATGGGCAAGGACTCCTGTGTGAACGTCTGGCTCGCCCGCAAAGCTTTTTTTGGAAAAGTGCCGTTCCCGGTCGTCCATATCGATACGACCTTCAAGTTCCCCGAGATGTACGCTTACCGCGAGCATTTCGCCAAGGAATGGGGCCTCAAACTCATCGTCGGCGTCAATCAGGCCGCCAAAGACCGCGGGGTCAGCTACGCCAACAACGACGCGGTGACCGTCTGTCACGAGATGAAGACCGTCGCCCTCCAGCAGATGATCGAAAAGGAAAAGTGGGACGGCCTGTTCGTCGGCATCCGCCGCGACGAGGACGGAACGAGAGCTAAAGAAAAATATTTTTCGCCGCGCAACATCGACTTCGAGTGGAATTACAAGGACCAGCCGCCGGAGCTGTGGAACCAGTTCCAGTCGGATTATGATCCGGGCACGCACGTGCGCATCCATCCGCTGCTTGAGTGGACCGAAGTGGACGTGTGGAATTACGTCAAACGCGAGAACATCCCTCTCGTGGACCTTTACTTCGCCAAGAACGGCAAGCGTTACCGCACGCTCGGCTGTCAGCCGATCACCAAGCCCGTCGAGTCCAACGCCGACACGATCGACAAGGTGATCGAGGAACTCAAGAACACCAAGATCTCCGAGCGCGTGGGCCGCGACCAGGACCACTCCCAGCGCTACGCGATGCAAAAACTCCGCGCGAAAGGATACATGTGATGTCAGGCATCAACGGCAACGCTTCAGACGCCCTCCGCACCGTGACGCCCGCTTCCGAGCTTCGGATCGTCTTCGTCGGCCATGTCGACCACGGCAAGTCTACGCTCGTCGGACGCCTGCTCCATGAGACCGACTCGATCCTCCCGCAAAAACTGGAGTACGTGAAGCAGATCTGCGTCGACCGCGGCGTCAAGTTCGAGTACGCCTTTTTGCTCGACGCGCTCGAGGAAGAGCAAGACCAAGGCATCACGATCGACGTGTCACAAGTGCTTTTTAAGACGAAGAAGCGCACGTACCGCGTGATCGACGCGCCGGGCCACAAGGAATTCCTCAAGAACATGATCTCGGGAGCTTCGAGCGCCGACGCGGCGCTGCTCCTCATCGACGCCAAAGAGGGCTTGCGCGAACAGTCCAAGCGTCACGCGACCATCCTGTCGCTCCTCGGCATCAAGAACATCATCGTCATCGTGAACAAGATGGACCTGATGGGTTACAGCCAGGAGAACTTCAACAAGCTCGTGTCCGATTACACGAACTACCTGAAGACGCTCAAGGTGACGCCCAAGGCGTTCATCCCCATCTCCGCGTACGTCGGCGACAACGTCGTCATGCGCACGTCGCAGATGCCGTGGTACTCAGGCCCGACGCTCATCGAGATCCTGGATTCGATCGATTCGCACAAGGACGCCGCGACGCGCGCGCTGCGTTTCCCGCTGCAGGACGTGTACCGCTTTGATTCCGAAAAACGTTACTTCTCCGGCCGCATTGAGTCGGGCCGCCTCAAGAAGGGCGATGAGATCCTTTTCCTCCCGTCCAAAAAAACGGCCGTCGTGAGCGCGATCGAACGCTGGAACGCGCCCGAGCCGCTCGAGGCGGAAGCGGGGGAGTCCATCGGCATCACGGTCGAGGACCAGCTCTTTGTCGAGCGCGGCGAGGTCGGTGTGCACGCGTCCGCCAAGCCGCTCGTGGGCAAGCATTT